>Ga0302320_10020018_pt1 | contig 13390 bp, 8 predicted proteins | sample Bog_T0_3_FD_202130 | JGI IMG/M metagenome (GOLD analysis project Ga0302320, IMG submission 202130) | Peat permafrost microbial communities from Stordalen Mire near Abisko, Sweden - Bog_T0_3 | ecosystem: Environmental > Terrestrial > Soil > Wetlands > Peat | place: Sweden: Abisko, Stordalen Mire...
GAGTCGGCGGGATGGTGAAAGACTGCAACATCGATGTAGCCGACCGCGCCGCCAAGCATCCCGCCCATAAAGAGCGCTGGCGCAAAGATGCCGCCCGCCCCTCCGCTTGAATAGGAAGTGACAGTGGCGGCCAGCTTCAGCATGCAAAGCGCCACCATGGCTCCCACAGTCAGCGATGTGGCGCCGGTCAGAGCCAGCGTCAGCGTCTGGTACGGATCTCCGGCAATTCCGTTCACATGAAAAAAGGCGATGGCCACCACGGCAAAGCCGCCCGTGGCCGCGCCGCCGATGGCCGGATGCACCCACCTGGGCACGGATTTTAGCCGCTTAAACCAGGCACGCAGCCAAAGCAGTCCATCGGTGAATGTGACTGAGACAATAGCCGCCAGCAGTCCCAGCAGCGCATACCACACCAGCGAAGAGTCGTTGCCCAGTTCGTAATGCTTGGGCACATGAAAGATCGGGTTGGACCCAAGAACCCTGTTCTCCACCACGGCAGCGAGCGCCGCAGCCACAATCACTCCGGCGAGCATCGTCTGGTCCAGGCTGCCAATCAGTTCTTCCAGAGTGAACGTAACGGCGGCTATGGGCGCGTTGAAGGCCGCGGCAATCCCCGCCGCCATGCCAACCGAAGTCATGCGCCGGCAGTTCGCAGGACTGAGCCTCGCTACCCGCGCCAGAAAGCTGCTGACGCCCGAGCAGATGTGTACCGTCGGGCCCTCCACACCCAGAGACGCCCCGCTCCCAAGCTGGATGACGCACAGAACGAATTTACCGACGGTCTCCTTGAATGAGATGCTTCCAAAGCGATTGGTGAAGGCCATTTTCACCTGGGGAATGCCGCTGCCCGCCGCCGCTGGAACCCAGTACTCGAGACCAAGGCCGGCCGCCAGGCCGCCCAGCGCCGGGGTGAGAATCGTCCACCAGATCCAGCTATGCCCAGGGGCAGCCGTCGCGAAGTTGATGCAGAGCGCTTCCAGACGCAAGGTGCTGATATGAAATGCAACCGCGGCCAGCCCGCACAATCCTCCGGCCAGAATCGTAAATGCCAGCAACCGCTGCCGCTCATTCGGCAAGCGGCGCATGATCCAGGCAACAAAGCGTGGAAACAGACCTACAATTCCAACCCAATATTCCAACTTGTTATGGACCTCGAGAGGAAAATCCCTGCACATCAAGTATAGGATCAGGCGCTGGATGGCTATCTCACGACTTGGGCTCCGTCTCGCGCATGAAATCCGCCAGATAGTCCTTCCAGACCGCGGCAACCGTATGTGTCCCGTGACCCCGCGTGGCATCTGAAATCGGCAGCAGAATGAAGCGCGCATGCGGCATGCGCTTCACTTGTTGCTCGGCAATGCCCAACTCCGGTGGATTGATAAAATCGTCGGCCGAATTGATCCACAGCACCGGCACGGTAATCTGCTCCAGGTGCGCGCTTGGATCGTAGTTCCTGCTGGCGTTTACATAGAAGATCAGGTCGTTCGCATCCGTGTTCGCGTCGGCAAGCGTCAATCGCTGGTCCACATACTTCTCCGCCGTCTCACGCGTCGGAGCCAGCTTTTGCATTTGCAGCGGGCTCGACCCCATGATGAAGATCATCTCGTTTGCGTTGTGCAGGCCCTGCGTGGGCTCGGTCTTGTACTCGCCATCCATCCACGCGGGATCCTGCTTGATGGCTTGGATAGCCATATACCGCATCATGCGGTTGCGGCCGGCAATCGGAACCGGCAGGCAGGCAAACGGCGCCAGCGCATCGGCAAAACCGGGGTAGGTCTCGCCCCACACAAACGCCTGCATGCAGCCCATCGAGGTGCCAAGAATCAAGCGCAGATGATCGATTTTCATCTCGTCCAGCATCATCCGCTGGCTGCGCACCATGTCGTCGTAGTCATAGGCCGGGAAGTGCGCGTGCAGGCCGTCAGAAGGCTTCGAGCTTTGGCCATGGCCGATGTCGTCGGGCAGGATGAGGAAATACTTCGTAATATCAAGTGGCGCGCCGGGTCCGAACAGTACGTTCGAAAACAGAGGACTCATCAGCGAGTGCGCGCTGCCGCCCGTCCCGTGCAACAGCAGCACCGCATTATCGGTGTGACCGGCTGCATTGCGATGAGGCGTGCCCAGCGTCAAATAGTGCAGCCTGAGTTGCGGCAGCGTCTCGCCGGTACCGAAGCGGAAGTCGGGAAGTACAACAATCCCATCCGCTGTGGGCCATTTCGTGGCCGCCGCTGCCGGCGAAACCGGATTCGCCGGTAATGAGGAATTCATCTGAGCCAGGGCAAATGCGCCGGGCAAGAAAGTTGCTGCAATCAGAATCCGGGCTGTGCGCAGGTGCATGGAGGGCTCCTGAAGTATCCAATTCGAGCCTAGCCGCTGCCTGGAACCTGCGCAAGGGCGCTTCATGAAGAGGGACAGAGGGAGGGTTGTAAGAATGTAACTTATGAGTTACAATTAATTGGAATCGAAAGTGAACGGGCAAGTTGCAAATCCGGCGCACTGAAGAATTCGCCGCATGGTTGGGGAATCTGCGAGACCGGCAGCGGCGCGCCAAGATTCTTGCCCAAATCGACCGGCTCCAAGAGGGAAACCCAGGAAGCACGCGGAGCGTTGGCGCGGGCGTTGTTGAATTGAAGATCGACTTTGGGCCTGGCTACCGAGTCTATTACATACAACGCGGCGAGGTTGTGATTGTCTTGCTCTGCGGTGGGGACAAGAGTACGCAAGACAACGACATCCGTCGGGCAAAGGCTCTGGCCAGCCAATTGGGAGACGAGGGTTGAGGATATGGGAATCAAGACAGCACCCTATGATGCGGCCGACTTTCTTACCGATGAGGAAACCATTTCAGCGTATTTGACCGAGGCGCTTGAAAGCGATGATCCGCGGTCGATTGCAAAGGCGCTTGGGGCTGTGGCGCGGGCGCGAGGCGGAATTGCGCAGCTTGCGCGTGACACGGGAATCGCGCGCGAAGCCCTTTACAGAGCGTTAAGCGATGCAGGGAATCCGGAATTGGGGACGGCACTCAAGGTGATGCATGCGCTTGGAGTGCGGCTTTCAGCTTCATTGGAGGCTTGAATTTGTTCCTTCGCGGAATTTTCAACTGCCTGATTCCGCGCTAGAATCGTTGTGTCAGCCATGTTCAGCCGTTCCGCATCCCGAATCTCCTCGACGCCGCTTCTGAGACGCTTTCGCCGTGGCCGGCCCGACCGTGGACGGCGCTCTTCCTGCTGAGTAATCTATCCAGTTGACTCGTTTTTCGGCCTGCGGCAGGCGGTACGCGTCCGCCGGCCGGCGGAATCTCCTTGCGACAGAGATTCCGCGCAGCAATTCCAGGCTTCCACCTCCATCCGCCCGATGCGCGGATAGAAAGGTCTTTCCCCTCATGAGTTCCGAAACCAGCAACAGCTTTGCCAGCAAGGCCACACTCTCCTCCGGCAATCGCTCCTATACCGTCTACCGCCTGCCTGCGCTCAGCGCCCGCGGCTTCAACCTCAGCCGCCTGCCCTTCAGCCTGAAGATTTTGCTTGAGAACCTGCTCCGCCGCGAGGACGGCGTCACAGTTACGGCCGGCGATATCGAGTTTCTGGCTAACTGGGACGCCAAAGCCGAACCCAGCCGCGAGATTGCTTACATGCCGGCGCGCGTCCTTATGCAGGACTTTACCGGAGTGCCCGCGGTGGTCGACCTTGCCGCCATGCGCGACGCCATCAAGACCCTGGGCGGCGACCCCGAGCGAGTCAACCCCCTCGTGCCCGCGGAGTTGGTCATCGACCACTCCGTGCAGGTGGACGAGTACGGCACTGCCGGAGCCTACGACGCCAACTCGCTGCTCGAGTTCCAGCGCAATCGAGAGCGCTACGCCTTTCTGAAGTGGGGCCAGACCGCCTTCCGCAACTTCTCAGCCGTGCCGCCGGGGATGGGCATCTGCCACCAGGTGAACCTCGAATACCTGGCCCGCGTGGTCTTTACCATGGAGATTGATGGCCAGCACTTTGCGTATCCCGACACCGTAGTCGGCACCGACTCCCACACCACCATGATCAATGGACTGGGCGTGCTCGGCTGGGGCGTCGGCGGCATCGAGGCCGAAGCCGCCATGCTCGGTCAGCCCGTCTCCATGCTGGTTCCGCAGGTCGTCGGTTACAAGCTCACGGGCAAGCTGCGCGAAGGCGCAACCGCGACCGACCTGGTGCTCACCGTGACCCAGGCTCTGCGCAAGTTGGGCGTGGTGGGCAAGTTTGTCGAGTTTTACGGCCCCGGCATCGCCGCGCTGCCGCTGGCCGATCGCGCCACCATCGGCAACATGGCTCCCGAGTACGGCGCCACTTGCGGCATCTTCCCCGTAGACGCCGAGACGCTGCGCTACCTGCGCCTGACAGGCCGCACCGAAGAACAGATCGCCCTGGTCGAGGCCTATTACAAGGAGCAGGGACTCTTCCACACCTCCGCTTCGCCGGAAGCCGAATACACGCAGACGCTTGAACTCGATCTGGGCGCGGTTGAGCCCAGCGTGGCGGGACCGAAGCGTCCGCAGGACCGCGTGCTGCTGAAGGATGCCGCTGCAAATTTCGAGCAGCAACTTCCCAATCTCCTGGCGCCCACCGCCAAGCCCCTGGGTACGCGTACGGCAGTTGCCTGGGAGCGCAAAGCAGTCACCGATATAGCCGTTGCGGAAAAGGCCCCGGTACACGTGACTACAACCGTCGCCACAAACACGGTAAAAGCCCGCTTCAATATCGATCCGGATAAGTATCTCGACCACGGCTCGGTGGTGATTGCGGCCATCACCAGTTGCACGAACACCTCGAACCCCTCGGTGATGATGGCGGCCGGCATTCTTGCCAAAAAAGCCGTCGAAAAAGGCCTCAGCGTTCCGCCCTGGGTGAAAACTTCGCTGGCGCCGGGCTCCCGCGTGGTCACCGACTATTACGCCAAAGCCGGCCTGCTGCCCTATCTCGAAAAACTGCGCTTCAACGTCGTGGGCTATGGATGCACCACCTGCATCGGCAACTCCGGCCCTCTGCCCTCCGATGTGTCCAGGAGCATCGACGAGCACGGCCTGGTTGCGGTCAGCGTGCTCTCCGGCAATCGCAACTTCGAGGGCCGCGTGAACGTGGACGTGCGCGCCAATTACCTGATGAGTCCGCCTCTGGTAGTTGCCTATGCGCTCGCCGGCCGCATCGGCCACAACTTCGAGACCGATTCGCTGGGCGCCGACGGCGCGGGCAAGCCGGTATACCTCAAAGACATCTGGCCCACCCAAGCAGAGGTGGCCGAGGCTATCGAAAAAGGCCTCAGCAGTGAGAGCTTCCGCAAGGAATATGCCACGGTCTCGCAGGGCGACGCCAGTTGGCAGGGACTCAGCTTCCCTACCGGCGACGTTTACCAGTGGGAGCCCGGTTCAACCTACATCCGCCAGGCGCCCTACTTCGACGGCATGACCGCTGCACCAGCGCCGGTAACTGACATTGTGGGCGCGCGCGTGCTCGCCGTGCTCGGCGACTCGGTCACCACCGATCACATTTCGCCGGCCGGCAACATCAAGGCCAACGGGCCGGCGGGTCAATATCTATCTGCCCATGGAGTCCGGCCGGCTGACTTCAACAGCTACGGCTCGCGCCGCGGCAATCATGAGGTCATGGTTCGGGGCACCTTCGCCAATGTGCGCCTGCGCAACAAGCTGGCTCCGGGCACCGAGGGCGGCGTCACGCGCCTGCTGCCCGAAGGCGAACAGATGTCCATCTTCGACGCCAGCGTAAAGTATGCCGAGCGCGGTGTGCCGCTGATCATTTTGGCCAGCAAAGAATACGGCTCCGGCTCCTCGCGCGACTGGGCGGCCAAGGGACCAAAGCTGCTCGGCGTCCGGGCAGTGATTGCCGAAAGCTTCGAGCGCATTCACCGTTCGAACCTCGTAGGCATGGGCATTCTTCCGCTGCAGTTTGAAGATGGCCAGAACGCGGAGTCGCTTGGCCTCACGGGCGAAGAGGTCTACGGCTTTCCCGGCCTGACGGCGCTACTCGAAAACAAATTTGCCAATGGCCGCACTCTCACCGTGTCTGCGACCTCGACCAAAGGCAAGAAAGAATTCAAAGCAACAGTCCGCATTGACACGCCGCAGGAGATCGGTTACTTCGAACACGGAGGCATCTTGCAGTATGTGCTGCGCCAGTTGGCGGCGAAATAGAACAAGCGGAGAAGAGAGGGTTTCCCTCGCAGGATTACAATTGCCAGCGGAAGAAACCTTCATGGAATACAGCGAACAGTCCTCTGGTATGCCAGAAACAGGCTATTGGTTCAACTTTTTCCCGCCCCCCGACACATGTTCTCACGAGTTTTGCGGCTCCAATACCGTCTCCGGTGCTCAGTGCCCGAACTGCGACAAGCCTCTACTCAAGTTGGCCTCTTTTTCTGCAAGTGATCCCGCATTGATTCTCGATCCCACCCAAACTCCTTCGATGCCACTTCTCTATTGTTGGACCTGTGCCATTCCTTACGGTGAATTCCACTACAAAATTCTCCCAGATGGCTCCATCGAAATTCTTAAGTATCTCGAAAGCTACGAAGGTGCGTTCGGGCTAGGCGGACCGTATGACGGTTACACTGGAGAGTTTCGAGCGAAAACATTCAGTCTGGAGCCCCAATCCGACGAAGAACAGCAATCGTTAAGGTCGCGCTTCGAAGGAGCTGAAGACGATTTACCTGACGAACTCGACTATCCGCGGCATCAAGTAGGTGGTTTTCCGATGATCTACAACCCACAATCGGACGTTTGTCCGCAATGCGGAGCGGAAATGCTGACATTCGCAGCGATCGCTGACCACGCGCTTGGAAATGCAGATGCAAAAAAGCCTGAGGATAGCTTCGCAGATAATAGCGGAGTCCAGACGGTATTCTTATTCTGCCGTAACTGCTCTGTGGTTTCTGCATACCACAGCTGCGATTAGCCGCGTAACTCGGCAGCTTCGCCTTCCGCTCCTATGCACAGCAAATGCACAGCCGTAATCGAACAGGACGGCGAATGGTTCGTCGCCTGGTCCCCGGAAATTCCCGGCGCCAACGGGCAGGGGCGCAGCGTGGAAGAATGCCGCGAGAACCTGGGCGCGGCGATTCAATTGATCCTGGAAGATCGCCGCTCTGCTCCCAGCCTCGGCTCGCTTTAGGGATTCGAAATCCTCGACGGATTCGGCGACGGATAGATCCGATAGGGCTCAGCCTTGGGCTTCCGAGCCGAGCCCCGCTTGGGCTTGGTTGCCGCCGGCCCCGCCTCCTGGCCGCGAGCCACTTGAAGACGCGCGCCTTCCAGATGGCTTTCGCCCATCACGTGCAATCGCAGAAAGTTGGTCGAGCCGGATTTGGTGCGCGTTCCGGCCACAATCGCGATCACCTCGCGCGGGCGGACGTAGCCGTTCTGCTCCAGCAGGCTCTCGGCGCAATCCACCATGGCTTCAGTGCTGTTGACCTTGGGACAACGGATCGGCGTAGTGCCCCACAGCAGGTTAAGGCGATTGATGGTGACCTCGACCGGGCTCAGCGCGAAGATCGGCGCCGACGGATGATATTTCGAGAGCTGGCGCGCGGTCTGTCCTGACTCGGTAAACAGCGCCACTCCGCGCAGGTCGAGATCGTCGGCGGCATGGGCCGTGGCCTCGCAGATGGTCTCGGCAATCGAGAGGCGGCTCTGCCGCTGGCGCGGCTCGTCCTGGTTGCGCTCCTTTATATCGCGCTCGGCTTCGGAGACAATGCGGGCCATCATCGACACCGCTTCCACCGGATATTTGCCGACGGCCGATTCACCGGACAGCATCACCGCATCGGTGCCGTCGTAAACGGCGTTGGCCACGTCGGAGACCTCGGCGCGCGTCGGCCGCGGGTTCTCAATCATCGACTCCAGCATCTGCGTCGCGGTAATCACCGGCTTCGAGTGCTCGGCGGCGCGGCGGATAATGTGCTTCTGGATCGCCGGAACCATCTCCGGCGGAACTTCGACGCCCAGGTCGCCGCGAGCCACCATGATGCCGTCGGAGGCCTGCAGAATTGCGTCGAGATGCTCGATAGCCTGGGGCTTTTCGAGCTTGGCGATAATCCACGTTTCGAAGCCCAGGGCAGCAACGCGATTGCGCACCAGGCGAACGTCCTCGGCGGTGCGGACAAAGGAGACGGCGATCGCGTCGACGCCGTTCTTCAGCGCGAACTCAAGATCCTCTGTGTCCTTATCGGTAAGCGACGGAACGCGCACCAAAATCCCCGGCAGGTTGATGCCCTTGTTTTCGCCCAGCATCCCGCCGTTAACAATATCGCAGGATACATCGTCTCCAACAACCTCGTGTACGCGCAGCTCGATCAGGCCATCGGACAGTAGAATGCGCGAGCCCTGTTCCACATTCTCCGCCAGCGTCTTAAAAGTAGTTCCCACCAGCGATGCGGTTCCCGGAACCTCCCGCGGGGTGATGGTGAGGCGTCCGCCGGCCTTCAGCAGCACCGGTTGGTGATCTTTCAAAGTGGAAGTGCGGATCTTGGGCCCTTGCAGGTCGCCCATGATACACAGCGGCTTGCGCTCCTCGCGGCTCACCTTCCGGATCAGCTTGATCACCGCCAGCTTCCGCTCGTGCGTACTGTGGGAAAAGTTCAGGCGGAGCACGTCTACGCCCGCGCGAACCAGATCGCGAATGACGGGCTCGGTGTTCGAGGCCGGTCCCAGAGTGGCAACAATCTTTGCCCGGCGCTGGGATGGGGACTCAGTCTGGTTAAATTCAAAAAACGACATGGGGAAGGCTCCATCAAAAAAGCTTTAGTTGGGCGGAAAAGGTTTTAGCCGGGCGGAAAAATGCAGGGAAGCGACTTCTCTTATTGTACATGGAGAGATTGTTTGCGGGCCCTCATCGCCTTGCCGTGCGTGAGGCGCGACGACCGGCAAGAGTTGCCGCTAACTTGAATGAGTCGAATCGGTTTTGCGGCCCGCAAAAATTTGAGCCGATATCAGTTCCTGACGATCCCCATAAAGGACACCGTTCAGTTCCGCACCCACAAGCACGCTAAACGACGTAATGTAGAGCCAGACCAGGGTAGCAATGCCGGCGCCAAAGGAACCGTAGAACATGGAATAGTCGGCGATGCGAGTCACATACCAGCCGAATGCCAGCGTGGCCGGGAACCACAGCAACGTGCCGGCGACCGCGCCGGGCGCCACCCAAAGCCAATGTTCCGTGCGCTTGGTTCCGAAGTGGTAGAGCGCCATCAACACGGTGACGCTGGTAAGCAACGCGATCGACCAGCGCACCATTCGCCAGAAGAACAGCACAATGTGTCGCAACTCGTGGCCGGCGTTCTCGATCATCCACAATTCGATCTGATGGCCGAAGACAATCACCAGCGTAGCCACCGAAAGCGGCACCAGCGCGATCGGCACCAGCAGCAGAGCCCTCAGCCGCCGCCTCCCAAAGCCCCATGCCTCGGGAGAAAGATGATAGGCCCGGCGGAAACCTTCCATCAGAGACAGCATCATGCCCAGGCCGGCGAAGATGCTCAGGCAGATCGCGGACAGGATCAACTGGCCGGAGTAAATACGGCGAGTCAGGACATACGACTGCAGAAGATCCATCGTGTCCGCAGGCAGAAACTGCTCGAAGATTGATCGAATTTCACCCACCGTCGTGGTCCCCTCCTGCACCTGGGCGAGGAGCGTAGTCAGAACCAGAAGAGCGGGGAATAGCATGAGCATCCCCGAATAGGCTGCTGCTTTGGCCGTATTGAGCACGTCGTGGTCAAGGGCCTGCAGAATTGCTTTGCGGAATTTTCTAAAAAAATAGCTCATGCGCTCACAGGCAAGAGTAGAGCATTTTCCGGGCTTGTGGCGAAAAAGTCTTTGTGAATCATCGCACACAGCATGTGCCCTGAGACGGAGACGGTGAAATACACTCGAATTCTCGCTCCCATGGAGAATCTGGGCAGTTCGGGATTTTGGAGATGGGGCGAAATGTTCACGTGAAAGGGTGCGAAAGCGCCAGGTGAGGGCCATTTCGGCTGGATTCGGAACCGGAAAGGGCGTCCTGGCTCCTTGCCGGATAAGTGCCGCCCGCCGGATTTTGTTGTCCCGCCAGTGGGTGAAGCGGCGAGAATGGACGCTTGCGGGAAAAGACCGAACCAGCGCACGGTTCGCGACAGGAGGATCGGAAACGGCATGATTCGAGTGCGGGAGCGAAAGACCGGCGGAGGCCCGCCAATACGCTACCTTCTGGTGCTGTGGGTATTGGTCCTGGGCACGATAGCATTCCTTGACAAGACCAACATCTCGATTGCGGGCGTTCAGATCGGCAGAGAATTCGGGATCGATAACTCGCACCTGGGTTGGGTTTTCAGCGCATTCCTGGTGGGTTATGCCGCCTTCCAGATTCCAGGCGGAGTGCTGGCGCAGCGCTTTGGACCGCGGCGCGTGCTGGGGTACGGCGTGCTGCTCTGGGGAGTGTTTACAGCCCTCACCGCGCTGCCGCCCACCGGCATGCACGGCGCTTTGCTTTGCATGGCTTTGTCGCGGGTTGGATTGGGCGCCTGCCTGGCGGTGTTGTATCCCTCGACAAACCAGCTTGTGGAGCGCTGGATTCCGATCGATGAGCGGGGCAGGGCGAACGGGATCATCTTTGGCGGCTCGGGGCTGGGCTCGGCAATTGCGCCGCCGCTGGTGACATGGATCATCCTGGCTTATCGGTGGCAGGCGGCCTTCTACTTCTGTGCGGCGATCGGCGTGCTCGCGGCTGCGGTGTGGTACGTGATCGCGCGCGATACGCCGGAGGAGCATCCATGGGTGAGCAGCGGAGAGCTCGCGTACATCGCCGCCGGGCGCGGCGACCATGAACATGGCGGTGCGGCAGCGAGCAGCGGCGGTAATGCAACGTCCAGTGTTCCGTGGTTCGACATTTTTACCAGCAAGGAAGTGCTGGCGGTGACCGTGAGCTACTTTACCTACGGTTACATCTCGTGGATCTTCTTCAGTTGGTTTTATATTTATCTGGCTCAGTTGCGCGGACTCAGCCTGAAGAGCAGCGCGGTGTACTCAACATTTCCGTTTATCGCCATGTTGGTTGGCTCAATGGCTGGCGGAGTGGCGAGCGACTGGCTGGCGCATGAGTGGAGCGCGCGGGCGGGTCGATGCTATCTGCCTGCCGTTGCGCTGCTGCTCACCGGGGTTCTGTTAATCCTGGGCTCGCGCGCGCATGAGGTTCACGCCGCGACGGCTTTGCTGGCATCCGGAGCTGGGGCGTTGTTCTTGTCGCAATCCTGCTACTGGACAGTCACGGCAGACTTTGCGGGGACGCACGCAGGGGTGGTCTCCGGGACCATGAATATGGGCTGTCAACTTGGCGGAGCGGTCACTGCTTCGCTGACGCCGCTGATTGCCGCACACTTTGGATGGGAGGCATCGTTTCTGGCGGCAACCATGCTGGCCGTGCTGGGCGCTGCCGCTTGGTTGGTTGTGAATCCCGACGCGCGCCTGGCCCGGTGAAGAGAGGGAATTGAGAGTAGGGAATAGAAGACCCTCCTGGTTAGGGTTCGTAATATCCCACCCGGATTTCGAGGGACAACGAAATGGCATTCCAAGCGCAACCGTACAATGGGGACATGACGCGAACACTCTTCCCCGCCCTGCTTGCCGCAGTCACATGGGCTGCCTGTCTCAGTTGTCCGATGTTTGCCCAGACGCCGCTGCCCACGGCTTCGGCCGCGGATCGGGAGCTGGCGCGGTCGATCCTGAAGGAACTCATCGAGATCAACACCACGGATACGCCGCGCGGCAACGTGACCACGGCAACCGCGGCCATGCGCAAGCGGCTGCTGGATGCCGGGTTCGCGCCCCAGGACGTGCAATTGCTGGGCCCGGACCCGCGCAAGGAGAATCTCGTAGTGCGGATGCGGGCCGAAGGAACGCCGCGTCAGAAGCCGGTTCTGTTTCTCTGTCACATGGACGTGGTGGAGGCTCTCAAGTCCGACTGGTCGACAGACCCCTTCCAGCTTGTAGAGAAGGACGGCTACTACTACGGCCGCGGTACCCAGGACATGAAGGACGGCGACGCGGCGCTGGTCACCACGTTTCTGCGCCTTCACCGGGAGGGGTACAAGCCGAAGCGCGACCTGATTCTGGCCCTGACAGCGGATGAGGAGGGTGGCAGGTTCGACGGTGCCCAGTGGCTGGTCGAGCAACATCGCGAGCTGGTAGACGCGGCGTTCGTCATCAATCCCGACGCGGGCGGCGTCGAGCTGAGGGATGGAAAGGCAGTAGTGGCGGCAGTGGAAGCCACGGAGAAAGTCTATTCGGACTTTCAGGTGACAGCAGTGAACCGCGGCGGCCACAGTTCTCTGCCCCGGCCGGATAACGCCATCTACGAACTCACGGCGGCGCTGAACAAGCTGGCGGCGTACACGTTCCCCTTCGAGCTGAACGAGGTGACGCGGGCCTTTTTCAGCAAGCTGGCAGGGCAGGAGACGGGCGAGACGGCGGTGGACATGCGGGCGATTCTGGCCAACCCACCGGATATGGCAGCGGCCGCGCGCCTGATCGCGGAGCCCAGCTTCAACTCGAACTTCCGGACCACGTGCGTGGCCACCAGGCTCAACGCCGGCGTGGCCAACAACGCGCTGCCGCAGACGGCCCAGGCCATCGTGAATTGCAGGATCTTTCCGGGGCATTCGCCTGAGGGGATTCGGAAACAGTTGATCGGGATCTTCGCGGACGACAAGCTGACTGTGAAGTATGTCTCCGATGCGGGAGAGGTTTCGGGTACGGCTCCGGAGCTGAAGGCGATCGATCCGCCTGCGCCGATCGCGGAGGTGTTTGGGCCGCTCACTCGGCTGACCCAGGATATCTGGCCGGGGATCCCGGAGACAACGGTAATGGAGAACGGGGCCAGCGATTCAATCTACTTTGCGCAGGCGGGAATTCCCTGCTACGGCTACTCCGCTATTGCGCTGGAGCTGGACGATGACCGTGCGCACGGCCGGGACGAAAGGCTTCCCGTGGATTCGTATTGGAAGTCGCTGGATTTCTTTTATTCGTTTGCGAAAGCGCTGGGCGGGGAGTGAGGTAGAAAGGGGTCGGGGATTAGGAAAGCTCCGGAAATTATCGCGGTTCGCCATTTGCTGTAAAGGGTAAGCAAGTCAAAAGTAAGATTCTCCACGCCAAGGACGAAGACGGGACCTGTCCGCCCCGGACTTTGGGGCACTCAGCTCTCGGCTCCTGGTTTACTGCTACGGCGTGCAGGCGGGTATTGACAGGGAAGGCCGTCGGGGGTACCCCCCTACCCCCAAGGATTCTGAAAGCAAAGCGTTTATTTTCATGGAGTTATGCCGCATCGCTCTTCGCAAAATCGTCAGCACAACGGACTTAGCCGCAGAATTCTCA
>Ga0302320_10020020_pt1 | contig 13388 bp, 13 predicted proteins | sample Bog_T0_3_FD_202130 | JGI IMG/M metagenome (GOLD analysis project Ga0302320, IMG submission 202130) | Peat permafrost microbial communities from Stordalen Mire near Abisko, Sweden - Bog_T0_3 | ecosystem: Environmental > Terrestrial > Soil > Wetlands > Peat | place: Sweden: Abisko, Stordalen Mire...
GCTAGCTGCGCACCGTCCAGAAGCCGATTCGCGTAACCCTCCACCACGGCCTGGACGACGTGGGCATATGCGGGATCATCCGCGTGACGATGATGCAAAAGCCATTCGGACCAGACATCCGATACGGGGTCGTGCTTTTCCACTATGTTTTCCTAAAATGAACATGATAGCGTTTAAATGCTCTCGATGAGCGGGGCGGCTCCATCACGCGCGTTGCACTGGTACTGCGCCGCTCAAGCTCAGTATTTGTCGGCTCATCGCCTTCGGTAGCGCGCGTAGCAGAAGACCGAACGGGAAATCGACAGGGCACGGTGCGAATAATCATGCGGCACTCGACCATAGCCGTGCGAGGAATGGAGCGTGCAATGGCATGCACGGGGCGGATGGCCGACGAAGGCGCCGCCGGACGCCGCCCTACCGGACGCACCACGCTCGCACCAAGCCAAAAAATGCCCAAACCATGCGGCCTCGACGTCGAGCGGCCCATGGGCCGGCTACGCGCATACGACTTCTCCGATATGTGAGCGGACTATAATTCATTTACTTTGCAAGGCAAAGTGCAATCCGCAGCGGTGCGCAACAGGTCTTTTTGCGGCAATCTACGCGGTTCAAAGGAGAATCGTCGGGTAAAAGTGGTTCGATCAGGTGCAATGGGTGGTTTTATTTTGCGCTATGGGCCGTCAAATGTTGGACAATGCTGGGTGTTCTGCGATGGCAAATATCTGGACGGTAAATGAGAATTGTTTCGCATGCGGCCTGCATGGTGGCTATGTTGTCATGGCTCGGATACCCATCGCCGGTACTCGCTCAAACGGACGAGATTCAGGTATATGACGCTGCGATCGCTCCGACCGGTGCGTTCAATTTAACGCTGCACAATAATTTCACGCCGAGCGGTAACACGAGCCCGGCGTTTCAGGGAGGCATCGTCTCGGACCACTCGCTCAACGGCGTTGCCGAGTGGGCCTATGGAATCGCACCGTGGTTCGAGGGAGGGGTCTATTTTCCTTTGTATTCGATCGCACGCGACGGCAGCGTTTTATATAACGGTTTCAAGCTCCGCACCTTGTTCGTGTCACCGGATGCGGCCAAGCGAGAATTCTTTTACGGCGCCAATTTCGAATTCAGTTTCAACACAGCGCACTGGGATGAGCGAGCACGCACCTCTGAAATTCGCGGTATCGTTGGCACTCATGTAGGCCGCCTCGATTTCATCTTCAATCCGATCGTCGACAACTCCTGGAATGGTTTCTCGAAGCTCGAATTCGTCCCGGAAACCCGGGTAGCGATGGCGCTATCGGAGAAATACAAAGTGGCGCTGGAGGAATACGACGACTTCGGAAGCGTCAGCCACTTCCTTCCCACAGCGAAGCAATCCCACCAGATGTTCGCAGTCATAGATATCAACACCAAAGTGGTCGGCATCGAAGCCGGCGTCGGCGCCGGCCTCACGAACGCTTCCGATCATTGGGTGATCAAGCTTATTTTGTCCAGAGACCTTTGATTCGACCGCCTTTCTGAGCCGCGGGCCAGCGATTGTCTCTGAATTTGCTATGGTGAAAGCTGGCTGCTGTGGGAGAAGCGGCGGCGGTATGGAGCGGAAGGGTGACTACCAGTCGAACAATTCAATCCTCGCGGGCAACCGGCATCGGTGTGCTCGCCATTCTATTATGGGCGGCGCTCGCGCTTCTCACGGTGCGGGCGGGGTCGATTCCGCCGTTTGAATTGCTGTCGTTGTGCTTCTCGGTCGCCTTTTTGGCAGGCATCCTGGTGCTTGGATTAAGGGGTTCTGCCGCTCTTGCGCAATTAAGGCAGCCATTTCAACCCTGGTTTACGGCTTTTTTCGCCATCTTCTTCTATCACGCCCTGTACTTCTATGCGCTGTCCGCCGCGCCGCCGGCGCGCGCCAGCCTGATCGCGTACCTCTGGCCATTACTGATCGTATTGATGTCGGCGATGGCGGCGGGAGGATCGGGGCGTCTGCGGCCGCGTCATCTGGTCGGCGCGCTTCTCGGTCTCGCGGGAACTTGTGTCGTTGTATTGGGGCAGAGGAACGCCGGGCCAGGTACGAGCAGCATCCTGGGGTACGCGGCTGCCGCGTGTTGCGCCCTGGTCTGGTCGGGCTATTCGGTGTTGAACCGCCGCTTTGCGACAATACCCAGCGCCATGATTGTCGGCGTATGCGGGGCCGTTGCGCTGGCGGGAGCGGCTTGTCACGCGCTGTTCGAGTCCGCCAGCGTATGGCCCGATGCTTCCCAATGGTCCGCTATCGTGGGCTTAGGGATAGGTCCGACCGGCTTGGCATTCCTGGCGTGGGACTTCGCTACCAAACAGGGAAACCTGCCTTTGCTGGGCGCGCTTTCCTATCTCGCGCCCGTGGTGTCCACTCTGCTGTTGACCGTAGCCGGTGCCGTGCCCGCGAGCGCGTCGCTTTTCGTGTCGGCTTTTCTGGTCATCGCGGGCGCGCTGGTGGCAACCGGGATACGCCTTGCGAAATGAATGACCCCTAATTATTGAGTCGCCGATGATAACCATAGATCAATTCTTGACGGTCGACATTCGCGTCGGAACCATCGTAAAGGTCGAGCGTTTTCCGGAAGCGCGAAAACCGGCGCTAAAGCTCACGATTGATTTTGGGAGCGCCATTGGACAGAAGCGATCCAGCGCCCAGATCACCGTTCACTATTCGGCGGCTGGATGTTCTAGGCGATTCAATGATCGTCGAAGCTGACGGCCATGCGTATGCCGATGAAGCGCACACGCAGCCGGCGGTATTTTGCGAGATAATGGATCCCGACCAGGGCCGCCGCTATGCCGGATGCGCCGCCGACTGCCAACGCCCAGCGCGGACCGAAAGTATCGGCAACCCAACCTACGAAGGGCGCTCCGAGGGGAGTGCAACCCAGCGCGATCGCGAAGAAGATCGCCATCACGCGTCCCCGCATCGCCGGATCGGTTGACAATTGCATGGCACTGTTCGCCGTGGTGGTGAAAGTCTGGGCGGACACGCCGATGACGATCAGTGATACACCGAACAGCCCGTAGTTGGGCATCAGGGCCGCGACGGCCGTTCCGAGCCCGAAAATCGCGGCGCCGGCGAGCAGCAGGCCGATGCGCGGTTTCGCCCGGCGCGCCGACAGAAGCGCGCCCGTGATCGATCCGATGGCCATGATGGACGTCAACAGTCCGTACTGACCCGCTCCGGCATGAAACACGGTGACCGCCATGGTTGAAATGAAAATCGGAAAATTAAGCCCGAATGTGCCGATCAGGAAAAGCATGAGAAGGATGGCCTTGAGGTCGGGGCGCCGCCATACGTAGCGAAAGCCCTCGATGAGGCTTCCCGGCGCTCGCAGCGCATTGCTCTTCAGATGAAGTTCACCGGTGCGCAAAAATCCGAGCGCACAAAGGACGGCGACAAAGGACGCCGCGTTGACCAGGAATGCCCAGCCGGAGCCGACCGCGGCGATGATTACACCGGCGACTGCGGGACCGATCATTCGTCCAGCATTGAACGAAGTGGAATTCAATGCCACCGCATTCGACAAATCAGCGTCGCCAACCAGTTCAGCCACAAATGTTTGGCGGGCCGGAGAGTCGAAGGCGGTGACACAGCCCAGCAGAAACGCAAACACATAGACATGCCACAACTGCACCAGCCCGGTGACAGTGAGCGTGCCCAATCCGAGCGCGAGTGTTCCCATGCCTGCCTGCGTCGCCAGCAGCAGCTTTCTCCGGTCGAGATGATCGGCCGCAAAGCCCGTGACCGGCAGTAGCAGAAGCTGGGGTCCGAACTGCAGGGCCATGACTACGCCCACGGCCGTCGCATTATTGTGGGTGAGCTGGGTCAGCACCAGCCAGTCCTGGGCGGTGCGCTGCATCCAAGTGCCGATGTTGGAGACTATTGCTCCGCCGGCCCAGACTCGGTAGTTGAATGCATTGAGTGAACGAAAAGTATTCTTCACCCGATCTTGCGCCCACCCTGTGTCGAGGTAGCGGCCACGGTTACCCGGCGCCGCGCTGGAGCAGATCGATGATTTCCCGGGTAGTGCCGGTTTCGCCCAAGCGCGGGAAAATTCGGGCGATGCTGTTCGCGTGCGCGTCGGGGTTCATGTCGGTTACGGCGTCGATGGCAACCACGACATTGAACCCGAGTTCATAGGCATGGCGCGCCGTCGACTCGACTCCAATGCTGGTCGCGATTCCGGCGATGAACACCTGAGTAATCCCCCACTTTTTCAGGTGCCGATCAAGACCCGTACCCGTGAAAGCTCCCCATGTCCGCTTGGTCACGGTATGGTCATCGGGCTGCTGATTGAGCTCGGGGACGAGATCGGCCCATCCGGCCGGTCGGTCGGTGCGGCTGCCGCCCTGCTCGGTGCGGCCCGGCGCTCCTCCGTCCACGTTGACGAGCACGACCGGTAACCCGTGGCTTCGGAATGCGTCCGCTAGCGCGCGCGCGTGCTTTACGACTGCGGTGGGCGGGTGGACGGTGGGACGCGAGACAATGCCTTTCTGCAAATCGATGAGGAGTAGGGCGGCTTTCGGATCGAATACGGTTACGGTCATGACCTTCCTTCCAGGGGTGCGGATCGCCTGAAGCCGACAATTATGGGACAAGCCGGGCCCCCCGCGGAACCACACCGCTATATTACTGTGACACAATTGAGCAGGCCATATGAGTTCCTCCATGCGACACCTGGATCAACAGCAGCTGCTCGAGGTCTGCCGTTCACGGTCCATTGAGCTGTTGAAGCGAAACATGTCGCCGGGTGGGATTTTGGCGGCCACTCCGAGTGCGCGTGCCGATAAGCGGGGCTATACGGCGATATTCGGGCGAGACGCGGCCGTTTGTGCGATTGGTATGGCGCTCTCGGGCGACAAAACACTGGAACGCGCGGCTGCCGTGGGGCTGCACACCTTGGCTCGGCACCAGGCCCCGAACGGGCAGATCGCAAAATTCGTGGACTTGCAAAGGCAGGAAGCCGATTTTTGGTATCTGGGCTGTATCGACTCCACACTGTGGTGGCTGATCGCACTGGCGTTGTTGGATCGGCGGCTTCCCTCCGGCGGATTGCAGCGGCGATATGCCAAGCGCGTCAAGCTCGCGACCCAATGGCTGCTTGCGCAGGAGCATCAGCACTTCTTTTTGCTTCAGCAAAATGAAGCCAGCGACTGGGCAGACATCATGCCCCGTTCGGGATTCGTCCTCTATACGAACACGTTGTGGTATTTCGTGAAACGGCTCTACGGCGTCGCTCACGCGCCTCAGACACTCGTGAACTTCAACGGATTGTTCCATCCGTTTTCGGCCGGACTCGCGGAGTACCGCCGGGCCCGGCTGCTCAATGACTATGTCCTGAAACGGGGGCGCAATCGCGATCTTTATCTGAGCTTCGTCAATTTCTCCTTTTTCGGTGAGGAGGGGGATGTATTCGGCAATGTGTTAGCCGTCCTGTTGGGGCTTGCTGACGACAAAGCCGGCGCGCGAACACTGAACGCGCTCACGAAGGCGCATGTGAACGATCCCTACCCCGTGCGGGCTGTGACCCGCCCCATTCAGCAAAATAGTTCGCTTTGGCGTCCCTACATGGCGCGTCATCGCCAGAATTTCGTCTGGCAGTACCACAATGGAGGCATATGGCCGATGGTGGGTGGATTCTGGATCGCCGCGCTCGTGACCGCGGGCCGTCTCGAGCAGGCCAGGGCGGAACTGACGAAACTAGCGCGCGTTTGCTCGCTGCGGAATTGGGCATTCACTGAATGGCTGCATGGGAAAACATTTGCGCCGCGGGGTATGACGGGGCAGTCGTGGAATGCGGCGGCATTTCTGATCGCGGAACATATGATCACGACAGATGCCGCTCTTTTCAACGGCAAACCGGCTGTGCAGGGCCCTCGAAGAGGGACTAGAATCTCCAGCGACAAAGAATAGAACGAATGCGGGGAGACAACGTGGACGGCATACGGCGAATCGCGTGTTTTGCAAATACCTTTGCAATAGGCCTCGTGCTATCCGTCGGCGTGGCTAACGGCGCTCTGGCCGCTCCTCAGGCCGGTACGGAATCCGCGGCATCGGCGGCGCCCTCGTCGGGCGACGGACCGCCCTCGCTGCCGCAGGACAGTTTTTTTTCATCATTGAAGCAGGCGTTCGATAAGGACTTCGATCATGAAGTGGTGCGTGGACACTTCGATCTGGGATCTCCGCCGAACGGACATCGATATTACTGTCTGGTCGACCCGAAGACGGGCAAGCGAGAGAGCAACGGCGTTCTGGGACAGACCTTGCCGATGCCGGGTGGCATGACCGGCATCAAGGACAGTTCCGTTTCGCTCTACCGATGTGCCGATGCGGAAAAGCAAGGACTGCTGGTGACTGCGGGATATGCGGTGGGCGCGGACGCCGGAAGCAAGCCGGCCCCACCCGCCCAACCGGCATCACCCGCAGCTTCGGTTGCCGCCGTACCCACGGCGCCGCCCGCTGTTGCTGCCTCTGCGGCAGCGACCACGAGTTCCACGCCCGGCGCGTCGGGCGCCGAAAGCCAGACCAGTTGCGCGAGTGCCGCCCAGCGACAATTCGATTTCTGGTTGGGTGATTGGGACGTCTTTGATGGTCACAGTCAGGCCAAAGTGGCGCGCGTCCACGTGACGCGCACTCTCGACGATTGCGTGCTGCTGGAAGAGTACCGCGGCTCGGACGGACACGAGGGACAAAGTTTCAGCATTTACGATGGGTCGCGCACCCTGTGGCACCAAACTTGGGTCACCAATCGCGGCCAGCTTCTGGTCATCGAGGGAAACCTGCGCGCCGGTGCCATGGAGTTGAGCGGGTCGGAGCGTTTGGCAGACGGCACGGTACGCTTGGTCCGTGGAACTTGGCAGCCGTCTCGCGACGGCGTGCGGGAAGTCGCCCTCAGATCGACGGACGGCGGGAAAACTTGGACGGAGTGGTTTGATCTAGTATTCCGGCCGCACCATACGTGAGCGTCCGGCGTCGGCGCTAGGACCCCAATAACGTCACGATCAATTGCGTCGAAAGGGCAGCGCGGGCGGCCACGGTGAACACGCCCGGCTTGGTTGTGAAATCAGCGGTAAATCCCACGGGATCGGCGACGCCGTGCCAGGGTTCTATGCATATGAAAGGGGCCTGCGGCTTGGTCCAGATTCCCAGATAGGGTGCGTCGGGATAGCTCACCCGGATTCGGGGCCCGTCGTCTGCGCCGTAGGTGACGTGACGGCTGCGGATTTGGTCGAAAATGATGACATCGTCTAGAAAGAGTCCATCTCCGAGCGTGAGGCGTCGATGAGAGATCGGTGTCGGATGACGCTCGCGCGTCAGCAAGCCGGCCGCGTTCAAGCGGCGAACGGGATCCGGCTCATCCATCGCGAACTCGATGAAATGCGATGAGCGCGGCCGTGAGAAGGGCAGCGGCCAACGAAAACCGGGGTGATAACCGACGCTTGCCGGCATGTCCTCATCACCCAAGTTTCGAACACTCGTCGTCACGGATAGAGTCGCGCCGTCGAGCGCGAAGCGCACATCCAATTCGAAACGAAAGGGATAGACCTGAAGCGTGGCCTCATCGGCGTTCAGCCGAAGAGTGGCGGCGTCGGAGGATGCATCCACGATGTCGAAACGTTTGACGCGAGCGAAACCGTGCCGCGGAAGAGAGTAGGTTGCCGATCCGAGGCGATAGTGCCCACCCGCGAGCGCGCCGACGATGGGGAATAGCAGGGGTGCCAGGCCGGCCCAGACCGAGGGATCGCCTCCCCACAGCAGATCGTGGCCGGCGCGGTCTCGTAGCGTGGACAATTGTGCACCGAGCGGATCGATTTCGACGGTAAGATCACCGGAACCGAGGGATAGCCACGGGTTTTTTTCGTCTGACACGTTCGGAGACCTCGGAGTGAAGGAGCGATCCGGGCTATTGCGAAAGATATTGGAAGGATTACGCTAACGCCTGCGCATCGCAAGTTCGATTTCCGCCAATAAGTCGGTCGCGTTCCCCTCCAGGTCCGCTTCGTCGAGGACGACGGCGCCCTGTTCGTCCGTGTCGAGCCGCAACAAGTTGGGGCTGTGCTTCTCGACGCGAGCGAGCAGCGACGCCTGCTTTTGATATTCGCGCAGCAACCGGCGGCTTTGTTCCTCCAATCGCTTGTGAGCCAGGGCCTGCTGCACGGTAAAGACCAGATCCGTCGGATTACAGGGTTTAAGGAAGAAGCGGTAAACCTCACCCTCATTGATCGCTCTGACGGCCGCATCCAGGCTTGCCTGGCCGGACAGGATCATGCGGATGGTCTGCGGATACTGCCGGCGTACGATGGCCAGGAACTCTGATCCCGACCTGCCCGGCATTTGCTCGTCGGAAATGATGACATCGACGTGGTGGTCGGCGAGTATTTGTAGCGCGCGGTCGGCGGAGGTGGCCGTAAAAAATTCATAGGGCTCACGTCGCAGCGCACGCTTGAGCGCTTCGCTGACATGCGGCTCGTCATCAACCAGAAGAATGGCCGCGCTGCTCGCTTTTGTGTTCATAGGATGGACCTGGTGAGAGAGAGGATTTCGAATCGGCCTGTTTAGATGGCGACGAGTGCCCGGAAGGGCTCGGAAACGCCAACCCCGTCCGCGATGCTGGTGAGGCGAACGATCAGAGAACGGGTCACCTCTTGGCCGGCGGGCACCAAGCGGATGCCCTTGGGACTGACTAGATCTTCGTCAAGAATCATTCCGGGAAGGAGATCCTTTACCCGAATCTGGCGCAGCACCCGCTTATGGCTGCTGACCGATAGAGTGGGCAATACCTTCAAGATCGAGGAAGGCAGGCCAAATTTTACGGCGCGCAGCGTTTCCACCGCGGTATCGCGGGTGGCGCCGCGCACTATCAGACGGTCGAATTCCAGCGATGTTCTCAACAGCAGCCGGCCGAGGCTGCGTACGTCCCACTGACGCAAATCCTCCGGTTTGCCGGTCGTGCCGGTCGTATCCCACTGGCCGGCGACGATGGCGGCGACATCCTCCAGGCGCGGGATGGCGCCCAGCAGTTTGCCAGCGATGTCGGGATGCGAACTGTAGAGCCGCTGTTCCTCCTCGGTCAGAGGCTGAATCGCCTCCACTTTCGTCAATATTCCCTGAGGCAGCGAGACACAACCGATCTGAGATAGGTAAGCCGCAAGCCCGTATTCCCAGTGCTCCGGCAAGCCGAGCGCAGCGGACAGACCGAGCGTATAACGTTGCAGTCTCGAGGCGCGGTTCGAAGCCGCGGGGCTCACCATCCCCAAGATCTCGATGAGCATTTTGACTGCGCCGCTCAGAGTCTGCTCCAACAGCACCTTCTCCGCCGTCAGCAGCCTATGCTGGTTCAGTCCGTCGGCAACCGCGGCCAGCAATTGATCCGACGGGCAGGGCTTATTGAGGAATCTGTAAATATGCCCATCATTGACGGCGGAAATGGTCGCCTGCAAGTCCGACTGGCCGCTCAAGATCATGCGTACGGTATCCGGCGCCTGCTCGCGAGCCTTGGCCAGAAACTGGGCGCCATTCATGGCCGGCATGCGCATGTCGGAGACGACCAAAGCGAAGGGGCCACCTTCGCGCAATAACCGCAGGCCTTCTTCACCGCTGGACGCCGTCTGTAATTCCACGTGCTTGCGCAGCGTGCGCTGAATGGCTTCCAGCACATTCGGCTCGTCATCGACGAAGAGCACTCGATCGCTCACGGTGTGGCCGTTTCTTTGTCCAATGCCTCTAGGGATTCTATCCATTGCGGCAAATGGTCTTCCAGCGCGAGTTTTTGCAGAAGGCCTGGTTCGAGGTCAACCGCGCCCGCGCCCGCGGCCGGGCTGGTCGCGTCATTCCGGTGCGTCAGCCGATCGGCAATGTGGATGATCGCCGGCAATCCGAGTCCTGTACCTGACGCGAGGCTCGGGGTGTGATGCAGCGCGACGGCCTCGACGATCGGAGTCGGAAAGCCCCACAATCCCAAAAGGTACGCGCCGACCTCGGCATGATAAACGCGCATTTGGGTGACTATCTCTTCGCGCGAGAGCTCGGGCTCGTCCGCACTCGGGACCCGCTTCCTTAGAATCATCTTGCCGACATCGTGGAGCACACCGGCCAGAAAGGCCTCCTCTGCCGCGGCGATGGGAAATCCCTCGTGCAACGCGATGGCGCGGGCCGCGATCGCGGTCCGCAGGCTATGCTGCCAGAGCTGCTCGTGGGAAAAAACCGTGGCGTCCTCGACGGCGCCGCTCTTGAATACACTGTGTCCGAGGACCAGCGCGCCCAAGGTGTCCAAGCCCAGATAGGCCACCGCGCGGTCCGGTGTCGTGATCGGCCGACGCGAACCGAAGAACGCGGAATTGACGAGCTTCATGATGTTGGCGGTCATGGCCACATCGCGAGTAATGATGCCCGCTATGTCGGTGATGGAAGATGCGGGATTCTGTAGGCAGGTCAGCAGCTCCTGGAAAATGTGCGGCGCAGTCGGCAGCATGCCCACGCGACCCACCAATGTCGCCAGACGGTCATTGCTGAGCAGGCGGCGCAAACTCTGTATTTGCACTATGGCTGCTTTGAGCGACGCGCCGTCACAGGGTTTCGCCAGATATTGGTGTGCCGCACCCACGGAACGCATGATGGCACCGGGCTCGGCGTGGCCGGACAACACCATTCGGACCGTTTGGGGCCACAGTGTTTTTACCGCCGCCAGAACCTGCCAGCCGTCCATACCGGGCATGCGCATGTCGCAAACCAGCACATCGGCGGGCGTTTTCGTGAGGCTTTCCAACGCCGCAGCCCCGCTGGACACGAATTCCATGTTCCACTCATCGCGCATGCAATGCATGGTGCGACGCATGGCCTGCAACACGTTGATTTCATCATCCACAAAAACGATGCGAATCATGGGATCAGAGCTCCGTACGGGTCGTCACGCCGCCACCTTGTCTACATGGGGCACCTCGGCCGCCACGTCAATGGGTAGGCGAATAAAAAATGTGGTGCCCTTGCCGCACTCGGTCTCGAAATGCAAGGTGCCGGCATGCTTGTTCACGACCACACTGCGCGCAATGGCCAAACCCTGGCCGCTGCCCTTGCCGACCTCCTTGGTGGTGAAGAACGGATCGAATATCTTGTCGCGCGCCGCTTCGGGAATTCCTGTGCCCGTGTCGCCGATCGATATCTGCACTTCGTCACCAATCCGCTGCGTGCGCACCGTGAGCGCGCCCAAAGGGGATCCGTCCCCCATCGAGTCGCCGATCGCATGTGCCGCGTTAATCAGCAAATTGAGTATCACTTGGTTGATCTCTCCCAAGTAACATCGTACGAGCGGCAATTCACCAAAGTCGGTGTGCAATTCCGCGACGTACTTGTATTCGTTGTGAGCTATTACGAGAGTGCTGCGAATCGCTTGGTTCAGATCCGCGGAGGTTTTCTGCGTCTGATCAGGGTACGCGAACTCCTTCATCGAGCGCACGATGGTGGCGATGCGATCGAGGCCCTCCGCGGCGCCGTCGACCGCGAGCGGCACATTGCTCATGAGGTAGTCGAGATCCGCGGCGGTTTCCGCCTCGGCCGCGCGCCGCGCGGCGTCCTCCACACCGCTAGCCGATCGTGCGGCGGTCTGGAGCGCGCGATAAGCCTCAATGACATTGCGCATGTCGGCGATGCTGGCGCGTACGAACTGCACATTGTCTGAAACGAATTGGACCGGCGTATTTATTTCGTGAGCGATGCCCGCCGCCAGCTGACCGATGGATTCGAGCTTCTGCGCCTGACTCAGGTCGAGCTCCAGCCGCTTTTGCCGAGTGATGTCCAGGCTCATGCCGAAGATATTGCCGGTTCTCTCCCATCCGTGTTGTTTCGATACGCAGCTGCGGACATGCATTACCTGGCCATCGGTGCCGAGAATTCGACTGTCGATGTGATGAGTCTCGCCTGCGGCACCCCGTGCCGCCCGCCGAACGAAATTCGCAAACGCCTGGCGATCCTCCGCATGCAACACTTCAAGAAAAACCTGCCGTGCCGCCAGCGCGTCCGGCCTTACTCCAAATATCGTCGTCATCTGCGGAGCTACATAGATGATGCGGCAGCTGTCGCCTTCGAGTTCCCAGGGCAACGCACTCGTGTTTTCGATCAGGGTTCGGTAGCGGTCGCCGCTGGCGCGAAGTTCATCCGTCCGATCAGCCACCTGCTGCTCGACGTCGCATTTCGCGACCTCCAACGTGGCCTCTCGTTCGGAGAGGGTCTGCATTTCCTCCAAGCCTCGGCGGCATCCCAGAACCAGTACGATGTCTTCGAAAACCACCCAGCCCGCATGTTCGAGAAATCGCCACCATTCCGGATTGGCTATGCCATAAACGGATTCTGGCCAAAAAAAGCCGAGCATTAGGTGGTCGGCCGCTACCACCAATGTGGCGGTGATCAGCACACGCGTGTCCCGGTAGAAAGACAGGAAAGCCAAGGAGCCGAAAATGTGAAAATGGGTCTCGACCCGGCCGCCGGTCAAATGCACGAAGATCGCCGACCACAGCATTTGGGTGACGGCGACTATGTGGCGGGTGCCGATCCAGTCGGGCCTCAATAGAATCAAGGCAATGGGGAGCGCGTTCAGGACGGGGCCGCCAAACAGCGCCAACTCCACATGCAGGTGCACTACGTGAACTGGTCCGGACCAGGCATAGGGAGAAATAACGAGCGCCAGCGCGACGGCGAGCGCCCACTGGGCCAGGAATAGCCAAATGAATACACGGTGCGTCCGCACCCGGACCTGGCGCAGATTCTCATCGAATATTTCGCCGGCACGAGCATCGACCCGCATGGGGCTCATAGTGGGCATCCAAAGACTTCGTGGCCCGTTCGCCCAACGATGCTGTGGTCGAGCAGCCCGAGAATACGGCGGCGGCCCACGTTGTCGCCCTCGTGTCCGCGAGCGCCCGTGATTCCGCCTGAAAATAGCAATCGGCCGCCAGGGTCGTATAGAACTACGTGTCCGGAGGTAAGCGCCCCAAATCGCGTTGCCTCGAGTCCTTTGTCATCCAAGAGCACGGTAACGTTGGGAATTGCCTGAGCTTGGGTCCAGGTGGCCGACCGTTCCCAGCCCTGGTCCATTCCCGTGGGCCTGACAAAGAGCACCCAAGCCGAAACGGCGCCATGCGACCGGCTCACGATGCTGCGAAGCTCATCCAGGCTCGCTCGCGTGCACGAACATTGGGGATGCACGAGCATGAGCAACGACGAACGGCCCGAGTCCCGCACAATTCGCGAGTCCTTCGGCCATTGTGCAGGCGTGAGGCCGAGCGCTCCCGGAGTCGACTCGAATTTGCGTACTTCTTCGACTCCATAAGCAATCGCAGCCATCCAAAGGGCGGCAAATACGAATAGCCATACG
>Ga0302320_10020022_pt1 | contig 13386 bp, 17 predicted proteins | sample Bog_T0_3_FD_202130 | JGI IMG/M metagenome (GOLD analysis project Ga0302320, IMG submission 202130) | Peat permafrost microbial communities from Stordalen Mire near Abisko, Sweden - Bog_T0_3 | ecosystem: Environmental > Terrestrial > Soil > Wetlands > Peat | place: Sweden: Abisko, Stordalen Mire...
CCGCAGCATGGGCAAAGCCGCGCCATCTGAATGGCAAGGTTCTTCCGAGCGATGACGATCTCTCCCTGAGGACGGGCGGAGACTTGGCGCACCAATGCATCAATCTCGATGCATTGCTCCGCATCAGCCTGTCCCACTGCCGCCTTTACTCGCTCGAATTGTCTGAAATCCACCGACCCCACCTCCTGCGGTTAGTAGATTAACCCACCAGCAGACGGGAACGCAACGTGAACTTTAGACATTTCCACACCCAAGTGGAATTGCGCCTTGATGGTTCCGTTGCAGCGGGAAATAGACTTCGCATTTTATCCGCGCGTGCCGATGATTTCGCTGGAACTAACCAATCACTGCAATCTCAAATGCCCTTATTGCGCCAATGTCACATTGACTCGGCCCAAGACCTATATCGATTGGTCATTCTTCGAACGCATGGTCGATGAATGCGCCGAGCGCAAATTCAATCTGGCCTATTTGCATGGCGTTGGCGAACCTTTGCTGTGGGATCGACTGGAAGAGGCGGTGGCGTTGATCAAACGCAAAGGCGCCGGTATGGGAACCTTCGGCACCAACGGCACGCTGCTGTTTGCCGATCGTGTCAAGAGTCTGCTCGATGCCGGTCTGGACAGCATCTACGTCTCGATCGACACGCTCGATCCCGAGATCTATGCCAAGACTCGCGGCGGGAAGTTGTCAAAGGTCATTGCCAATGTCCAGGAGATGATCCGGATCGTGCCAAAAAATTTCCTGATCACGATCGCTTTGATGGAACATAAGGACCATCACATCACCCAGGCGACGATCGATCATTTCCATTCGGTGTTTGGTCATAATGACAATGTCAGAAGCAATCTTGTGACCAATGCTTTATTTCCCAGCGCTCCGGGCGACTATCGGGTGTCACCTGAAAAAATCCAGCACTGCAGAGCGCCGATCAACTATCTGTTTATTGCCCTTGACGGCCGGGCGGCGATTTGCTGCCTCGATCAGGACGTGCTGCATTCCTTGGGCAATGTCGCTGAACGGTCGATTTACGACGTGTGGTTCGACCACAAAACCCAGACCACCTTGCGCAATGTCGCGCTCGGCATCTATTCCTGTCCGTCGGCCTGCACCGAGAATTGCGTCCTGTTGCCGCCCAGTCAGTCGGTAAACTCGGTGGTGCTCGGGCTGGGCGTGCCGTTCGACGAAGCTGCCAAACTGTTCAACACGCTGATGTACAACAACCAGCAAGCCGCCGCTCTGCCAATCCTGGAGGCTTTGATGATGCGCGACCCCAACCATCCGGAATTGCGGGCCGTGCACCAGAAATTGACCAGCCCGGCCCCCAAACTGACCTTGGCGGCGAGTTGAACTGAGCGTCGTCTTCGTCCCTTCACGGCGCAGTTGTGACTTTTACGGGTCTGACCCCTGTAATACTAACTTGACATTCTCCGAGTGTTACGTAACATGTTACCTATCTTAGCGGGAGAGTGCTATGCCGAAAGTCAGCTCCGCCGACGTGCAAAAGAACTTTGGTGAATACCGGTTGGCCGCTGAGAGCGAGCCGGTTCACGTTTTGCACTACAACAAGCCGTCCGTCGTCATCGTCTCCGCCGAAGAATATAGCCGCCTGAAGGCGCGCGATAAGACGTCTATGGCCACGGAAGATTTGCCGGAATGGCTCATTGAACAGATCGCTTCTTCGGAGATGGATGTTAAATACGATCATCTCGATCGGGATACCTAAAACATGCCCCTGCCAAGTCTCGATCTTGGCCTTATCGTTCGCTACGAATATCTGTGGCACCGGAGAAAAGACGCACCGAACGCGGACAAGGATCATCCGGCTTGTGTCATCGCCACATTCCGCAATAAAGGCGTGGCGGATGACTTTGTGGTGTACCTGCCGATCTCTCATACCGCGCCGGGAGAAGGCGAAATCGGGGTCGAACTGTCACCTCACGCGAGACGGGCTGCCGGTCTGGACTCGGCCCCGCAGTGGATCTTAATTTCCGAGTGCAACATCGACACCTGGCCGCAGGATCTCCGCAGCTTGCCTGGACAGCCAGGACGTTTCCACTATGGCCACCTGCCACCCAGCGAATTTCGAAATCTTCGAGACCGGTTCGTTGAGCGATATCGGGAAAAGAAGGTCAAACAAGTCCTGAGATATGACACTCCGCGCCCTGGCTCGTAACCAGATTGATTCGCATTTCTGGGTCAGACCCCTTTCTTTCATTGAGCGTGCGGCTGGTCGATTTAAGGGATATCTTAGATGTTATCTTTACGGCGGTTCGGCTGTGGATCATTTGGCTGACCCAGCGACTCGCGCAAAGTCGCTTCCAGAGGCTCAATATCGTCGGTGACCACGTCCCAGACGCGGCGTGTGTTGGTACGAAAATATTCATGGACAATCCGGTCGCGGATTCCGGAGATGGCGCGCCAGGGAATATCCGGATAGGCGGCCTTGAACTCGGCGCCGATGTTCTTCACCGCCTCGCCGATGACACCGATGGAATAAAGCACCGACCGCACCACGACGGGTTACGGGAAAAATCTGCGAAATCCATGCCGTTCGTATCGGCGCGGATATCGGCTATGGCTGATAGAATGTCCCCGATGCGATCTCGGTCACCGCGCACCATTAGAAAACCGGTACGCGTTCCCGATCAAACGCCGCCCGCACTTGCGGCCGAAAACTGTCTGCCTCGCCCAGATCGACGGACCGTCCCAACGCGTCCTCCAGCAGAAGACGCGTTTCTTCCATGCGGATTAGCAAGAAGGATCGACCTGGCTCAATCTCGACAGCAATATCCACGTCGCTGTCGGGACGATCGTCGCCGCGCGCCACCGAACCGAACACGGAGAGGTGAAGCACGCCGCGACGACGAAGTTCAGACTCTTCCGCCATAATTCGCCGCTGCACATCCATCAAATTCATGAAGGGTCACCCATGATGTCCAGCAACGAACGTCCACTATCCAGATCCACTCCCGGTTTCACACCAGTTTCGGATGCAGTGATCAGTTTTTTGGATTTGCCCTCGGTCCTCGGATTCCCCACAGCGTCGCGCAACGCGTTCTCGATCACGCGTGCCAGGGAAACATTCTCCTCGGCGGCGCGGTGTTTGGCGGAAATGAGCAATTGGTCGTCGAGACTTACCATGGTTCGCACATAGCCTCCTGTGCGCAAGCGCCATGGCGCAACATATCACAAAGGCGCACACGCTGCGATTGATGTGGATATTTTTTGGTCAGATCCCATTAAAGGAACCAGTTCCGACGAATTCCATCTTGGGATGTTTTGACACAACCTGACGTTCATGACAAAATTTTGTGAAATGTCAGGATGGCGACGATATGCTGCAGGGTGCAATCATTTCGTCGGTCAATGTCGCCGAAGTGATCTCGAAGCTGTTCGAACGCGGCATGGAGTCGGACATGGCCAGATCTCTGGTCACTGACACCGGAATCGAAGTGATTTCCTTCGATTTGGAGCAGGCGCAACGGGCAGGCGCGTTGCGTGGCGAAACCCGACTCCGTGGCTTGTCGCTGGGTGATAGGGCCTGTTTGGCGCTGGCGTCCTGGAGCGGCGGTCGGGCCGTAACTGCGGATCAGGCTTGGACTTCGGTGTCGGACCTCGGCATCAAGGTCATGCTATTTCGTGAAAATTGATGCAGTCTGGGCGATCGGACAATTCAGTGCCGGCTTAGGCCAAATTCCAGCGCGCTCGATGACGGGGAAAGCTGAATGTCACCTCTGACCCAATCACCGGCCTGGCAGGCGCTGCTGCGCCATCACGCCGAGCTATCCACCGTTTCCCTGCCCGCTTTGTTCGCCGCCGACCCGGAGCGCTTCGATCGATTTTCCCTGCGCCAGGACGATGTGGGGATCTATTAATCTAAAAATCGCAACCCCGGGAAAACACCCCCCGTGGTGTTCTATGGGGCGCCCCCGCCCGTGCTGGCGGCGGGGCGCGCCCGCCTGTTCGCGGGCGCGCCGATCAATGTCACCGAGCATCGCGCCGTGATGCATATGGCGCTGCGCAATCGCTCGAACCGGCCGATGAATGTCGATGGCCGGAACGTGATGCCCGAGGTGCGGGCGGTATTGGACCATATGCGGGCCTTCTGCGCCGCCATCCACGACGGAATCTGGCGTGGCGCCGGCGGCGATGCAATAACAGACATCGTCAATATCGGCATCGGCGGTTCCGATCTCGGACCGTTGATGGCCTGCGAAGCGCTGAAGCCCTATGCGCGGCCCGGCATCACCAGCCACTTCGTCTCGAATGTCGATGGCAGTCACCTGTTTCAGGCGCTGCGGCGCTGCCGTCCGGCCACCACCTTGTTCATCGTCGCCTCCAAGACCTTCACCACCCAGGAGACCCTTGCCAATGCCCGCTCGGCGCGCGCCTGGCTGGTCGAAGCGATGGGCGGGTCGGCGGTGGCCCGTCATTTCGTCGCCTTGTCGACCAATGAAAGCGCGGTTGCCGCCTTCGGCATCGCGGTCGAGAACATGTTCGGCTTCTGGGATTGGGTCGGCGGGCGCTATTCGCTATGGTCGGCGATCGGTTTGCCGATCGCGCTGTCGATCGGCTTCGACAATTTCGAAGCGATGCTGGCGGGCGCCTTTGCCATGGACGAGCATTTCCGCACCGCGCCGCTTGCGGAAAACATGCCGGTGATCCTGGCGCTGCTGGGTGTCTGGTACATCAATTTCTGGGGTGCTGCCACCCACGCGGTGTTGCCCTATGACCAATATCTGCATCGTCTGCCGGCTTATCTGCAGCAGGCCGACATGGAGAGCAATGGCAAGAGCGCCACCCGCGCCGGCGCGACGGTCGATTACCCGACCGGCCCGATCCTGTTCGGCGAACCGGGCACCAATGGACAGCACGCCTTCTATCAATTGATCCATCAGGGCCCGCGCCTGATTCCTTGCGATTTTCTCGCCGCTGCGCAAAGCCAGAACCCGATGGGCCAGCATCAGACCCTGCTGCTGGCCAATTTCTTCGCCCAGACCGAGGCCTTGATGAAGGGCCGCAGCGCGGAGGAGGCGCAGACCGAACTGACGGCGCAAGGTCTGACCGGCGACGCCTTGGCGGCAGCGATTCCGCACCGTGTATTTCCGGGCAGCCGGCCGACCAACAGTCTGCTCTATCGCAAGCTCGATCCCCATACGCTCGGCCGCCTGATCGCGCTCTATGAGCACAAGATCTTCGTGCAGGGGGTGATCTGGCAAATCAACAGCTTCGATCAATGGGGCGTCGAGCTGGGGAAGAAGCTGGCGACGGCGATCCTGGCGGAATTGGCGGACAATCGGCAGGTCGGCGGCCATGACAGCTCCACCAATGGGCTGATCGCCCATTACAAGGCGCTCCGTTCCGTTGGGGATGACGATGCGCAAGCCGGAGATTAAAAAGCTGTTCGTCACGCAGCCCTTGATGCCCCCTCTGGTCGACTTCATACCCTATCTCGAAAAAATATGGCTCAACAAATGGGTCACGAATGGCGGAGAATTTCACAATCAACTTGAAAGAGAACTCTGTACCTATCTAGGTGTAAGTCATTTATCGCTCTTCAATAATGGTACGACTGCCCTCCTGACGGCTATAAAGGCGTTGGATATTGGCGGGGAAGTCATTACGACGCCGTTTTCTTTTGTCGCCACCTCGCACGCCTTGCTATGGAACGGGCTCACCCCGGTATTCGTCGATATTGACCCACTGACCTTCAATCTGGCGCCCGACCAGATCGCTGCGGCCATCACGCCCCGCACCTGCGCCATCTTGCCGGTGCATTGTTACGGCTTTCCCTGCGACATCGCCGCAATCGGCGCGATCGCCGAGCGCTTCGCTCTCAAGGTTGTCTATGACGCCGCCCACGCCTTTGCCACCCGCTATCGGGGCCAGAGCGTCCTGAATTACGGCGATCTGGCGGTGCTGAGCTTCCATGCCACCAAGCCGTTCAATACTTTCGAAGGCGGCGCAATCGTCAGCCGCGACACCCGAACCAAACAGCGACTCGATTGCCTGAAGGATTTCGGCATCGAGGATGAGGTGACGGTGGCGATGACCGGGATCAACGGCAAAATGAATGAAATCAGTGCCGCCTTCGGCCTGCTGCAATTGACGGCGATCGAGGATGCGCTGGCACGCCGCCGGGTTTTAGGCGAGCGTTATTGCGCCGGACTGGCTGGCGTCCCCGGCATCCGCTGTATCGCCGAAAGCTGGCAGGGCGGCGGCAATTACGCTTATTTCCCGATCGAGGTCGGCGCGGCCTTTCCGCTGGACCGCGATGCGCTGTTCGAAAGACTGCGGGCCGCCGACATCATCGCGCGGCGCTATTTTTACCCGCTGATCAGTGACATGCCGATGTATCGGCAGCTGCCATCGGCGGCGCCCGAAAAGCTGCCGGTCGCCCACCGCGCCGCCGCCCAGGTGATCTGCCTGCCGATCTATCCGGCGCTGACAGATGCGGATGTCGACCGGGTCATCGGGGTCATCGCTTTCGCTTAAAGTCCGCGCGCGACAGGGGGAATAAAAATTGATCGGTACGCTGCGGACAATCCTGGCAATCATGGTGGCGCTCAGTCATCTCCCAAATACTGGAATGACCATCAATACTGGCGTGATAGCGGTTGTGTTTTTCTATTTTCTGTCCGGTACCTTGATGGCGGTCAGCTACGAAAAATTTCGGGCTTATGATCATTATCCGGCGCTGACATTCTGGGTCGACCGGGTGCTGCGACTCTGGCCTGCCTTTGCGGCGGCACTGTTTACCACGGTGCTGGTGGTCAGGCTTGGCGGTGTGCACATCGTGTCCTGGCCTGTTCCGACCGTCACCGGGCATAATATAATCCAAAATCTATATCTGTTTCGGCTGAATGGACTCGTGCACGGGTCGATACCAAACATAATCTGGTCGGCGTGGTCATTGGGAACCGAGGTTCAATTTTATGCGGTAACGCCGATACTTCTTGTCATGCCATTTCCCGTTGTTGCAGCTGTAACGATGGCTTCGCTCGGTTTTCAAGTCTATTCCTACTATCATTATTTGCCTGATTTGGCCGGATATTGGTCATACCGTACGTCCTGCGGTACGCTTTACATATATTGTATGGGAATAAGTTTTGCCCGCCGCGCCGACAATCGCTACGCCGCTCTGTTGGGGAGCGTTATCGCCCTTCAGGTAAGTCTTATGCTGCTGGTCTATCCGATATTTCGTCCCTTCACCGTGCCGTCGATAATGGAAGTTTTCCTTGGGACCATTGCTGTCGTTCCAATCGTCAATTTTGCGATCACCTTCAAACACGGGGGGTGGGATAAATGGGACCGCAGAATTGGAAATTTGAGCTACCCGATATTTTTAACGCATATATTGGGAATGTATGTCGCTGATATTGTTATTTCCGAAAAAAACACGTCAAAGGAATGGGTTTTATTGGCAATGATATCTTGCTTCATATTGTCAATAATAATGTATTGGCTGGTTGAGATTCCGGCCGACAAAATGCGCTATTGGATTCGCGGCTTCCGAGGCATGCAGTCTGTCGCGCAGTCGGCACGGTAACACTGACATCGCGCAGAATTTCGCAATCAGCGCCGTGGAACTACTGGTACGACATACAGTTTTGTAATACATTGAGTGCAGCCGTTGGAGACCCCACATGCCCCGTCCGCTGTCGCTTCGCCTTGACGAAGATGATCAAACTACTCTTGAATCCGCCGCCAAACAGCGTGGTATCGGATTATCCACCTATCTCCGCCAACTGGCCGCGGACGAAGCCAAGCGTGTTCGCAGAGAACGTATCCGTCAGCAAAGCAATGACGTAGGCAGGTATGTCGCCGACTCGCCTGACGCGCAGGCATTCTATGCGGATTGGGGTTCAGTTCCGCCGGATGGCACCCACGGATGATTCTCCACGCCGGCCAAATTGTTGTGGTCGATTGGCGGGACGCTTTGCCAAAGGAGCCAAACAAACAACGCCTTGCGGTTGTGGTTGAGGACAATCAATTGTTCGGCCCTCTCTATCCCAATGTCCTGCTGGTGCCTCTCACGGACGATCCACGGTTGGCGATCCCCGACCTGGCGGTTCCCCTCGCCCCGACACCCGAGAATAGCTGCCCAAAGGCGTGTTTTGCTTTGTCACACCATGTCACTGCTATGTCAAAGAAACGGGTCAACGTGACCGCATCACGCATTTCCGACGACCAATTGATGCAGATCCGCAGATTGATCGGCGTCGTTATCGGACTGGGCTAACCCATCCCGTCACTCAACCTCGCCGTCATACTTCCGCAAGCGCCAATTCCTCGCGCAGATGCTCGGCCTCCTGCTGGCGCCGCCACATGCCGGCATAGATGCCATTGGCGGTCAGCAAAAAATCGTGGCGGCCGCGTTCGACGATGCGGCCGTCCATCAGGACGATGATCTCGTCGGCATCGACGACCGTCGACAGGCGGTGCGCGATCATCAGGGTGGTGCGGTCCTTCGAAACATCGCGCAGGCTTTGCTGAATTTCCCGCTCGGTATGGGTGTCAAGCGCCGAGGTGGCCTCGTCGAACAGCAGAATCTCGGGCGCCTTGAGGATGGTTCGCGCGATCGCCACCCGCTGCTTTTCGCCGCCCGACAATTTGAGTCCGCGTTCGCCGACTTTGGTCTGGTAGCCGTCGGGCAGGCTCACGACGAAATCATGGATGCGCGCCATGCGGGCCGCTTGCTCGATCTCGGCGGTGGTGGCGCCGGGGCGGCCATAAGCAATGTTGTAATAGATGCTGTCGTTGAACAGCACGGTGTCCTGCGGCACGATGCCGATGGCGGCGCGCAGGCTGCGCTGGGTCACATCGCGGATGTCCTGGCCGTCGATCAGGATGGCGCCAAGGCCGACATCGTAGAAGCGAAACAGCAGCCGCGACAGGGTGCTTTTGCCGGCGCCTGACGGGCCGACGATGGCGACGCTTTTGCCGGCCGGCACGGTAAAGCTGATATCGTGCAGAATCTCGCGATCAGGACCATAGCCGAATCGCACCGCCACAAAGCGGATCTCGCCGCCCAGCAATGCCAGGTCCTTGGCGCCCGGCCGGTCGGCGATCTCGCGATGCTCGGTCAGCAGCAGGAACATCGACTCCATGTCGATCAGCGACTGCTTGATCTCGCGATAGACGAAGCCGAGGAAATTGAGCGGCAGATAAAGCTGGATCAGATAGGTATTGACCAGCACGAAATCGCCCACCTTCATGCGGCCCTGCACCACCTCGCGCGCCGCCATCAGCATGATCAGCGTCAGACCGACCGAGATGATGGCGCCCTGGCCGATATTGAGCAGCGACAGCGAGACTTTGCTGGTGACGGCGGCCTTTTCGTAGCGCCGGAGCGCGCGGTCGAAGCGGTCGGCCTCATGCGCTTCATTGCCGAAATATTTGACGGTCTCGAAATTGAGCAGCGAATCGATCGCCCTGGTGCTGGCCTCCTGATCGGACTCGTTCATGGTGCGGCGATGGATCGTGCGCCATTCGGTGATGACCAGGGTGAACAGCACATAGAGAGCGATGGTGATCAGGGTTACCGCGGCAAACCGCGCGTCGTAGAGGTGCGAAAGCACGGCCGTGACCAGGCCGATCTCAAGAAAGGTCGGCAGAATATTGAACAGCATGAAGCTGAGCAGGAACTCGATGCCCTTGGTGCCGCGCTCCACCGCCCGCGTCAGTCCGCCGGTCTGGCGATCGAGATGAAAGCGCAGCGACAGTCCATGCAGGTGGCGGAATACGGTGAGTCCGATGGTGCGAATGGCGTTCTGGCCGACCTTGGCGAACAGGGCGTCGCGCAATTCGCCGAAGGTCTGCGACATTACGCGGGCCAGGCCATAGGCCAGCACCACCGCCAACGGCACCACCATCTCTGTCGCGTGGGGGGTCAGGGCGTCGATCGCGCGCTTGAACAGCATCGGCGTCGTAACATTGATCAGCTTGGCGGCGATCAGGCAAAGCAACGCCGCGATCACCCGGACCCGCAGCCCTGCATCGTCCGGCCACAGATAGGGTGCCAGACTGGCCAAGGTGGCGAAATTGTTGCGGCGTGGCGAAGGGGTGGCGGTCATCGGGGGGTGCCCTCGTCAGTCAAGAGGGGGATTAGATAGCCACAACACTGCCTCGAAGGCGACGCTTGATTGGCGCGGCTCTCGCCGAAGCGGTTTCCACCTTGCGGGGGGTTGGTTGGAGCGGGGCGTTTAAGCCGATCATCGGCAAATGATCTTGTCGGTCTTCAAGGTCCCGTCGGTTCCCAAGTGCTTCCGATCAGAGCGGGGTCGTCGATACCATCCGGCAGATCCGAAAAGAATCGCCGATCTGTTGGACGACGCCCTGGAGCCGACGGATGCGTCATTTGATAGATAATAGAATCCGCGGACTCTATAACGCCAACCCGCTCAAGCCCGCGCAACAGTCCAACCGTTGACAGCAAGTGCAGAAAAGGCGGCTTGTTTATAACGCGTACAGCGGAATCCTCGAAGAGGATAACAACCGGCTCGCCTGGCCGCAGATATTTCCGCAATCCTCCGTCCGAGGTCATAAAATCGGTGATGGCCAGCTCACCTGCGTTTTTTCTCAGTTTCTTGGCTTGGATACGCTTTGCACGCTCCTCGATTCCAATTTCAGTGGTCTCTATTGAAAAAGGAGGTTGATTCGAGAGTATAAAATCAAGAACATCTTTATCTTTCATATACGTATCGGGTTCGCTGACCAGTTCATCATAAACAGAGTCAAGCATGACAATTTTCATCTCCAGTGCCAATAGAAGAGGTAACTGGTCAGCCACCCAAAGACTATTGATAGGCCCGGCGTCTGGAATGATAATAGTACAACGCTTCATGAGGATGTCCAGAGTTCTGCAAATCTTGCCGCTTGGCTATCAACTTCTTGCGGTGGCGGTAGCGGCATTGGCAGTTCTGCATCACCCAGCGCGATCAATAATTCCGTGTAATCGCGAAGACCTAGCAAGCGCAAGGCATCATGTCTGCCCAACCGTCCTTGCGAATAAGACAACAGAGGGTCGTCTTCGACGTCACTGGCACCGTCAGATGTGACTGCCTCAAGATGCTGGCGAACAATGGCGGTCATTGTCGTCCCATGTGTGGCGGCATAAGCCTTGGATTTCGCCACGAGAGCCTCCGGCAGCTTGAATGTCGTGTATTTCAACATTGCTTATATCTCCGAAACACCCACCCATATATGTGGGTGAGGGCGGTTTTGTCCAACCAATGGCACATCAATATTGGCGCGAAAGACTAAGACTCAGCGATGGTCGTCGCGCATAGTCTCTGGCCGACCAATCCACTTCAGCGCGGCAAGTGACGATTCCGGTGAGCCCCGAGATCCGCGCGCCGCAAGATACATGCCTACATATTGATCAAGACTAATCCCCAGCGCCTCAGCCTGCTCAGCTGCCGCGGCCCTGAGATCCTCGGGAAAGCGCAGGGGAAAAGTCGAGATGCCATCCAGTATCACCATGACTCAAATCGACTCCGCCCCGACCGAATTCCGCCGCCGCAACAGCGCCAGAACATGCGACGCCGCATCGGGAATGTTGGTGCCGGGCCCAAAGATGGCGGCAACGCCGGATTTGCGCAAAAACTCATAATCCTGGGCGGGCACCACGCCCCCCACCACCACCAGAATGTCGCCGGCGCCCTCGGCCTTGAGCGCGGCGATCAGCTGTGGTACCAGGGTCTTGTGGCCGGCCGCCTGCGACGAGACGCCGACCACATGCACGTCGTTCTCGATGGCCTGGCGCGCCGCCTCTTCCGGTGTCTGGAACAGCGGCCCGACATCGACATCGAAGCCGAGATCGGCGAAGGCGGTGGCGATTACCTTGGCGCCGCGGTCATGGCCGTCCTGCCCCATTTTCACCACCAGCAGCCGCGGCCGCCGTCCCTCCTGGCTGGCGAAATCCTTGATCTCGGCCTGCAAGCGGGCAAACCCGGCGTCGCCGGCGAAGCTGCCGCCATAGACGCCGGAAATCGAGCGGCTGTCGGCACGATGACGGCCATAGACGCTTTCCAGCGCGTCGGAGATTTCGCCCACTGTTGCCCGCGCCCGGCTCGCCTCGATCGCCAGCGCCAGCAGATTGCCCGTCCCCGCCCGCGCCGCTTCGGCCAGGGCGGCCAGCGTGGCGCGGGTGCGCCCGCCATCGCGGCTGCGCTTCAATTCCTGCAACCGGCTTATCTGCGCGCGCCTGACGCTCTCATTGTCGACGTCGCGGATCTGCATCGGCGTCTCGTCGGCGGGCGGATATTTATTGACGCCGACCACCACCTCGGTGCCGCGATCGATGGCGGCCTGGCGCCGCGCCGCCGCTTCCTCGATGCGCATTTTCGGCATGCCGCTGGCGACCGCCTTGGTCATGCCGCCCTGCGCCTCCACCTCTTCGATCAGCAGGGTCGCCTCATCCACCAGCGCGGCGGTCAGGGATTCGACATAGTAGCTGCCGCCCAGCGGGTCGACCACATGCGGGATGCCGGTTTCCTCGGCGATGATCAGCTGGGTGTTGCGGGCGATGCGCGCCGAAAACGGCGTCGGCAAGGCGATCGCCTCATCCAGCGCATTGGTGTGCAGGCTTTGCGTGCCGCCCAGCACCGCCGCCATCGCCTCGATGGTGGTACGCACCACATTATTGTAGGGGTCCTTCTCGGTCAGGCTGACGCCGGAGGTCTGGCAATGGGTGCGGAGCGCCAGGCTGAGCGGATTTTTCGGCGCGAATTGGCCGATCAGCCGGGCCCACAGCAGGCGCGCCGCCCTGAGCTTGGCGACCTCCATGAAGAAATTCATGCCGATCGCGAAGAAGAACGACAGCCTGGGGGCGAAATCGTCGACCGCCAGCCCCTTGGCCAGCGCGGCGCGGACATAGTCGAGGCCATCCGCCAGGGTGAAGGCCAGCTCCTGGACCGCAGTGGCGCCGGCTTCCTGCATGTGATAGCCGGATATCGAGATGGAATTGAATTTCGGCATGAATTTGGCGGTGTATTCGATGATGTCGGCGACGATCCGCATCGACGGTTCGGGCGGGTAGATATAGGTATTGCGCACCATGAATTCCTTGAGAATATCGTTCTGGATGGTGCCCGACAGCTGCGCCGGTGATACGCCTTGCTCCTCGGCCGCAACGATATAGCCGGCCAGCACCGGCAGCACGGCGCCGTTCATCGTCATCGATACGCTCATGCGGTCGAGCGGAATGCCGTCGAACAGGATTTTCATATCCTCGACCGAATCGATCGCCACCCCGGCCTTGCCGACGTCACCCTCAACCCGCGGATGATCGGAATCATAGCCGCGATGGGTGGCCAGATCGAACGCCACCGACAGCCCCATTTGCCCGGCGGCCAGATTGGCGCGGTAAAATTCATTCGA
>Ga0302320_10020023_pt1 | contig 13386 bp, 9 predicted proteins | sample Bog_T0_3_FD_202130 | JGI IMG/M metagenome (GOLD analysis project Ga0302320, IMG submission 202130) | Peat permafrost microbial communities from Stordalen Mire near Abisko, Sweden - Bog_T0_3 | ecosystem: Environmental > Terrestrial > Soil > Wetlands > Peat | place: Sweden: Abisko, Stordalen Mire...
GTCGACGCCGCCGGAGAGTACCTTTCCGGAAGGCGGCACCACGGTGTTGTAAGCGCGCGCCAGGCGGGTAATGGAATCGAGCAGAATCACCACGTCGCGTTTGTGCTCAACCAGCCGCTTGGCCTTTTCCAGCACCATTTCCGCCACTTGCACGTGCCGGGCGGCGGGCTCGTCAAAAGTGGAGCTGATGACCTCACCCTTCACGGTGCGCTGCATGTCCGTGACTTCTTCCGGCCGTTCATCGATGAGCAGCACGATCAGCGTGATCTCAGGGTGATTGGCAGTGATGGAGTTGGCGAGACTCTGCAACAGCATAGTCTTACCGGTGCGGGGAGGCGACACAATCAAGCCGCGTTGTCCCTTGCCCACCGGCGTAAGTAGATCCAACACGCGCCCCGACATGTTGTCCTTCGTGGTCAGGACTTCGAGGTGAATGCGGTCCTGGGGATAGAGGGGCGTCAGGTTGTCAAAGAAGATCTTGTTGCGTGACTCGTCCGGCGGTTCAAAATTGATCGCTTCAACTTTGATCAGCGCGAAATAGCGTTCACCCTCTTTGGGCGGGCGGATCTGGCCGGAGATGGTGTCGCCGGTGCGCAAATCGAACTTGCGGATTTGCGAGGGCGAGACATAGATATCATCCGGTCCCGGCAGATAGTTGTAGTCGGGAGCACGTAGGAATCCGAAGCCGTCGGGAAGGCATTCCAGCACGCCTTCAGAGAAGATGAGGCCGTTCTTCTCGGTCTGCGCTTGCAGGATCTTGAAGATCAATTCCTGTTTGCGCAGGCCAGTGGCCCCCACCACGGCCAGGTCTTTGGCGACCTGGGTAAGTGTGGTGATATTCATCTCTTTAAGCTTGCCGATGTCGAGGACTTCGCCCTCTTTTAATTCCTCGAGCTTTTCATCCTGTACATCTTCTACAGGTTTTACATCATGTTTCTTTGGGGGCATAACTTTTCTCTCAAATTAGTTGAAATTACCGGTCAATTGACCGTCCCGCTTATTGTTCGGGTTCCATTGCCAAGGCGCTCGCGGAATCAACCCTTGAGCGTGATGGTTTACTAGAGATACCTGAGTAGTCGTTCAAATTGCGGCAAGAAGCGTCGTTCGCAGCAGCGAAACTTTGCGGACCAAGTTGTGAGAGGTTGAAAACGGGCGACCGTCCAAGCAACACCCTGCTATCTTAATCCCACCGGTATGATGCACTTCTGCTGCGCTGGGTTTCCAGATTCTCCAGCAAACGACCATGGTCCCTTTAAACGTCTAGTTGGTCATGGGCTCCCGGCCCAAGTCTTTCGAGGGGGTCTCCATTGTTGGCGGTGTAACCTCGCCAGTGACGAGAACCGGGCGCGGCTCCAGCTTCTTTTCCAGCGCCACCTCAAGAACTTCATCCATCACATCAACAAAACGAATCGTCAGCTCCTGCCGGATATTCTCTGGAAGGTCCGCCAGATCCTTCTCGTTATCTCGCGGGATGATGATGGTGCGGCTGCCGGCGCGGTGTGCAGCCAGCAACTTCTCTTTTACTCCGCCGATGGGCAGAACCTTGCCGCGGAGTGTGATTTCACCGGTCATGGCCACATCGCGGCGCACGGCAACCTTGGTGAGCGCGCTGATCAATGCTGTCGCCAGTGTGATTCCCGCCGAAGGTCCATCTTTGGGGATGGCGCCTTCAGGGATGTGAACGTGAATATCCAGATGACGGTAGAAATCAGGATCGAGTCCCAACAGGGCAGCCCGCGAGCGGACATAGCTCATGGCGGCCTGGGCCGATTCCTGCATCACATCGCCCAGCTTGCCGGTCAGCAGCAGTTTGCCTTTGCCTTGCATCAACTGGACTTCAATCGTCAGAATCTGGCCACCCACTTCGGTCCAGGCCAGTCCTGTCGCCAGTCCTACTTCGTTCTTCTCTTCCGCCTTGGTGTCGCGGAATTTCAGGACTCCCAGGTATTCCTTGACTTCCTCGGGACCTACAGCAATCTTAACGCCCTTACCATCCTTCACAACCTTGCGGGCCACCTTGCGGCTGACGTTGGAAATCTCGCGTTCCAGATTACGCACACCCGCCTCGCGAGTGTAGTGCCGGATGATGTGAGTCAGCCCTTCATCTGTAAAAGTGAGGTTTTCCTCGCTCAGTCCGGAGGACTCACGCGCCTTCTTTACTAGAAAGCGTTTGGCAATCTCCAGCTTTTCCGGTTCCGTATAACCTTCGAGACGCAGAATCTCCATGCGGTCCTGAAGCGGTTGGGGAATGGTGTGGACCACATTGGCGGTAGTAACGAAGAATACCTTGGAGAGGTCGAACTCCACATCCAGGTAATGATCCATGAAGGTGCTGTTCTGTTCCGGATCGAGAACTTCCAGCAGCGCCGCAGAGGGGTCGCCGCGAAAGTCCATGCTCATCTTATCCACTTCGTCGAGCAGGAAGATTGGGTTGACGGTGCCCGCCTTTTTCATCATCTGGATGATCTGGCCGGGCAGCGCGCCAATGTAAGTACGGCGATGGCCGCGAATTTCCGCTTCATCGCGAACTCCGCCAAGGGAGAGGCGCACAAACTTGCGTCCTGTGGCCCTGCCGATGGAGCGTCCCAGGGAGGTTTTGCCAACTCCGGGAGGTCCAACCAGGCAGAGGATGGAACCGCGCGGGTTCTTCACCAACTGGCGCACGGCAAGGAATTCCAGGATGCGTTCCTTGATCTTCTCGAGCCCGTAATGATCTTCTTCCAGAACTTTCTGGGCGCGGTTGATGTCGCGGATCTCCTTGGACTTCTTCTTCCACGGCACCGCCAACAGCCAATCGAGATAGTTGCGCGAGACGGTAGATTCAGCCGACATGGGCGGCATCATCTCCAGGCGTTTGAGCTCCGCCATGGCGTGATCAAGAGCGTCCTTGGTCATGCCCGCGGCTTCAATCTTCTTCTTCAGCTCTTCAATTTCGCTCTTTTCGTTGCGGCCCAGTTCCTTCTGGATGGCCTTGATCTTCTCGTTCAGGTAGTACTCACGTTGAGCGCGTTCCATCTGGCGCTTCACGCGGCCCTGAATGGTGCGATCGACGTTCAACTTTTCGATTTCGATTTCCAGGATGTCGGCCAGCCGCGTCAGGCGATCAACGGGATCGAAGATTTCCAGCAGTTCCTGCTTTTCCTCAATGCTGACGTTCAGATTGGCGGCGATGGTATCCGTAAACTTGCCGATCTCGTCCACCTTCACGGCCGCAATCATGGTTTCGTAGTTGAGGCTCTGGGAGAGCTTCACGTATTGCTCAAAAAGCGAGGTGGCGCGCTGAACCAACTGCTCCAGGCTCGGGGTGGTGACAGGGCGAAACTGTTTGGTCTGAACGTTGACGCGGAAGTGGCCTTCCTCATTCGTCATCTTCAGGATCTTGCCGCGCTCGACGCCTTCCACCAGCACCTTGATGTTGCCGTCGGGCAATTTCAGGCTTTGGATGATGTTCGCGATGGTCCCAACCTGGTAAATCTCATTGGGCTTCGGCTCATCAACGGCAGCGTCATGCTGCGTGGCGAGAAAGATCTTCTTGTCGCCTGCCAGAGCCTCTTCCAGCGCGCGGATGGAGGTTTCACGTCCCACCACAAACGGCGTCATCATGTGGGGGAAGATCACCACATCGCGGATGGGCATCATGGGCAACAATCGGGTTTCGTTCTTTTCGCGGCCTGAAAACATATGGGGGTCCATTAACCTGCCTTCTCTAGGAAAGCGGAACTGAAGTTGATTTCGTGTTTCTTTACCATCTCATCGGTCACAACAAATTCGCGAACTTTGCGCTGGCTGGGAAGGTGGTACATCAGGTCCAGCATCAGGTCTTCCAGAATCATTCGCAGGCCGCGGGCGCCCACTTTTCGTTCCATCGCCTGGTTGGCAATCAGGGCGAGGCTTTCATCGGTAAAGCGCAGCTTGACGTTTTCGAAATCAAAGAGCCGCTGATATTGACGAACCAGCGCGTTCTTGGGTTGCGTCAGGATTTCCACCAGGGCTTGCTGGTCCAGATCGCTGAGGACGCTGACCACGGGCAGGCGGCCAACAAATTCCGGAATCAGACCGTAGTGGATCAGGTCCGTCGGCTGCACCTGTTGCAGGGTGGCAATGTCACGCCGCCCGGTGGTGATGGGCGCCGCCGGAGTCTCGGCGCGAAAACCCATGGTCTTCTTTCCCATACGGTGTTCAATTACTTTTTCCAACCCCCCAAATGCTCCGCCGCAGATGAACAGAATGTTTGAGGTGTCCACCGGGGTGCATTCCTGGTGAGGGTGCTTGCGCCCGCCCTGGGGTGGAACGTTGGCTACCGTGCCTTCCAGAATCTTCAGCAGCGCCTGCTGCACGCCCTCGCCGGAAACATCGCGGGTGATGGAAGGATTTTCGTCCTTCTTGGCAATCTTATCGATCTCGTCGATATAGATAATTCCCTGCTGCGTGCGCTGCACATCGCCGCCGGCGTTTTGCAGCAACTTCAGGATGATGTTTTCAACGTCCTCGCCAACGTATCCGGCCTCTGTCAGCGTGGTGGCATCGGCAATGGCGAAGGGCACTTCCAGCACGCGCGCCAGGGTCTGGGCCAGCAGGGTCTTGCCCGTACCGGTCGGCCCAATCAGCAGGATGTTGGATTTGGTTAGCTCCACATCGCTGCGGATGCGGGTAAGAATGTTGCGCTTGTAGTGGTTGTAGACGGCCACTGCTAGTTTCTTCTTGGCCTGGTCCTGACCCACCACATACTGATCCAGAAACGTCTTGATTTCCGCCGGACGAGGCAGCTTGGCTTGCGATGCGGGAGCGCGCTCAGTGCGCTCCTCATCCAGAATGCCGTTGCACACCCCCACGCACTCGTCGCAAATGTACGCGCGCGTATGGTCACCGGGCGAAGAGATCAACTTCGCCACAGCGTCCTGGGGCTTCTGGCAAAAGGAGCAACGAAGCAATTCCTCGGAACCAGGGCGTTTCAAATTCATCTCCGCGGTCTACTTATGCTTGTAAATGATTTCATCGAGGACGCCATATTCGTGCGCTTGCTGGGCATTCATCCAGAAATCACGTTCCATGTCGCGCTCAATCTTTTCAATCGGCTGGTTGGTATGCTTTGCCATGATTTCGTTCATGCTGGCACGAATTCGTAGGATTTCGCGGGCTTGAATATCGATATCGGTCGCCTGTCCTGACGCTCCACCACTGGGCTGGTGAATCAGGACGCGGGCATTGGGTAGGGCATAACGCTTGCCGGGGGTGCCGGAGGCGAGCAAAATTGCGGCCATGCTGGCGGCCTGCCCGATGCAGATGGTGGCTACGTCGGGACGGATAAACTGCATGGTATCGTATATGGCCATCCCCGCAGTAATTGAGCCTCCCGGGGAATTGATATAAAGGGAAACGTCCTTCTCCGGGTCCTCCGCTTCCAGAAACAGTAACTGGGCCGTCACGAGGTTGGCAACATCGTCGTCAATCGGGGTTCCGATAAAAACGATGTTGTCACGCAGAAGGCGCGAGTAGATATCGTAAGCACGCTCACCACGGTTTGTCTGTTCAACCACCATGGGAACTAACGTCATATTGGGCTGTTTGCTCATGTTCTTTATCTACGGACTCTCTCGAACCGGGCCAGAAGATTACACACTTTTCTTAATGATTTTCGCGTTGCGGTAAACAAAATCCAGCGCTTTTTGATTTCGGCGAGTAGATTTGAGTGTATCCAGCTTCCCATCGCGTGTCAAGCGCGTCTTCAATTCCGCCGCGGTGATGTGCCGCTCCTGTGCTATTTCCCGGATGACATCGTCCAATTCCTCTTCCGTTAAATCGATATTCTCCGCCTCGGCGATGCGCCCCAGAATCAGGGAAACCCGAACTTCCTTTTCAGCGTCGGGCCGGCCATCCTCCCGAACCTTCTTCCAATCCACCTGCATCTGCCGGGGATCAATTCCCTGCTGCACCAGCTGTCCAAAGGTGCGCTCAATCTTTCGATCCAATTGAACTTCCACCAACTCCTCAGGAACCGGAAAGGTATGCGCTTCCAAAAGCTTTTCCGCCAGCTTCTGCTTGGAGTCGATCTCCACGTGGCGCTGGGCGTTCTTTTCCAAGTCCTGGCGCAGCTTCGTTCGCAACTCGTCCAGACTGGCAAACTCGCTGACGGACTTGGCAAGTTCGTCGTCCGCCGGAGGCACCACTTTCTTTTTGATGCTTTGAACCTCAACTTTGTAACTAAAAGTTTTTCCCGCCAGGGTCTTTTGCGGATAATCCTCCGCATAGGTCACCGGGAATTCCTTAACTTCGCCCACTTTGACGCCGCGCAGATTTTCCGTAAAGGCCGGCACGGTGTGCTTCCCTGCCAGGTGGATCTCCGCTTCCTTGGCTTCCGCGGGCGCACTTTCAGGCTCGGCAACATCATGGCCGCGGTAGCTGACGGTCACGTGGTCGTCGTCCTCGGCGGCACGGTCCGTCACCACTTCAAACGTGGCGGCGCCCTCGCGCAGCTCGTCCACAGCCTTGTCAACGTCGGCATCGGCCACCACGGCCGGCGCCTCTTCAACTTCCAGTTCCTTGTAAGACTTGAGCTCGAAGTCCGGATAGATTTCAAACGTCGCCTTGCAGGAAATCGGCTGGTCGTCTTCGAACTTCAAATCGTCAAAGTGCGGCTGGCCCACCACATCCCACTTCTGCTCTTTCACTGCGGTCTGGAAGTAGCGGGGGATCAGGGTTTGCGCAACTTCACTGCGAATGTCGCCTTGAAAATGGCGGCGCACAAGGGACTTCGGAGCATGCCCGGGACGAAAGCCGGGTATGCGCGCGCGCTTGGCGAACTGCACCGCAACGGAATCAACTTCGCGTTGCACGACATCCACAGGAATTTCAATTACGAGTTCTTTTTTACAGGTTGTTGCTTCCACGAGGCCTCGAAGACATTATTTGAAGGTGAAATGCGGACGGCAGGGTCTGACTTGCAAATCTGGTTTCCTTTATGAACAAGCCCAAGTCCCACCGGGTAGGCGCTCGAGTTTCCTTCTGACTCGAACACTTTGAGTATAGCACACGGGTCCGGCCTGTCAATATTCGTAGGGTAACGGAAAAGCTCCATAAGCCCTTTTTAATTTAGGACTTCCTGCCGCTCCGGACAACGACATCCGGATGCAGTGTAAGGTGGCACAGCCATTCCCATCTGTGCCACCGGCGTCTGAGACTGTGAAAACATCAAAGGAACAGGTTAAGCCGAACGCGAATGCCGGGATGCCTGAGGTCATACATATAATAGCCGCCACCATAGTACTCGACATAAACATCGTCGTCATAGCTCCAGCCGTATGGCCATCCTACGTTGTACCCGAACCAATATCCGCCGTAATGGAAGCGGTTATAGCCACCGACAAACTCGGGGCGCATCATGTGGAACGAGTGCCCGCGCCCAAAATGATCGCGGTAACTGGCGTCAGAAATGTGGCCATAGTGGTTGCCGGTGTTCCTGGCGCCCTGATATCCGTTATTGCCGCGGTTGTTACCGGCGGACTCTTTGCGCTCCCCTCCAGACCTTCCCGCGCGCTGCGGTTCTGATCTCTGCGCATGCTCTGAGCCCGATCTCCCTGCACGTTGCGGCTCTGAACGCTGGGCGTGTTGTGAAGTCGATCTCTCGGCACGTTGCGGTTCTGCCCGCTGCGTATGTTGTGGGCTCGATCTCTCGGCACGGGGAGCGCTGGCCTGATGTTGCGCTGCTGGGGCTCTTCCTCCGCCGCCGCCCTTCGCCTCCTGGCCTTTTTGGGCAAATGTTGGGATGGTGGTTCCAAACAGTAAAAACAATATTGCCATACTGATCATCCGATTGTATTTCATGGGTGTTGCCTCCAACTCGCGTTACGTCTGCCTCTCGTGTGAAATTCCGGGGCACACTATTTATACCGTCTATGCATAGTGCTGTCAGTCCCGCACGGCTCACAGGTAAGGTCTGATTAGCTCAGCGGAATTTTTGAGGCAAATCTACAGAGCGGAGTCTTGACCTGCTCCCCAATATTGGTCCAAATCATGATCTGTGTTTCCCGGCAATAGCTAGCGAGGAGGGGAATAAACACTGAATCGCCCGGGCACCCCTTGTGGGCACCCGAAGGCTGGGCAATCACAGCAATGGCAACTTGCTGTGGCGGAGTAAATCCGCCGTTACTCCCGCTGCCCCCCCCCGAAGAGTCGGGGGGCCACCCTCCCTCATTGCGGGCGGCCCACACTCCCCCACACCGTTATCGGCGGAAACTGCGCAGTTCAGGAGGGGAATTCACGCGGCAACGGGCGAAACGCAGATGCCCAGGGGCGGGTGGCTCAGCGGCAGGTGGCTCATTCGACGGGAAGTTCGGCTTGTGGGAGGGAAATTCAGCCTGTAAGAGGAAAATTCGGCCTGTGGATAGGGGGAGAAGGCGCAACCGTGCTGGGTGTTGCGCCTTCCCCCACTGAATTACCCCGAATTTTCGCCTTATTGCGGCATCGGGGGCGGAGTATAGAGGGTATGGAACAGCCAGAATCCCACGATGACAAGGAGCATCACCAGAGAGATTGTTCCCAGGGCGCGAATCGGAACGGTCAGCTTCCGGGTCTTCATCTCAATGATGGTCTGGGCCTGGATGGCCTTATCTTCCTTGGCATCATCGGTCAAGGGAATCCAGTCCGATTCTCTATTCGTCAAGCTGTTGCGATAAATTACCAGGACCGCAAAGGCGATGGTAATGACTACCCACACCGAACCTAAAATAGTCAAAGTTTGCATAATAAATCCTCCGAGGAGCTCAGACACAGTGTCACTGTGCGAAAGCTGGTCCGCACAAGATTAAGAAAGCAAGCGGTGTACCAATCGGCGCGGCGCATGCGGCTTGGCGGGCTCGCAATCCACAATTTGTCGCGAAGGAGGAGAGCATAGAGACAATTCGTCGCATATCGTAATGCGCAACGGCTCGGGAGGCAATTGACAGCAGATTCCGTGACTCCCATGGCTTGGGAAGATCTTAGAAAGGGAGGCGCCCCCACTCCTCGATCCCCTCCGGGCGGAGAGGAGCTTGAACCAACCCTGCCGATGCACTTCGGCAAGAGAGAGGTGCGGGGGCGAGCTTAATCCTGCGGACCAAAACCAGGCGCCGCAGGCTGAACCAGTCAAACCGAACCTACTGAGAAGCCGCCGGGCGGTGCTCCAAACTGATCTCCGCGGGCGCCGGAGGAGGCGGAGTTACCGCAGCCGAAGTGGCAGGTGTTGCAGCGGATGCCTGCTCAATGGAATGGTACTTGGGTTCGCTCACGTAGCCCTTTATCGAATCCTTGTCGATGTGGTTGATCACCAACTCCAGCGGCTGGGGAAAACCATCCGGGTAGAGGGTGACGGATTCGTAAAGATTGACGTGCTTGCGAGTGATCTCCCGGTCGTCAACCAGCAACTGGAGATCGCAGTACTCATGCTTGCTGTCGGCCTTATGCAGGGCGATGCTGATGGATCCGGCGTGATGATAAGTTGGGGATTTCTCAAAGCTGAACTCGAAGTAGTTCCGCTCGCCCTTCTTTTCCAGGGCCACCAGTTGCGCGTGGTTGCGGGCGATGTCTCCGCCCAGCTCTGTCCTCGCCGTTTGCAGGTTGCCATTCAGGTCGGTCCTGGCCTGATCGAGATTGGCCTGCGTATCGGCAATCTGCTTCTGGGTATCCGTCAACACCTTCTGCTGGTCGCCAAGCTCCTGCTGGACCTTCTGCCACCGAGGGTCATCGGCGGGGGCGCTGCCGTTCAAGACGCGGTGCGTTCTGTGCCGCGGTGCTTCGCTGGTGCGAGGCAGAAATTGGGCGTTCTTGGCGGCCTCAGTCTCAGCACCTCTGGTTTGAACAAGTGCCGCTTCCTCCTGGGCTTGGGCAGCGCTCAGGGCATTGACCTTCGCGGTCAGGGCATCCACCTGCCCCTTGGCCTGAGCCAGGGAAGCGTTTAAATCCCCCCGCTCGGCTGCAAGCTGCCGCGCCGCGTCGTGTTGAAGCCAACCATAACCCATGGCAATGCCGGCAATCAGCACGAAAGCCACGACGGCAATTTTCAGCGCCGGGGACGAAGGTTCGCGGAACTCATCCCCTCGAGGTAGTGGCGAATTGACGGTGGGGTCTGGCGATTCGCTGGGCGGCGTTCGGTCTTCAAACATTGGGTTCCTCCATTTTGCATTTTGCCTCGCCTGGAAAGGCATTCTGGCTAAAGGCAAATTGGGTGCCACGGTCAAGAAATCGTATGCGGCTGTTTACAAGACACTTAGACGAAATGACCGAAGGAGGAAAGGCGATTGATGAGGTCAAAAATTGCATGGGCGAGAAAATTCTGCCAGGTGATGACATAAAATGGACGTTATGTCTGAAGCTTGAAAAATCGCTTCGCGGAGGCGCTGTTTGCCCTTCCGCCTTGTGCTAAAATGGGCTATTCCTTCGCGGCCTTGACGCTGGGTTCGATCGTCCGGTCACGCATCATCCGCACCCTCAACCCGGCAGCAGAGCAACCCTCGCAATGGTCCGCTTACTAACATCAGGAGAGCACCTTTATGAGTTCCAAAAGAGCACTTATCAACCTTGTATTTCTGGTGATCTGCGCGACTCTAACTTGCTGCAAACAAAAGCCCGCCGCGCAGGTTCCCCCTGAAGCCCGCCCCATTGGCACGCCCATTCAGATTGCCGCGCCCCTGGGGCTGCCTCCCGTTCCCATTCCGGCGGACAATCCTCCAACGGCGGATACCGTGGCTTTGGGCCGCAGGTTGTATTACGACACCGCCCTTTCCGTTGACAACACCGTCTCCTGCGCCAGCTGCCATTCCCCCCAAACCGGTTTCTGCGATGGACATCCGGTCTCCACCGGGGTCCGTGGCCAGAAGGGCGCGCGCAACGCCCCCACCGTGTTCAATGTGGCCTACTACACCACGCAATTCTGGGATGGCCGCGCCCCCAGCCTGGAACAGCAGGCGGGCGGACCCATGGCAAATCCCATCGAGATGGGCCACACGCTTCAAGGCGTGGAAGCAAAACTGAACGCCGACGCCTCCTACCGGGCGGCTTTCAAAAAGGCCTTTGGCTCCGACGTCATTACGATTGGGATGGTGGAGAAGTCCATCGCCTCTTTTGAGCGCACCATCGTGAGCGGCAACTCTCCTTTCGACCGTTACATGTACGGCGGCGATAACAAGGCCTTGAGCGCTTCCGCCAAGCGCGGCCTGGAAGTGTTCCGCAATCCCAAGAAGGGCAACTGCGTGGTCTGCCATACCATCGGTGACAACTACGCGCTGTTTACCGATAACAAATTCCACAATCTGGGAGTGGGCGCCAAGCTCGGCATGACAGGCGAAGTGGAATTGGCGGACCTCGGACGATTCAAGGTGACCAACAACGAAGCCGATAAAGGCGCGTTCAAAACGCCCTCATTGCGGAACATCGCCTTGACCGCACCCTACATGCACGATGGAAGCGACAAGAACCTGAAAGAGGTCATCGACTTTTACATTGGCGCGGGCAATTCCAATCCTTACCGCGACAAGGAGATCCACTCCCTTGATTTTCTGACCGGACAGGAGCGGACCGACCTTCAGGAATTCCTGAAATCGCTGACCGGTGAGATTCCACCGAATGTCGGGCCGCCGACTTCATAACGTCTGGTGAGTTTGGGTGGCGTGCGAGTTCCCCCTTGGCGGTCCAAATCGACCTTTCTGCCCACGCCGAATTGGGTGGGCGGAGAGATAAAGATCGTTGGTATTCCAGCGCCTGCCTCTGCTGAGAAAGATCGCCATTCACCTGGATTGAACCTCGGGAAAATTCAATTTGGACCAGCCGTGCCCCTCGTCGCTCGCGCAAAATACTGTCGGAACGGGCAAGGGTGCCTGCTCAAACCCTGCAATTTTTCTCTCATGTTTGCTTGCGATTCTGCCGATACCCCCATAAAGGGGGGGCCGGGCGGGTTTTATTTACGGCACAACGCTTCGCTCCTGTCATCGGCAGTTTGCTGGCAAAAGATGAGGGTAAATTTTGGGGTAGTTGCCGGCCCTGGCGCCTCCTCAAAAACACGAAAATTAATCTCTCATCTTCGCATTCGATTCTGCCGATACCCCACATAAAAGGGGGGGCCGGGTGGGTTTTATTTACGGCACAACGCTTCGCTCCTGTCATCGGCAGTTTGCCGAAAAAGGATGAGGCAAATTTTGGTTCGAATTGGAAATCCTTGCTCCCTTGTCAACCCCTGCTGAACCAGGAGCCGTTTTCATCAGGCGATGGGGAGCCAGCATTGAAGGGCTCACGGGCGGGGAGGTGGTAAGAGGTCCATATCAGATTCTTCAAAATCACTGCTCCAGCCGTTTCAATGCCTGAGGGAGAGACAGCCCCCTCGACTGGGCCCCGGGAAGCGAGCGAACTCAAATGCATGTCATTTCAGTGCACTTGGTGCAAAAATGTCCGACGATTCGTGTCATTTGGCACCAAGATGTCCGACGATTCGTGTCGTTTTGCATAAAATGTCTGACGATTCGGGTGTCAAGATGTCCGCGTTTTGTTTGTTTTCAACAACATTCCGGCTTCGGTCGCTATTTTTTTATTTTTTCTTCTGTACCCGCCTGCCGCACGACATTTAGTCCGGTAATCTGCGACAATTTTGCCTCTTTTGGGGTGAGGGAGTGACCCCGGGAGGATGGATTTGTATTCAGCGTTTCGGGTGCCGGGTTGCACATTGGTCTGATCCTCCGGGCGGCGGCGCGGAGCATTATGGGGCAGGGCCGGACTTGTACCCCGCTTGTGCCGAGCGTAAAGTCGGCTCTCGATTCAGCAAACAAACGCACCAATATTGTAATTGGTCGCCTCCAGGCGCGGGAAATCGGCAAAATCGCGCGAATTAGCGTCAGATTTAGGAAATAACCCTCCCCAATGCATGACATTTTGTCGTGCTCTCCTTTGTTTTCATACACATAGTCGGTTCGACCTTCATTTTTCACATCTCTAGGGGGAACACGCCTCCCGAGGGTGACTTTATGTTGGTTTTTGGGGGTAAGGAGCCGCCACTTGAGGCGGAGGTTGGAGGTTCCCAGAGTTGACATGACAAGGCCGTTCTGCGCCAGGCGCGAAGTCGGCTTGTATTATAAGCTATATTGCTAGCCTTTGTCAAGTGCAGAGAGAGGCTACGCCTTCGCCGCTGGCGCCACCCGAACGCCGGCCTGCATTCGGCAAACAAGTCCTAAAGAGAACGACGAGGACTGGCATTGTCCCGGGGCCAAGACAGGTCCACGCGGGTGTGGACGGTCGTCTTAGAGTGCGGTAGCAGCAGCTACCGCCTTTCTGGTTCTGAACTTGGTTCAATCGAGGTATGAAGGATGATCGGAAGGCGGTAGCTGCTGCTACCGCACTCCATCTATAAAGTCGTCGGTGTTGTCAAGG
>Ga0302320_10020024_pt1 | contig 13386 bp, 12 predicted proteins | sample Bog_T0_3_FD_202130 | JGI IMG/M metagenome (GOLD analysis project Ga0302320, IMG submission 202130) | Peat permafrost microbial communities from Stordalen Mire near Abisko, Sweden - Bog_T0_3 | ecosystem: Environmental > Terrestrial > Soil > Wetlands > Peat | place: Sweden: Abisko, Stordalen Mire...
GCCGCGGCTGGAATTTCGAGTTTTTCCGCAGCCTTTTTTAGCCCCTGAGGGACTGCTTTTATCGAAATTGGCACACGACCGACATTCAATACCATACCGGGGTATAGTATAAATTCGATCAAAGTTTCCCCTCTAAAATTTCTTCCCGGCTTTTGCATATTATTTCGAAGTTCCTGCTAGCGTGGTTTTAGGGTCTGTCCTGAGCCTCCCTCCAAGGGGGAGTTCAAGACAGGCCCTTTGTATTTCCGGCCGCCCGATTTCGGCCGAAAAAGGAGCTTTCCATGAAACTAAGCGCCGAAGGACTGGACCTCATCAAGCGGTTTGAGGGCTTTCGCAACCAGCAATACACCGACGTCGCTGGCTTTCTCACCATCGGCTACGGCCATCGCATTGTCCCTCCCGAGTCGTTTCCGAGCGGTGTCAGCGAACCGCAGGCCGCCGCTATCCTGGCCAGCGACGTCTCCCAGGCCGAGCAAGCCGTCTGCCGTCTGGTCAAGGTGGCTCTGACCCAGGGCCAATTCGACGCCCTGGTCGACTTCACCTTCAATCTCGGAGCCGGACGCCTGGCGAAATCCACCCTCCTGCGCGCCCTCAACGCTGGCCGCTACGATGCCGCCGCGGAGCAACTTCTCCTCTGGGACCTCGCCGCCGGACAAGTGAATCTCGGCTTGAAAGCCCGTCGCGAAGCCGAACTGCGTCTCTGGAAGTCGCCGCCGCAACCCTCTCCGGCCAATGCGAGCTCCGAGCCGCAGCAAACCCGTGCGTCGCAGCCCTCTCGTGATCTCTGTAAGTCCTTTATTATGTAATTCTTGTGGCTAAGTGGACTGAAACAAAATTACTTACCTCAAAGCCCCTCGGCCAAAGGTATGAAAACAAAAGAGTTCTTTGCAGGGAGATATGAAATAGAAAAAGGTCCGCATACCGCATTTCGGTACAGGAGAAATGGCTCCCGGTTCGTACCCCCCAATGGTGACACCCCTACCCCGGATGCAAATTGCAATTAGGAACCGAAGGCTGACCTCCGGCCATGGTCTTTCTCAATCCTGGCGCCCGAAACCTGACCCTTGAGCGGCTCCGCCGCTTCTCTGCTGTTCACCGTTCACGAACCTCAAGCCGCTCGTCGGCCTTCAAATAGCCCTTGCGCAGGAACCAATCTTCCATCGCGGCTTTGAGCTGCTCGAGCGGCACGCGATGGCCAATCTCCAGCAATCCATCGCCTGCAGGAAACGTATCGTCGAAGACCGCATCGTTGGTAAAGTTCCGCATGGCAAAGTTGTCAATCTGGCGAATCGGGCAAGCGTGGCGCGCGCCCGTTGCATCGATACGCTCAACGGCGATGCGGCGCGCAAACATGGTTCCACTCTAAACGACGCGCACCGTGTGCAATGCCCGGCATTCGTTGGTCGCACTCTTGCGCTGCGCCGCGGAGCAGGATAATTTAAAGCGAACGGCAGGCACGATTCCTATCCCGCGAATCACGGACTCGAACGCGCATTGCCGATTTCCCGGAGGGTGAAAGCATGAGGCTGATTCTCCATTGGATCCTGAGCGCCATTGCGCTCATCCTCGTTTCCCATCTTGTCCCCGGATTTCACGTGGCAGGATTCGTGCCCGCGCTGATCGCAGCGTTGGTCATCGGCCTGCTCAACGCCACCGTCGGATTGTTCCTCAAGATCATCACGTTTCCGCTCAGCATTCTCACGCTGGGGCTTTTCCTGCTCGTCATCAACGGCGCAATGATCCTCGTCGCGTCCGCCCTTGTGCCTGGCTTCCACGTCGTCGGTCTGGTTCCGGCCTTCTGGGGCGCATTGGTTCTGGCGCTATTAGGAATGTTGATTCGCGCGATCGTGAAGGACGTGTAGAAGTTTATTGCGAAACGACTGGCGTCGGCGCAACCTGATTCGCTGGCTGGGCGCTATGCTTCTTCGGAGCAGCAGGCATCTTCACTGGCTGGGTCTCTCGCTCCCTTGCTCCCTTGCTCCCTTGCTCCCTGCTTTTCGTTCCCGGCAACGTTGACGGCGTCCGCATCGCTCCCGCTCCCGCGAACCCGCCTGAACTCGGCGCGCGCAATGGCATCACAACCACGCTGCCAGTCTGTCCTTGCTGCACGCGCGTGTAAACGCCCCAACCTCCGCCGACAACCACAAACACAATCGCCGCAGCCGCAGCGGCGCGCATCCAGTCGCTCTCGAGCACTGCCTTCGCCCGCCACCTCGCCGGCCACGCCAGAACATGTCCCTTGTCCCGCGCCTTGTCCGGCGCTGCGCGGAGCGCCGCGTGCACGCGCTCTTCCACTCCGGCAGGCGCGGGCAAGCCGGCGATCAGCCGCAAAGTCTCTTCACCGTAATCCATCGCATTGTGAGGGTTCGTGTTCATCGCAAACTCCTCTCGTGATCGAGCAGCTCAGCCATCAGGTTGCGCGCCCGGAACAGCCGCGAGCGCACGCTCGATTCCGAGATACCCAGAACCGCCGCGATCTCCACGCTCGTCAGCTCATCAAAGGCCGAGAGCAGCAAAACCTCGCGCTCCTTGGCGGGCAGTTGGTTCACACAGCCCAGCACGTGCGCATGATGCTCGGCCGCGGCCGCCAATTCCTCGGCGGAAAGTCCTTTTGCAGGCAGCACGCGGGTCAACTCGGATACATCGTCGGTCTCCGGCCGCGTCTTGGCCCGGCGCTTGCGGTCCAGCACGATGTTCCACACGATGCGAATAAGCCACACGCGCTGATCGCGCACTTCGGCGAGCGTCTGCCGATGCCGCAGCACGCGCACAAAGGCCTCCTGCACAGCGTCTTCAGCATCCGAGGGATTGCGCAGCACGGAATACGCTACGCGATAGAGGGCTCCGGCGTACTGGTCCACGAGCGCCGCAATCGCGGCATCTTCCGCGCGCCGGCGCGCTTCCTCATCTACCGCGCTCGTGGGAATCTCCATCCAACCTGCGGTTATGGCCTGGCTTGCGAATATGGCCTGACTGGCGCTCATCACTCACCAGACGCAAACGGCGAGGAAAATGCTCAGTTCTCAGGTTCGTGCGCGATTTCGCCGCGCCGTCCGGCCTTCGCAAGGGTTGCGTACTTACTTGCCACCCAGTTTCTGCACCGCGATCTGCCCAGCCGCGCCATCTTTATCCGCATCCCGGACCTTGGCCCAAATCGCACGCGCCTGATCCTGCTTGCCTTCCGAGGCATAGAGATCGGCAAGATCCAACTGCGCCACGGTAACCGAAACTGTCACCGAAGGCTTGGCAACAATCTGGTTATAGAGTTCCACTGCATCGTTGTCACGGGCGGTTTGGCGGTAGAGGCCGGCCAGCGCCAGCTTCGCCAGGTTTGAAAGATTACGGTCCCAGGAGTGCGACGCCGTCGTTAGCTCAGTCTCGGCCGAACCGGTCTGGCCCATCTCCTGATAAGTCACGCCGGCAAAGTAGTGGGCCTTGGCGCCCGCGGCCAGCCAGCCGAAATCGTGGGCCACGGCCACAAACTCCCGATTCGCTTCTTTGGCGCGGTCGGCCGAATTCCCATAGACGCCCGGCTCCGGCGGAGCTCCCGGAAGCGCCAGTGGCGTGGTGTAAACATCCAGGGCCGCGCCCAGGGCAGCGTCGCCGGCCGACGAGCGCATAAACCAATAAACCACCGCGCCCGCCACCACAGCAAGTACCACTACGGCCGTAATCACCCAGCGCACTACGCCGGATTTGTGCTCGCCAATCCAACTGGCGCTCGAGGCAGCGGCCTGGGCAAATTTGTCTTTCTTCAGGGCGTGACGGGTCTGTGTATCCACGGTTTGTTTTGTCCTTCGTTGATCGTCTTGCAGGCGGGTCCAAACAGGTGAGGCGGCGCTACTGCAACCTGATTAGTTTATCAGAGCGCGGTTTGTGCCCGGGCAAACCCGTCGCTGTGCCTCCATGCCACACAAGACGACCATCGGCCGGCCGATGGTCGTGCTCTACGATCCCGACTTGTCCAATTTCTAATGGCCACGACCCGACGCAGGCGCCGAACCGGAGCTGGGTGATCCCCCGCTCGGAGCCCCACTTGGGCCCCCGCTCGGGCCCCCACTCGGACCGCCGCTCGGACCGCCGCCCGAGCCCCTGTTCGAAGGCTCGCCGCCTCCGGATCGTTGCGCCGGTTCGTACCGCGGCCCGGAATCGGTACGCTCCGCGGGCTCAGAACGCCGCGTGGAGTCAGAAGGTCGTCCCGATTCCTGGCGATTCCAATTTCCTTGGCCGTTCTCACTCCATGGGCGCCCAGTGGCGGGTTCAGAGAGCGGACTAGGCGTGTAATTGGATGTGGTCACCCTGCCCCGGTCGATGGTGCGTTGCGAGAGCTTGTTCAGGTTGCCCAAGCCGTCCCGCGGAATGCCCAAACCCGCTGAATCCCTGCGCGCTACAAAAGAGTCTTCCGAGGCTGCCTCCGAACGGACAAGAGGCTTCAGGTTAACCACAGTCAGCGCAGGTTCGCGTCCGTTCGGCGGCCTGATCGGTCGAATCGGAAGATGTCCAGAACCGTTAATGGGCCCGTTTACGGGTCCGTTTGAGGCAATATTGTTCAGTCCGTTCCATGTGCCTCCGGGCTGCCAACCGTAGCCAACGCCGGGACAATACGACCAGCTCCCATAGTGATAAGGAGTCCATCCCCAGGGATACGGAGACACCCAGGAATAGCCTGCGCCCGCGTACCAGGCCCAGGCGCCGTTTGCATACGGATCCCACGCCGCGCTTGCGAAGTAAGGACGCCACATGGAGCCGCAAGCCCCGGCATCTAAAAAGTCTCCGTAGTACGCCATATCGCTCGTGCCGTACGCATAGGGTGAGTTGGTCAATGCACTCGCGGGCACGCTCTGCGCATGGTATTTGGCGGCTTTCTGATCCCAGGCGTCGAGTACATCGTAGGACTCGACATTCCTGGCAATCGTCGGCTGATCCTCGCTCCGCAAATGGAACGAAATTGTCTTGTTTTTTGAAACATCCACCGGGCCTGACGCGCCATCAATGCGCACCGTCCCGTTGAGCACCGCGAGCTTGGCCTCCGGCCCATCCACCTGCAGCCGAACGTGGCTCGAGGGCGGCAATTGGAACTTCTGCCCTCCGAAAAGAAGGTTGAACTCATTGCCTTGCGTCTTCACCAGGCTCACATACACCATCCCCTTCACCACATACGCTGAAGAGGCCGTTGTGCCCGCAGCGAGACGCTCCAGCTGTGGAAACTCCACCAGCGAATGCGGAGCGAGCCGCAGGGTGCTGTTATCTTCGAATTCGACCTCAGCGACCCCATCGCCGGTTTGTAGCCGGCTCATCTCCACAATGGGCATGTTCGCCACGGCAGTCTCAAAACCGCGCCCGATGTTGCGATCCAGCAGAACGGTGCCGTTGACCTCGCTGAGACGAACGATGCGCACCTTTGAAACCTCGCCAGACGGTGTGGTTCCAAACGGCGCGGTTACGGCTGGCGAAGCTCCAGCTGGCCCGGCTCCAGACTGCCCGGCTCCGTCGCTGGTCTGTGCTGCTGCTGTGAGGGCTGCGGCGAGCAAGAGAGCCGAGAGACCGGCTGCTCGAATGGGCGCGGAAATCTTAGTCATGTCCGCCTCCTTTGAGTATCATGGCGAACCCTGGAATCTTCAGACCGAGATCAACTCCAGATGGGAGCGCATCGCGGAACTCATGCTAGCACGGGGAAGAGATACCTAACAAAAGAGACTGCTAAGCCCTGGGAGGGCAACGCAATCTCAATCGAAATCGAACGCGAGGATTCCGCGGTCACGGCGTCCGCGGCTTGGAGCAAAGCCGCTTCCGTTCCACAAAGGCCAGGGCCGCCACGGCGATGAGACACAAGTAATCGATCACGGACGAGTGGCCGTTCTTCCCTTCAACGAAGTTGTTCGTCAACCATTCCGGCAGGTAGGGCAATGCGACACCAACGATCCGCAAGCCGCAAAGCAACCCCAGCAGGAACCCGCCATGAATTTTCATCACCCGCGAAATCGGCCCCACGATCTTCCCGGCAGAATCCGGCGAACCGTTCGGAATAGAGCCCCGTCCATGCTGGCTGTGTCGGCCGAAGCCAAGAAACTTGTCAATGTAGCCACTCAAGAAAACAAATGCCGTGTAACCCGCGGCAATCGCCAGGTACGCCCACCACGAAAAATACTGCAAAATCTCATGCGGATCGACACCTCCGCTCATAGCGCCCGATGCCAATTGCAGAGAACCCAGAAACTCTACACTCATATGTGATTCCATTGACTGACCATCAGTATAAGCGTCGTCCACCTTGCCGCGCCGCCCCCGGAACGATAGGCTTAAGACATGTACGAGGATTTTCACGTCACCGACCGCTGGACCGGCGAGGATCTGCACTGCCGCTGGAAAGGCACCATCGTGGCCATCGCCACGCGCCACGCCGACGCTGTCGACATTCGCTTCGACGTAAACGGCCGCCCCATGTGGATCGCCTTGCCGTGCACTGCTTGGGTCGAGCAAAAGAAACGCACCGGCAAAGTCATCACCGATCAGCTCGCGGCACAGATCGCTGGCCGCCATCTCAAGCAACTCATCGAAGAAGGCTACGATTCGCTCCGCGAAATCTACACCATGACCGTGCCGGAAGTACTCACCCTTCTCGACGCTGTAGTAATTGAAGCCAAAGAGCAACGCGCCATGCCCTCGCTGCCCGTAGGAGCGTAAGGTGCATCCAAACAGCCCAGCCCGCGTAGCGCGCGATAGACGGTAGCCACAGGCGCGAGCCTGGGGAAACGATTGTCATCCGAATTGCCAGCCCGCTTCAGCGGGCGTAAGAACCTTGCCAGGGAAACAGATTTTGGATAAATCCTGGCACACACAGCCACTGGCCGCTGCCCCATGCGCTCCTTTCTCCCGTCCGCCATTCTCGCCGCCTTCCTCCTATGCGGCCCACGCTCCGCTCTCTCGCAAACCCCCAGCTCCGCCCCTCTGCCCAACGCCAACCAGATCCTCCAGCGCGCCCTCGCCAACGAGCGCCAACTCGCCGCCCAGCGCGAACGCTACGAGTGCCGCGTCACCACCACGGCCATCGAAACCGACAGCCGCGGCAACACCAAAAAGAACACGACTGAAGTGAAGGACCAGTTCTTCGTCAACGGCATCGCCGTCGAGCGCACCTTTCAGAAAAACGGCAAAGACCTCACGCCCGAGGAGACCCGCAAAGAAGACGATCGTGTGATGAAAGAAACCCTCAAGTACTCAGACCAGGCAACCGCCAAAAAAGAGGAGGACAAGCAGAACCAGGAGGTCGCCGACTTCATGCAGGCCATGATGCTGGCCAACGGCCATCGCGAGCTCGTCAACGGCCGCAGCGTCCTCTTCTACGACATCCTGCCCAACCCGCACTTCGACGCCAAGAACATGAACCAGCGCCTGGCCCAGGTGATGCAGGGCAAAATCTCCATCGACGAGCAAACCGGCGAGCCCATCGACATCAACGTAAAATCCGTCGCCGATTTCAAAATTGGCGGCGGCCTCGTCGCCAACGTGCACAAGGGCCTCTGGCTGCACATCCACAACCACCCCGAGCCCGACGGCGTCTGGCTCACAGACTTCGCCGAAGGCTCAGGCGACATGCGCGCCGCCCTCTTCCTCCATCCCTACATCCACTTCAAAGAAACCACCGACAACTGCCACCTCTACACCGCAACCGCCACACAGGTAGGTACCCCGCAAGTGGTCAAGCCGCATTGAGCCCGCTTCCCGATTCCGCATTCTGGACCCTGTCGCGTTGCCATAGATGAGATCTTTCCACTAGCCTTCCCTTCAGGGACTCGCCGTGCACACCATCACTCTATTCCAAGTTCCACGATTAACCATCGGCAGCGGCTGCCTCGCCGAATGCCGCCAGTTCCTCCTCGATCGCGGCGTCCAACGCGCCCTCGTGATCGCTGGTCCGTCCGGCCGCAAAACCGCGGAGCGCGTTGTCGAAAGCATCCCCCACTCTCAAATTGACGACTCGATCAAAGCCGAGCCATCCACTTCCACCTTCAACGCCGTCCTCGCCCGCGCCCAGCAATTCCAGCCCGATGCAGTCATCGGCCTCGGCGGCGGCAGCGCGCTCGATGTAGCCAAACTCGTAGCCGCTCTCCTCGACGACCGTCAGAAAATCGGTGAAGTCTTCGGCATCGGCCTCGTCCAGAACCGAAATACGTTGCTCGTCTGCGTGCCCACCACCGCCGGCACCGGCAGCGAAGTCTCTCCCAACGCCATCCTTCTCGACGACGCCGACCAAATGAAGAAGGGCGTAATCAGCCCCTTTCTCGTTCCCGACGCCGCCTTCATCGACGCCGAGCTCACGCTCTCCGTCCCGCCCGCCGTAACAGCCGCCACCGGCCTCGACGCCCTCACCCACTGCATTGAGGCCTACACCAACAAATTCGCGCATCCCGTCGTCGACGTCTGGGCCATCGAAGGCATCCGCCTCATCGCCAATTCGCTAGCCGACGCGGTCCGCGAACCATCCAATCTAGCCGCCCGCGAAAAAATGGCGCTGGGCAGTCTCTACGGCGGCCTCTGCCTCGGTCCTGTCAACACCGCCGCCGTGCACGCGCTCTCCTACCCGCTCGGCGGTCGCTATCACGTACCGCACGGCCACGCCAACGCCATTCTTCTGCCGCATGTCACACGCTTCAACATTCCCGCCACACCCGAACGCTACGCCGCCGTCGCCCTCGCTCTCGGCGCAGCGCCAGCCGCGACGGACGAAGCCACAGCCCAAGCCGCCATCGCGCAACTCTGGTGCCTGATCGATGCCACCGGACTAGAGATGAGCCTTGCGAAAATCGGCATCGACGAAAACCACACGCCGCAACTCGCCGCCGCCGGCCTCGCCGTCACCCGCCTGATGAAAAACAATCCCCGCCCCATGTCGCAACACGACGCCGAAGACCTCTATCATGCGGCTTTCCAGGGGCACGCGGCTTTCCGCGGCCCTCAATCCACAGAACCGCTATAGCCCTTCCGCATGCAAATCCCCGCGCCGCAGCAATCCGCTCAAAATCACGTAAAGCGCCGGAATAAACACAAGATTCAGCACCGTCGACAGCAGCATGCCACCCACAATCGTCGTGCCCACCGATCGACGCCCCAGCGATCCCGCTCCCGTCGCAAACACCAGTGGCAGCACGCCAAGAATAAACGCGAACGACGTCATTAAAATCGGCCGCAACCTCAACTCGCCCGCCTCAATCGCCGCCTCCGCTATGGAGCGCCCCTTGCGCCGCAACTGCTCGGCAAATTCCACAATCAAGATTGAGTTCTTCGCCGAAAGTCCAATCAGCATCACCAGCCCGATCTGGCAATAAACGTCATTCGCAAATCCGCGTAGCGAAACCAGGCCCAGCGCGCCCAGCACCGCCATAGGCACCGCCAGCAGAATAATGAACGGCAGCGCAAAGCTCTCGTACTGCGCGGAAAGCGTCAGATACACCACCAGAATGCCGAGGCCGAAGATCAACAGCGCCTTGCCGCTCGACTCCAACTCATCAAGCGTCAGCCCCGTCCATTGATACGTCATGCCGTGCATCATATTGTCGGCTGCCAGCTTATCCATGCTGGCGAGCGCCTGCCCTGAGCTATAACCGGGCGCCGGCGAGCCATCCAGTTCCACCGCGCGAAAGAGATTGTAATGCGAAATCACTGGCGCTCCCGCGCTGTCCTTCACCGTCACAAGATTGTCCAGCGGAACCATCTGGCCCGCATCGGAGCGCACGTAGTAACTGTGCAGGTCGCTTGCATTCATGCGGAATGACTGGTCGGCCTGCACATAGACCCGATAGGTCCGGTTGTTGTAGTCAAAGTCGTTGATGTATTCCGAACCCATGAAGACGTTGAGCGTCGTCGAAATCTGCGAAAGCGAAACCCCCATCGCCTTGGCCTTCTCGCGGTCGATGGTCACCAGTTCCTGCGGATCGTTGGCCGAAAAAGTTGTGAACAGGCTGGCCAGTTCTTTGTGCCCGCCGCTGGCCGCCACCATCTGGTGCGCGACGCGGTCCAGGTCGCTCAATGTATTTCCGCCCTGGTCCTGCAACATGAATTGAAAACCCCCAAAGCTGCCGACCCCCTGGACTGCCGGCGGCTCGAAAGCCTGCACCAACCCGCCGTCAGGAATAAACATCAGCATTTGCAGCTTCGGCGCGATGTTCTTAATAATCTCCGCCGTCGTCGGCCATTTTCCCTTGTGTCCGGGAGGCGGGCTCGTGTTCACAAACATCATGCCGGCATTCGACGAGCTGCCGGCGAGACTGAATCCAATAATGGAGAACAATCCGCCAACGCCCGGACTTTGCCCAATCATGGCAGCGCCGCGATCGGCAAGGGCTGTGGTGTAGGACAGCGATGAGCCCGGCGGTGCCTGCACAATCACCATGAAATAGCCCTGGTCTTCCTGCGGAATAAAACCGGTCGGCACTGATTGGTAGACCCAAATCGTCGCGCCCAGGCCCGCGAAGAACACCACCAGCAATACGTACCGCAGTTGCAGCGCCACGTGAATCATGCGTGCGTAACTGTTTCCCAGCCACGTGATGAAGTTGTCGGCCCCGTGAATAAACGCCGCAAAACCGCGCGATACCAAATCGATGTGAAGAAAGTCCAGTTGCCGCGGGCGAGCCTCTTCGCCGCGCAGCAACAGCGCGGAAAGCGCCGGCGATAGCGTAAGCGCGTTGAACGCAGAAATCGCGATGGAGAACGCAATGGTCAGCGAAAACTGCCGGTACAGAATGCCCGTGGTGCCGGGAAAGAAGCTGACGGGCACAAACACGGCAATCAGCACCAATGAAGTCGCGATCACCGCGCTCGTCACTTCTCTCATCGCGCGCGAAGTGGCCTCGCGGGCATTGGAGTGTTCCATGTGAATGTGCCGCTGCACATTCTCAATCACCACAATCGCGTCGTCCACCACCAGTCCCGTGGCCAGCGTGATGCCGAAAAGCGTCAGCGAGTTGATCGAAAAATCGAAGAGCCTGATAAACGCGAACGTGCCGATCAAAGACACCGGAATCGTCACCGCGGGAATGATCGTGGCCCGCCAATCGAGAAGGAAAAGAAAAATCACCGCGATCACGATCGCGATCGCCTCAATCAGCGTCACCAGCACTTCGCGAATCGACTGGCCCACCGCCGTAGTGGAGTCGAATGCGATTGCGTACTCCAGGCCGGGCGGAAAGTTCTTTGAGAGCTGTTCCAGAACGGCCTTGGCCTTGCTGTCAACGTCCAGCGAGTTCGCGTTCGACAACTGCACCACGCCAAGCCCCATTGCATTATGGCCCTGGTACTTGAGCGCGGTGCCATAGTCTTCGGCGCCCACCTCGGCGTGGCCCACGTCCTTCAGTTGAACCAGGCCGTTGGGCGAGTTCTTCACAATAATGTTGTCGAACTCCTCGGGACTCGAGAGGCGGCCCACCACGCGAACCGGAATCTGAAAAGCCTGCTTGGAATCGGACGGCGGCTGCCCGAGTTGTCCGGCGGGAACCTCCACATTCTGTTCCTGCAACGCGTTCACTACGTCGCTTGCGGTCAGATTGCGCGCGGCCAGGCGCACCGGATCGAGCCACACGCGCATCGCGTACTTGCGCGCGCTAAAGTTCATCACATCGCCCACGCCCGGCACGCGCTTCAGTGCGTCGACGACATACACGTCCAGGTAGTTGGAAATGTACTCCTCTGAGTAGCGGCCATCGCGCGTGAAAAATCCAGCGCCAAAAACAAAGTTGTTATTCGACTTGACGATGTTGACGCCTGTCGATACAACCTCGCCCGGCAGACGGCCTTCCACGCTGGCCACGCGATTCTGCACGTCTACGGCCGCGATATCGAGGTTGTAGCCGGTCTGGAACGTGATATTGATCTGGCACGTGCCGCTGTTGGTGCTCGAGGAGCTGATGTAACGCATCCCCTCCACGCCGTTGATCGCCTCTTCCAGTGGAATCGTGACGGCTTTTTCGACCGTCTCCGCATCGGCGCCCACGTAATTCGCCGTCACCGATACCACCGGCGGCGCCAAGTCTGGATACATGGCCACGGGAAGCGTAGGAATGCAAATCGCGCCCGCCAGAATAATCATCAGCGCGCACACCGTTGCAAATACCGGCCGGTGAATAAAAAAATCGACAAACAAAGTAAGCTCTCTTTCTTTGGACGGCTTAGGAAGCGGCGCAGGAATTCGTGAAAGGGCACGACTTCAGTCGTGCCGTAAAATTCTCAAATAATGAGTGGGCTTTAGTCCCTGCGGGATGCCTCTTCGAAGCCACGTGTTGTCCTCGCACTCTTTTCCATTCGCTTCAGCTTCAGCGCCCAGACTCCAGCCCATCCCGAGCTGGAGCAATTTGCTCGCAGGCGGCACAAAAAGCTAAAAGCTAAAAGCTAAGAGCTAAAAGCTAAAAGCCGTTCCTATCATCCGCCCATCGGTATCACCGGCATGCCATCCACCAGAAACTGCGTGCCCGTCACAATCACCTTATCGCCCGCATTCAGCCCTGACACAATCGAATAGTTATTCTCCACGGTTTCGCCCAGCACCACCGGCGTCCGGTGCGCCACATTCATCCCATTCTGCTTCTGCATCACGAAGACAAAGCTCTCCTCGCCCTGCCGGATCACCGCCAGCACCGGAACCACTGCCATCGGCTTGGTGCTCCAGATGACCTTCGCCTTCACAATCTGCGCATTGCGCAAAATCTCGAGCCCCGATTTCACCGGAGCCTTCACCAGAATCCCTTGCAGCACGCTGTCCACTTCCGGCGATATGAAATCCACCTTCGTTTCTTCCAGCACTTTGCCGCTATCGTCTGTCAGCACGACGCCGAGTCCCATGCGCACCTCTGTGGCGCGCTCCGTGGGAATGTAAACATACGCCTCAAGATCGTTGCTCTGGTCCACGGTAGTCAGCATCGTTGTCGTGGTCACGTAATCTCCCACGTGCACCGGGATGTCGCCCACCACGCCATTGAAAGGCGCGCGCACCGTGTAGTAGGCCAGCAGTTGCTCCTGCGACTTGCGCGATTCCACGGCCGCTTGGTAATCCGCATTCGCGTTGGCCGAGGCCTGCTGCGCCTGATCGAGGGCGTCGCGGCTGGTCACGCCGGCCTCGAACAGCTTCTGCTGGCGGCCCAGCTCGATCTTGTCGAAGTCAGAGAGCGCCTTCTTCTGCTGCTCGGTGGCGCGCAGTGAGGCCACCGTGGCCTGCTGCTGCCGCGGATCGATCTGGACAAGTGGATCGCCCTTCTTCACACCCTGGCCCGAGTGCACGAGAATCGCCGTCAGCGATCCGCTCACCTGGGGCTGCATCGTGGCCGAGTTCCGCGATTTGATTGTGGCCACATATTCGCTGCTCTGCGCCACCGGTTCCATGGCCACGGTCTTCGT
>Ga0302320_10020025_pt1 | contig 13385 bp, 11 predicted proteins | sample Bog_T0_3_FD_202130 | JGI IMG/M metagenome (GOLD analysis project Ga0302320, IMG submission 202130) | Peat permafrost microbial communities from Stordalen Mire near Abisko, Sweden - Bog_T0_3 | ecosystem: Environmental > Terrestrial > Soil > Wetlands > Peat | place: Sweden: Abisko, Stordalen Mire...
GCAGGCTTGCGAGAGTATTTCAAACAGTCTGAATCGTCCCGTAACCGGGACGAGTGCCTTGCTCTTCCAAATCAGAATCTCTTCAGAACTTTTCGGCCACCTTTGCCAGTCCTTTGCCAGTCCTTTGTGGTAAAACTTCGGTTCACTCAGGAACAGAAATTACCGGTGAGACTTCTTGGAGAATCTTCTTTTTCTCTTTCCTGAGTTCTTGAGTTCCCGATTAAATTCCGCCTCTCCGCCGCTGCGCGAGAACTTCCCCGTTCCCTCGGGCTGCGATGGGAATTCATTGAAATTCCACGCAAAAAAGCCTGCGATCCGCAGGGAGCAGATCGCAGGCTCGGAGAGAAGCGGTTTTCTAGTGAATGCCCAAGTGTGCCACCAGGTTCAGCCCAAGGGCAAAGAGCGTGGAGCCCAGAAGGACGCAGACGGGGAGAGTCAGGACCCAGGCTAGGATGATGTTGCGGACGGTTGCCATCTGGAGACCTGATCCGTTGGCGGCCATCGTTCCCGCGATACCGGAGGAGAGGACATGGGTGGTACTGACGGGAAGTCCGAGCACATCGGCCAGGCTGATGGTCAGCATGGCGACGAGTTCCGCCGAGGCTCCCTGAGCGTAGGTCAGATGCGATTTGCCGATTTTTTCACCAACTGTGACAACGATGCGTTTCCAGCCGATCATGGTGCCCAGGCCAAGAGCCATGGCAACGGCGATCTTCACCCAGATGGGGATGAAGTTCGTGACGGCGCTGATCGTTTTGCCAAGGTTTTTGGCCGCTTTTTCAGCTTCGGCGGAATCGAGTTGGTGGTTCTTGGCGAGTTTTGACTCTGCGGTCGAGAGGAGATAAAGATTCGAGCGGAGAGCTCCTCTCTGGGCTGCGGGAATTTTTCCGATGGAATCGACGCCGTTCAGCAGGGTGGCGCTCTGGGTGGCCACAAGATTGAGGGCATGGTAGAGATCAGGCGAGGTGGTGCCGCTCTTGCGCAGGAAGGCGGTCACGACCGGGCCCGGGTCTTTATCGATGGCCCCGTTGCTATAACCTGCTTCGTGAGCGGCGGCATAGGTGGCTGCCGCATGGAGTCCCTGGTTGAGGGCCACGAGTTCCGCACTGCTGCTTTCCGTCTTCAGGGCGTACATGGTGGGAAGAATGCCCACCAGGATCAGCATGATAAGGCCCATGCCTTTTTGTCCGTCATTGGAGCCGTGTGCAAAACTCACCCCCGTGCAGGTGAACATCAGCAGTGCGCGAATCCAGCCTGGGGGTGGATTTTTCCCTTCGGGAGCCTTGTAGAGCACTGGATTCTTGATGACGATCTTGAGGGTGATGAGCAAAAGCGCCGCCATACAGAAGCCGATGAGGGGCGAGACGAGCAGCGCCATGCCGACCTCCTTGGCCTTGACCCAGTTGACGCCGTCACCCCATTGATGGGAGCCATTGATGACTGCATTGGCGATGCCGACGCCGATGATCGACCCGATCAGCGTGTGGGAGCTGGAGGCGGGCAGGCCCAGATACCAGGTCCCCGCATTCCAGAGAATGGCTGAGATCAGGAGCGAGAAGACCATCGCAAAGCCGGGTCCGGAGCCGACATGGATCACCAGTTCCGCAGGAAGGAGATTGACGATGCCGAAGGCAACGGCCCCTGTGGAGAAGAGCACTCCGAGAAAATTGAAAAATCCCGACCAGATGACTGCCGGAACAGCTGGCAGTGTGTGCGTGTAGATGACGGTGGCCACGGCGTTGGCCGTATCGTGGAAACCGTTGACGAATTCAAAGGAGAGGGCCAACAGCAGGGCGAGCCCGAGAAAAAACCAAGTTGTGATAGGGATGCCGGTGGCATCGGCAAGCAGTGAATGAATCATGATTTCGTGAGTTGAAGTTTGGTGGTTTTGTTGCGGTGTTTTGGTTTTCGGGTTGTTGTTTCTTTTTTGGTGTCTGAATTAAAAAAGCTGTGGAACGATCATTTTACTGGGAACAGTCCGGAAAAATTCCTCATGCTCCGCTTCATTGCAGAAGTCCATGACTCGCTTGACTCCCGCTCGGTTATACCAGCTCCAGTTCCTCATCGAAGCTGTCTTCCATCTCGGAACGGACGCGGTCGAAGAGCTGCTTCTCATTGGCAGTCTCGGTTTGCTTTTTCATCCGTAGAGCCTATCAGTCTGACGAAAGGGTGAACGAGGAAAGTAATGTAACAATTTCGCCACAATTGAAGACGATGAAGCCGATCTGTTTACCTCGAACTCCGTTCATCTTCGGAGTTCGGGTGATATCAGCGGCTCCCTGAAAGATTTTATTAAAATTCCGTGAACGCGCCACTTCCCCAAGTGTCACACCTTATAGAAGACACCACTATGAAATCACGCACCACTTCCAAAAAAAGCAAGCTCTCCAAGATCACAACGATGTCGTTGGGAGATCTTGTTGCTGCGGTCTCCAGTTATGCTCAGAACGAGCGCGAGACGCTCGCCGCCATGCAGGATCTCTTCCGCAGGGGAAGCGTCGTTGCCCAGACAGCCCAGGGCAGCAAACGCCTCCGACTGGCATAAAAGGGAAGTCGAGAGACTAGGGTCGAAAGTCGAGGCTGTTGAGTATGAGATCTCGACTCTAGTCTCTCGACTTCTCTTGTGGCTCTTCGATAGGCTTGTCGGATGATTGAACGCTACAGCCTGCCAAAAATGCGCTCCATTTGGACGGAGCAACGCAAACTTGAAATCTGGCTCGAAATCGAGACTCTTGCCTGTGAGGGAATGGCCGAGTTGGGGATCGTCCCCAAGGAAGATGCCGCCACGATCCGTGAAAAGGGGACCTTCCGTATCGCCGAAGTCCGCGAGATTGAAAAACGGACCAATCACGATGTCATTGCTTTCCTCGAAGAGGTCGCCACCCATGTCGGCGAACCTGCCCGCTGGATTCACCGGGGATTGACCTCCTCCGACCTGCTCGACACCACACTCGCCGTCCAGATGGTCGAATCGACCGACATCCTCCTGGCTGATCTGGAGGAACTCCGCAAGGCCATCGCAGTGCGGGCCATCGAGCATAAATTCACCCCGATGATCGGGCGCAGCCACGGCATCCATGCCGAGCCTGTCACCTTTGGACTTAAACTCGGCGTCATGTATGACGAATTTGGCCGTGCTATTGAACGCCTCAAGCAGACCCGCGAGCGCATTGCTTACGGGATGCTCAGCGGCGCAGTCGGTACCAACGCCCACCTCGACCCGAAAGTCGAAGCCTTTGTCTGCGAAAAACTTGGCCTCAAACCAGCCGCAATCTCCACTCAGATCATCCAGCGCGACCGCCACGCCGAATTCATGAGCACCTTGGCCCTCATTGGTTGCAGCATCGACTGTTGGGCCACCGAATTCCGCCACCTCCAGCGTACCGAAGTGCTTGAGGTTGAAGAAGCTTTTGCCAAAGGGCAGAAGGGCAGCTCCGCCATGCCCCACAAGCGCAATCCGATCACCGGCGAGCGCCTTTGCGGCCTCGCCCGCGTCCTGCGTGGCAATACCCAGACCGCCATGGAAAATGTCGCCCTCTGGCATGAGCGCGACATCAGCCACTCGAGCGCCGAGCGGATCATCCTGCCTGATTCCTGCACCCTGCTCGACTACATGCTCACGCTCCTCACCCGACTCGTGCGCGACCTCACTGTTTACCCTGAGCACATGAAGCGGAACATGGAGATCACCCTCGGCCTCTACGGCAGCCAGGCCGTTCTCCTCGAACTCACCGACCGCGGCATGGCCCGCAAGAACGCCTACGAGGCCGTCCAGCGTGCCGCCATGAGAACCTGGGCTGAGAAAATTCCACTTCTCAAAACCCTCAGCGAAGAAGCCGAAGTCATCGCCCACATCCCCGCCGGAGAACTGGAACGCATCTGCTCCCCTGAACGCCACTTCACCCATGTGGAGGAACGCCTCCGCAGAGTGGGGATTGAAAGCTGAAGAGAGAATGAAGCGGATTTTTAATCAGGAACTCAGGAAAAGGCATGAATAATAGGTGACCCTTCTCAGAATATCCCCTCCCACACTTTTCAAAACCCTGTTTTGGACAAGTGTGATGCAAAATCTGGGTTGATCATTCTGTTCTTTTTCAGGTTTCAAGTTTCAAGTTTCATCCTTTAGTCTGCTTGCCATGCATTCTTTTCGTTATGTTAATGGCTCGCTGAAGTGCGAGGGGGTGGATCTGAATCAGGTTGCAAATGATGTTGGGACGCCCGTCTATGTCTATTCCTCCGAGACGATTCGATCGAACTACCGCCGCCTCGATGCCGCGCTTGCACCGCTCGGAGATCGGATGGTCTGTTACGCGATGAAGGCCAATAGTAATCTCTCCGTGCTCAATCTGCTCGTGAAGGAAGGGGCGGGTTTTGACATTGTCTCCGGGGGTGAACTTTTCCGCGTGCTCAAGGCCGGTGGACGCGCCGACCGCTGCACTTTTGCCGGAGTCGGCAAGACCGCTGAGGAGATCGATTATGCCCTGCGCCAGGGTATCTACAGTTTCAATGTCGAGTCGGAGGAGGAACTCGAGCGGATCAACGAAGTCGCGGGTCGCGCCGGACTCATCGCCCCCATCGCCGTGCGTGTGAATCCCGATGTCGATGCGCCGACGCATAAATACATCTCCACCGGCAAGAGTAAGAACAAGTTCGGTATCGGTCTCGACCGCGCAGCCGCTGTTTATGCGCGTGCCGCCTCGCTGCCCAATCTTCGTATCCGTGGACTACAGACCCATATCGGCTCGCAGATTCTGAAGGCTCCCCCCTTTGCCGAGGCGATCACGAAGCTGACGCCGCTAGTGCAGGAGCTGAAGGCCGCCTACGGACTGGAATTTTTCAGCATCGGCGGTGGTGTCGGCATCGTCTATCACGACTCGCTTGAGAGCGGTGATGCTGCCTGGTGGAATGCCGAGGATGGCGAACGCCTCGCTCCTGAGGCTTATGCTGCCGAGGTCATTGAGCCGCTCCGGGCGCTCGGGCTGCGGATTATTTTTGAACCTGGCCGCTTCATTGTCGGCAATGCCGGAGTCCTGCTCTCCACCGTGCTTTACCGGAAGTCCACGCCTACCAAAAACTTCGTCGTCGTCGATGCTGGGATGAATGATCTCATCCGTCCTGCGCTCTACGAGGGGCATCATGAAATTGAGCCACTGAAGCAGCCGGAGACCAGTGCCTTGGAAAAAGTCGATGTCGTCGGCCCAGTCTGCGAAAGCGGCGATTTCTTTGCACAGGATCGTGAAATTCCTCTCCTCGTGCCCGGTGATCGCATCGCCCTGATGAGTGCCGGAGCCTACGGATTTGTCATGGCATCGACCTACAATGCAAGACCTCTGCTGCCCGAAGTCCTCGTTGAGGGAGAGAAGGCGGTCGTCGTGCGTCAGCGTCAGACATGGGAAGATCTGATCCGCGGGGAGACCGTGCCCGAATAAAGACACCAACCAGCTTTCCAGAGGTCTCCTTTCATGAGTAGCAGTAGTGAAAAATCCCCACGGTCCGACATCTGTGTTCAGGTCTATGAAATCCAGGCTCCTGAGGAAGCGGCGCTCATGGCCGAGTGCGGTATTGATCATATCGGCGGGGTGATTCTCTCGACCTCGGAGTGGAAGATTTCGCCGCTGCTTGAATCGGTGCGCGTCATCCGTGACATGGGGAGCAAGAGCAGCATTATTCCTCTTTTTGCCCACCCGGATACCGTTCATCGGGTGATCGAATATTACGCTCCCGACATCATTCATTTCTGCGATACGCTGAGCGACGGGGATTCGGTGAATGAACGGGCACTGGCTGCTGCTATTGCCTTGCAGGAAGGGGTGCGGGAGAGATTTCCCGAGGTGCAGATCATGCGCTCGATTCCAATTGCCCCGCCAGGATTGGGGGATCTAGTGCCGAGTCTGGAGCTGGGGCGTCGTCTGGAAGCCGTGAGTGATTGGTTTCTTACCGATACGCTGCTGGTGAAGGGTGAGGCTCAGCCTGTCTCCGGTCATGTCGGCATCACCGGCAAGGTTTGTGATTGGGAAGTGGCGCGGGACCTTGTCGTGCAGACTTCCATTCCGGTCATTCTGGCGGGAGGACTCTCACCGGAGAATGTCGCCGAGGGGATTCGCTTCACAGTTCCGGCAGGTGTGGATTCCTGCACTGCCACCAATCTTCTGGATGGTGAGGGGAAGCCGATTCGCTTCCGTAAGGATCCAGATAAGGTGAGGCGGTTTGTGGCAGCATGTCGGAATCTTGGAGCAGTCTAAGAAATTCAATGCTCATTCTTTGCCTAGCGATCCTCCCGGCCATTTTTTGATTTCCCTATTTGCTTCTCAGAGCCGCCGTCCCTGAATGATTTGGACAAGGATGACAATGACAGCAATGACCAGCAGGATGTGGATGAATCCACCGATGGCGTAACCACTGACAAATCCCAGCAGCCACAAAACAATCAGAACAAGTGCGATGGTGTATAACATATGATGCTCCTTTTAGGGGTTGTTATCAAGCTACGCTTGAACTGACTGATGACTATGGGGTGAAACCCTACCTTGGATGGTTGGGATATTTTACCCTCCTGATCTTTTTTTTCCAGTTCCTGAATGTAGGAGGACGGTGGAAAGAATTTCTGCGCAACTGCCCGCTGAGGTATTAGGGGCCGTGGAGCACTCTGGCAGGAGTGCGGGGATGGCTGGCAGGCGCTGGAATGCTCTCTGCAACTCAAAGTCTGGAGCCGCGTGAGGAGGGTTATTTTAGTAAGAGAGTCCCTCCCAGTGCTGGACGTTGCTCCTGACGCGTCTTTTCCGTCGCTGGCTGAGTGAAAAATGGCTTCCCGGTCTGCCTCCCGAAACCGAATTGGTACTCTCAGGCTGATGTTCGCTCGCTCAACTCCAGAATTTAACGAGTTCGCGCTGCGGTTATCTTCAGCGGCAGTTGGTCGCGCTCATTTCGCCTTTTTTATGAGTTTTCGTGCGCATATTCGGTTTTGGAATTTCAGTTTTGCAGCTTTTTAGCGTGTCAGTTTTTTTCTCGCGATTAGATGTCGCGTCCTTCTGAGCTGATTTCCCGGTAGAGGCGAAGTATTTCTTGGATGGCAACGAGATGGGCTTCCACCTGGCTCCCCAGCTGGGGGTGATGAGGGGTTTCAAAAACGATGGAGAAGGGCTGGGGATGCTGTTCCTGCGGGGCGGCGAGGATGCCTTGGTAGCCGCCGGAGATGATGGAATCGCTGGCTGGATGCGTGTCGATTTCTGGACGAATGTCGCGTGGAATCACCCGTGAAGCCGTCTGCAGGGCGGGTTCGAGAAGATGGCGGGTCAGGGTGCTGCCATTCGCATAACCGTAAATACCTTCGCTGGTGTCATCGGTATGCAGAGCGATGATGCCGTCAAACTGCTTGGCTCTCAAATCCTGCTCAAGGAGTCGTACTTCGGCCTCCTCTTCATCGCCCCAGAAGCAACGGTTGAGATCCTTGCCGGAGGCTCCCTCGCGGCGGTTTTGATCCAAGCCTGAGGGATTGCAGATCGGATAGAGGAAGAGTTCGTAGAATTCCGCCACGGAAGGGTTTTGTTCCAAGAGTTGCAGAAATTGGATAACGGCGATCACGCCGGAGAGTTCATCTCCATGAATGCCTGCAAAGATGCCGATGCGATAGGCTTGGGACCCCTTGGGATCAGCCCAGCGATAGCGCAGGAGATGACGCTCTCCCTCTGCGTTGAGAATATGCTGGATGGTGATCGAACGACTGCGGGCTGCGAGCTGATCCCCGTAGGCACGAATCGACTCAGATCGTCCCGGTTGACGGCGGGAGGGCGAGCTGTATTGCGGATCGAGGACCAAAGCGGTCATGCCACTCAGACGCAAGGCTTGGAAAGAGAGATTCTTAACGAGCCTTATTTATCGGCCTTGAGGATTCCATCAAAGGTTCCGCCGTCGCTAAAATGGGTCTTTTGAGCCTGTGACCAGCCCCCGAAATCAGCAATCGTGACGAGATTGAGTGGTTTGAACTGGCTAGCGTATTTGGCGGCCACCGAGGGATCGATAGGGCGGTAGAAATTCTTACCGATGATTTCCTGTCCCTCCGAGCTGTAGAGATACTCAAGGTAGGCTGTGGCCTGTTTCCGGGTCTTGTGGGCGTCGACATTGGCATCAATGACTGTCACCGGTGGCTCGGCCAGAATGCTGAGTGAAGGGGTGACGATTTCGTAATTATCGCCGTTGAGTTTTTTAATCATCAGGGCCTCGTTCTCCCAGGTGATGGAAACATCGCCCTGTGAGCGCTCGGTGAAGCTGATCGTTCCTGCGCGGGCTCCCGAGGCGAGACCGTTTTTGAGGGCGTTCTTGTAGAGCTTGCCGACGAATTCGCGAATCTTGGCAGCATCGCCGTTGAACTTCTTATCGGCATAGGCCCAGGCGGCGAGATAGTTCCAGCGGGCACCACCTCCGGTTTTGGGATTGGGGGTGATGACAGAGACATCATCACGGGTCAGATCATCCCAGTCCTTGATGTTCTTGGGATTCCCTTTGCGAACGAGGAAAACGATTGTCGAGGTATAGGGGGAGCTGTTGTGGGGAAGTCGGCTTTGCCAATCTTTCGGAATGAGATGCGCTCCGGCGGAATTCACTCCTCCTTTTTCATAGATTGCATCGATGTCATAAGCTAAGGCGAGGGTTGCCACATCGGCGGGTTCTCCATCCTGAATGGCTCGGGATTGCTTGCCTGAGCCGTCGTGCGAGTCGCTGATGCTGATATCCTCGCCGGTCTTGCCTTTCCAATAGGTGGCAAAGGCCTTGTTGTACTCGGAGTAAAGCTCGCGAGTGGGATCGTAGCTGACATTGAGAAGCTCGACTTCGGCTCGGAGTGTGACTGCACCCAGTAGCGTGACGGCGATGAACAATGAGGTGTGAATTTTCATGAGGAAGGTTTGTGTGATCGATCTAAATCTAGCGAAGAGCAATGGAGTATCAAGAAAATAACGATCCATTGAGTCGTTATAGATTAAACAAAAAAGGAAAGGATATTGTTGCGTTAAATTCCGTCGCCGTCGATACCCTGAATTGTTTTGAGTTCGTTGGATCCGACGACGGGAGATTTCATGACATCCGCCAGGGTGGTGCGATCCATGAGGGTGGCCACAAGATTACGAGCTGAGAGCATGACGCGACGGAAACGGCAGGTTGTCTCCTGAGTACATCGCTTGTAGTCGCTCGCCGAGACGCAGGCGATGGGGGCCAGGTAGCCGTCAAAATGACGCACCACTTCACCCATGGTGATTCTGTCGGGGGATTTGGAGAGCTGATAGCCGCCCCGTTTTCCTGCGGTGCTGGCAACCCAACCCTTTTCCTTGAGATCAAGCATGATGTGCTCCAGAAAACGCTTGGGAACATCATTGCGCCGGGCGAGCTCCAAAATGGGAATCGGCGGCCCTCCCCGGTGCTCCACTAGGGTGAAGAGTGCGCGAAGGGCATAGTCTGTCCGCATTGAAAGTTGCATGGCTAACAATATACACGATTAAGCAAGTGGGTAAAGTTTTGCAGGTCGTCGCTTTCCAGCCCTCGTCCCTCGACTCCCACCGAGGGGCGGTCAGCCTCGCATCAGCCAGCTCTCCAGGGCCACGCGGAGTTCCTCTTCCTTGGCGATGGTAAAGTCGGAACCGAGTTGGAGGGGAAAGGTCGTGCCGGATTCGGTAACGATTTCCAAGACAAGCATGCGTTTGCCGGGAAAGCGCTTGATGGCCGTCATGATGGCCGGGAGATCCTCTTCCTGAAGTCGCCTGCGCTCGATACGGAGACGGAGCGGCTTTTTGGACGGCTTGGGCGTGAGGGCTTTGAAATCACTCCCCATGGCCTTGATCTCCTCGTCCCGGATACTGATGCGGGCATTGCAGGAGATGACGGCTCCCGGTTTGAGAATGAGTTCGTTTTTGCTGAAGGATTCTCCCCAGGCCATAAATTCCAGGGTGCCGGAATCATCTTCCAGGGTCAGGATGCCAAAGGGACTCCCATCTTTCTTGCTGAACTTTTTTTCCACGCTGGTGAGCAGTCCCGCCAGTCGGAGGCTTCCCGGTTCAGTCATGGCCCGAGCCTCGTCAATCGAGCCGTAGCTGGAGGATTCCAAGTTGCCTCGATAATCATCCAGCGGATGACCGGTGACATAGAAACCGAGCAATTCCTTTTCATGGGCAAGTTGCTCGGCCCGCGTCCAGCGATCGATGGAGTTTTCATTTTCACCGGAATTTTTCGCCGTAGGTGGCGGTGCAAAGTCGGCGAGGGAATCGAAGAGGGAAACCTGTCCGCTGGCACGGTCTTTCTGAACGGAGGCGGCGGCACCGATGGCCCCCTCGATGGCTGCAAAGAGGGCGGCGCGATGGCGACCATCCCAGTCAAAGGCTCCGCATTTCACCAGGCTCTCCAGGATTTTTTTATTCACCGTGCGGGAGTCAAGGCGTGAGCAGAAATCCTCCATGGAGGTGAAAGGGCCGCTAACCTCACGATCGGCAATGGCCGCTTCCATGGCGGCTTCACCGACATTCTTGATTGCCGCAAGACCGAAGCGGATGGCGCGGCCTCCAGGGAGTTCCTCGGGCAAAAAGGTGAGGGCGCTCTTGTTGATGTCGGGTGGCAGGATGGTGATCCCCATGCGTCCGCATTCGGTGACAAAGGTGGCAATCTTGTCGGTATTGTTGACGGCATTGCCGAGCAGTCCTGCCATGAATTCCACGGGGTGATTCGCCTTGAGATAGGCGGTTTGATACGAGATCAGGCCGTAGGCGGCACTATGACTCTTGTTGAAACCGTATTGCGCGAATTTCTCCAAGAAGTCGAAGATGGCATTGGCCTGCTTGCCGGGGATTTTGTTGACCCTGGCGCAGCCTTCGACAAAGACTTCGCGCTCCTTGGCCATTTTCTCCACATCCTTCTTACCCATGGCACGGCGCAGGAGATCGGCCTGTCCGAGTGTGTAGCCTGCCAGGGCGCTGGCCGCCTGCTGCACCTGCTCCTGATAGACGATGATGCCGTAGGTTTCAGAACAAATGTTCTCCAACAAGGGATGAGCGTACTCGATTTTTTTGCGCCCTTTCTTACGCTCAATGTAGTCATCGATGAACTGCATCGGACCGGGACGGTAGAGGGCGATGAGGGCGATGATGTCGGTGAAATGCTCAAGCTGAAAGCGCTTTGCCGTCGCCGTCATGCCGCCGGACTCCAGCTGGAAGACGCCGATTGATTCACCTCGGTTGAGCAGGCCAAAGGTGGCCGGATCGTCCATTGGGATCTTGGAGAGATCGAAATCTGGTGCGTGCCGGTGGATCAGCTTCACCGCATCGTCGATGATCGTGAGCGTGGTCAGTCCCAAGAAGTCCATCTTGAGCAGGCCCAGATCGGTGAGGGGGGCCATGGAATACTGACTGACAATGCTACCATCGCTGGAGAGGGCGAGCGGAATGTAATCGGAGAGATCGCGGTCGGCGATCACGACGCCTGCCGCATGGACACCGCTGTTTCTTGAGAGTCCCTCCAGAATGCTGGCATAGCCCCAGAGCTGGGCGGTCGCAGGTTCCTCATCGACGGCTTTTTTCAGTTCGGGATTTTTGTCGATGGCTCCCGGCTCATGCTTCCCTTTCTTATCAATGCCATTGAGTGTGATATTGAGTTCATTGGGAATCATCCGAGAAATACGGTCGGCATCGCCATAGCTCCAGCCCAGCACGCGTCCCACATCGCGGATGACGCTCTTGGCACCCATCGTGCCGAAAGTGATGATCTGCGAGACGGACATCTTGCCATATTTCTCGCGGACATACTCGATGACTTCGCCTCGGCGGTTCTGACAGAAATCGACATCGATATCGGGCGGGCTGATACGGTCGGGATTGAGGAATCGCTCAAAGAGGAGATTGTAACGCAGCGGATCGAGATCGGTGATGCCCAGGACATAGGCGACGAGCGAGCCTGCTGCCGAACCTCGCCCCGGGCCGACGGGGATGCCGCGGCTCTTGGCGTAATTGATGAAGTCCCAGACGATCAGGAAGTAGCTGGTGAATCCCTGTTTGGAGAGCACGGCGAGCTCGTAATCGAGGCGCTCACGGATGGACGGATCAGTCATCGCGCGCTCACCAAAGCGCTTGCGGAGGCCCTCTTCGCTCAGTTCGAGGAGATAGCCTTCGCGTGTTTTTCCCTCCGGCGGGAGGTAGTCCGGGTATTTGGATTTGCCAAATTCCAGCTTGGCGTGGCATCGCTCGGCAATGGCCAGAGTATTGCTGATCGCATCGGGGCGATCGGCGAAAAGGGCGGCCATTTCTGCGCCGCTCTTGAAGTAGAGCTCGGGGACATAGCGCATCCGTTTCTCATCATGGATCATGGCCCCCGTGCCGATGCAGATCATGACATCGTGAGCCTCGTGATGGGAGCGTTCCAGGAAGTGAACATCGTTTGTGGCAACCAGTCCAAGATCGAGATCGGTGGCGATCTCGATGAGGCCGCTTCGATTGCGGCGTTGCTGCTCGATGCCGTGATCGCTGAGTTCGATGAAGTAGTTTTCCTTTCCAAAGAGGTCCCGGTAGGCGGCGGCGTTTTCAATGGCCTTGGCGGTCTGCCCCTCGCTGAGGGCCATGTTGACCTCTCCCTTGAGGCAGCCGCTCAGGGCGATGAGTCCCTTGGAGTGCTTGGCGAGAAGGTCGCGATCGACGCGTGGTTTGTAATAAAATCCCTCCAGATGGGCTGCGGTGCTCAGCTTGACCAGATTGCGGTATCCTTCATCATCCGAGGCGAGGAGGGTCATGTGAAAGGCCGCATCCCTGCCACCATTGGTGGTTTTTTTCTCATGCATGGAGCCGGGAGCGACATAAATCTCGCAGCCGATGATCGGCTTGATCCCCGCCTTCTCAGCGGTTTGATAGAAATCGACCGTGCCAAAGAGATTGCCATGATCGGTCAACGCGAGGGCAGGCATGCCGAGCGATGCGGCTTTCTTGACCAGGTGCTCCATGCGAATGGCACCATCCAGCAGCGAGTATTCGCTGTGGACATGCAGGTGAACAAAAGGAGTATCGGCCATCTGATGATACTACGGCTGAGTCATGTGCCGGGCAAGTGCGTGGAAGAGAGAGCCCTCTGCCTGAACTTAAGAGATTTTTTATTGCTAATTGCCGCGCCGTCTCCCGACGGCCTTGCCCTGCGGGCTATGCTTCGCATAGACTACACCGCAGCTCCCGCTGCTCGGTGTTGTTAATTGTTCCGAACAAGCCTTTGAGCTGAATCAGCAATCAATAATTATTAATTAATAATTAAGGGAACTATATCGTTGACTACCTAGTGTCTAGTTGCAGAAGTTAGAAACAGTATTACGCAACTGACTACCTTTGACTTCGCGTTTGCGCCAGCGAAAGGGCATGGGTTGCTGATTGTGC
>Ga0302320_10020028_pt1 | contig 13385 bp, 11 predicted proteins | sample Bog_T0_3_FD_202130 | JGI IMG/M metagenome (GOLD analysis project Ga0302320, IMG submission 202130) | Peat permafrost microbial communities from Stordalen Mire near Abisko, Sweden - Bog_T0_3 | ecosystem: Environmental > Terrestrial > Soil > Wetlands > Peat | place: Sweden: Abisko, Stordalen Mire...
CCCGCGGGCAAGCCCCTTTCGCCGGACATCGCCTGGCGTGTGGAGGTGCTGCTGCGCCAGAAGGCCACGCTGCCCCCGGGATCCATCGTCAGCGTCGGTCCGCCGCAACCCTCGGAGTTCAGCGGGTATGACACCGTCGCCGTCACCGTCACCACCGAGGGCCAGACCTCCAAGCCGATATCCTTCCTGCTCTCCCGCGACGGAAAGACGCTCGCGCAGCTCACCAAGTGGGAGCTCCCCGCCGACCCGCGCAATCTGGTCTCCGGCGCGGGACGCCCGGCGCGCGGCGGCCCGGAGAGCGCTCCCGTGCTGATCGTCGGCTTTGACGACCTGGAGTGCCCCTACTGCGCCCGCATCCACACCACGCTCTTCCCCGCGCTTACCGAGCGCTACGGAGACAAGGTGCGCATCGTCTACAAGGACTTCCCGCTGGAGATGCACCCCTGGGCCATGCGCGCTGCCGTGGACGTGAACTGCATGGCCGCGCAGTCGGCCTCCGGCTACTGGAGCCTGGTGGACACCATCCACGCCCGCGCCAGCAAGATCGGCGAAGGCACCGCCGAAGAGAAAGACAAGGCCCCCACGCTGGTCCGCGCCGACGCCGAGCTCGACCGCCTCACCCGTGAGCAGGGCGAAAAGTCCAAGGCCGACCTGCCCAAGCTGGATGCCTGCATCGCCAAACAGGACACCTCCGGCGTTGAGGCCTCCAGGAAGGTCGGCAGTGGGCTCAACCTCGACTCCACGCCCACCCTCTTCATCAACGGCGACAAGATCGATGGCGCGCTGCCGGCTGAGTTCATCTTCGCCCGGGTCGACGACGCACTGCGCGTAGCGGGCGTCACTCCTCCGCCGCCCTATGTCGCACCGGCTGCGCCACCGGCTGCCGCCGCCCCCGCCAAAACCCCCGCTCCTCCGGCGAAGTAGCTCTCCCGTCACAATCTCCGGGTAGCTGCCTCCGCGCACCTTTGCTTCCTCCGCGTCCTCCGCGTTTGCCTTTGCTGTTGCCGTTGCTTGTTCTTTCACGACCTCAGCTGCTACCATCGCCACCTCGTCCGCGAGGCCTGCGACAACATCCGCACGGAGCTGCAAACCAACCACGACGCCGCACAGAAGGACCTCGCGCTGGTGCAGCAGAACATCGACCGCCAGAAGCAGAACATTCAGAGTATTCACGAGCTGAGCCGGCAGGGAGAGAAGTTCAGTGGCGGGGTCTCCAACACTATGGACTTCGACTCCATGGAAGATGCGGCCTGGCACACGGCGCGCGACACCGGTGCGCTGGGCTATATGTCTTATGCCGAAGTCCAGCGGTACTCCGACATCTACTCGATGGCGGATCTGGTAAACCAGCACGCCATGCAGACCGCCGAGCATGACTTCGGTGCCGCCGCTGCCTTTGACATGGGAATCGACCCGGGCAAGTTGGCCCCGGATGACTACAAAAAGCTCCTCCACGACAACGCTGCCGTCGAGATTGAGTTGGTGGCCCTTCTACAGTTCCTCCAGCAGTACGATGCCATCTGCGTGGCCGAGCTGAAGAAGTGAGCCCCAGCCTCGCTCCGGGCAAACAGCCTCGTTAAGGGCACGGCTTCAGCCGCACCGACGCCGCGACCAATCTGCCGCTTGGCCGGGAGTGATCCCAACGCTTGACACGCCGATTACAATTAACGAAGTAGTTCAGAAGACTGCGCGGCTCACGCCGGGCTCTTCTGAGGGACGGCCCAGAGCCGGCAGTGTGGGACGCGAATCTTTGACAAATCGGCAGCAAGGGTTTGGACACGACAAAGCATATATCTTAAAGATAGTATCTTTAAGATATATGACGAGATTTGTCACTGAAAATAAAGGGGTTAGCAAACAGTCACAGCGCCCGCATGGAGCGGGGGTCCGATGCTAAGTCCTTATTTCTGCCAACTTTGCAGGAAAAACCAGGGGGGAGGGGGGCTCGGAGAGTGAACCCCGGCCGACGGCCTAATGAAAACACCCCAGCTACACTAGGAACTGCCGCGCTCGCGCCAAGCCGCAGCGCCACCAGGAGTTGTCTTGAAGATCGTTCTTGCAGAAAAAGTCTCCCCCGCCACCCTCGCCATCCTGAAAAAAGAGCCGGGCTGGAATGTCGTCACCGCCGACCAGATTACCGACCTGCCCGCCGAGCTGGCGGACGCCGATGCGCTGATCGTCCGCTCCGCCGTGCAGGCGGATGCCAAGCTGCTGGCCGCCGCGCCGAAGCTGCGCATCATCGGCCGCGCCGGAGTCGGTGTGGACAACATTGACGCCGAAGAGGCTACGCGCCGCGGCATCGTGGTGATGAACACCCCCGGCGCCAACGCCGTCGCGGTCGCCGAACTGACGCTGGGGCTGATGATCGCCATGTGCCGCTCTATTCCGCGCGCCGACGCGACCATGCACGCCGGCAAGTGGGACAAGAAGTCGCTTCAAGGGTCCGAGCTGCGCGGCAAGACGCTGGGCATCGTCGGCCTGGGCCGCATCGGCCTGGAGGTTGCGCGCCGCGCCCGCGCCTTCGGCATGAACCTGCTGGGCTACGATCCATTCGTGGCTCCGGTGATTGCGCGCGAGAACGATGTCACGCTGGTGGCCATCGACGAGATCTTCTCCAAGTCGGACTTCCTGTCGCTGCATGTGGGCCTGACGCCGCAGACCGAAGGGCTGATCAACAAGACCTCGCTCGCCATCATGAAGAAGGGCATCCGCATCGTGAACTGCGCGCGCGGCGAGTTGATCGTCGACGAGGCGCTGGCCGAAGCCATCCAGTCCGGCCACGTCGCCGGAGCAGCACTGGATGTCTTTCGCAAGGAACCGCTGAAAGACTCGCCGTACTTCGCGCTGGAGAACGTGCTGCTTTCGCCGCACATCGCCGGCTCGACCGATGAGGCGCAGGAGGCGATTGGCATCCAGCTCGCCAACCAGGTGCGGGACTACCTGAAGCTGGGCGTGGTGCAGAACGCCGTGAACGTGGCCTCGCTGTCCGAGGAGGAGTACGCCGAGGTCTCACCGTACATCGAGATGGCCGCCCGGCTGGGCCAGTTGCTGGGCCACGCCGCGGGCACGGGCAGCAGCGAAGCCGGTGGTAGCGTGGAGAGCATATCGCTGGCCTACAACGGCCGGCTCGCGCAGTTGAAGACCGACATGATCCGCAACGCGGCCATCGCCGGCGTGCTGCACGGCGCCGATGGCGTGAACCGCATCAATGCCTCCGCGGCCGCGGCCGAACGCGGCATCCGCGTTCAGGAGGACAAGCGCGAGCACGTCGCGGGAGGGACGGGCGCGACCCTGCGGCTCACCCTGCACTGGTCGCGCCAAGGTGACACGAGCAAGACCGCCGCCGGCGAGCAGCAAGGCACCTGGACCGGCCTCGCCACCGTGCTGCATGGGCACTCGCCGCGCCTGCTCAGCTATGACGGCATCGACATCGAGGCCGAGTTGGCCGGAACGCTCGTCATCATCCGCAACGACGACGTTCCCGGTGTCATCGGCCGCATCGGCACCATCCTCGGCGAGGCGAAGCTGAACATCGCCAACTTCGCGCTGGGGCGCAGCGGAGCGGACTCCAAGCAGCGGTCCGGACGCGCGCTTGCGGTGGTGCAACTGGATGTGCCGGAGGAGTCGCGCCTGCAACTGGAGGGCGCTCTGGCCGGCCTGCGCAAGGTGGAGGCCATCCGCAGCGTGCGCGTGGTGGAGCTGGCCAGGCTGTAAGCTGCGCGGCGGCGGGCCGATAGACGTTGTGGAGCGAGGTGAGCCTTTGCCAGCGGTCTCCAGCAGCACGAGCGCAACACGGCAGCCGGGCAGCTCATACATTCCCGGGCTGGACGGCATCCGCGCCATTGCGTTCCTGCTGGTCTTCTGGGCGCACGCTCTGCCCGCCGTCAGCTTCTACATCCCGGCCACGCTGGGGGTTACCATCTTCTTTTTTTTGAGCGGCTACCTGATTACCACGCTGCTTCGCCGCGAGTTGGAGCGCACCGGAACCATCTCGCTGCGCGACTTCTACATCCGCCGTACGTTGCGCATCTTTATCCCGCTGTATGTGGTGTTCGCGATGAGCGCAGCATTCGCGCACTTCGTGATGCATTGGCCCGCGGGAAACCGCATCGGCATCCTGAGCCTGCTGTTCTACTTCTACAACTACGCCGTGGTGCTGAAGCTGGATGCGTGGCTGCCGCTGGGCATGAACGTGGTATGGTCGCTCGCGGTAGAGGAGCACTTCTACATCCTGTTTCCCCTGCTGTACCTCGCAATGGTCAGGAACAAACTCTCCAGACTCACGCAAAACCGTATTCTGATTGGCTTTTGCGTCGCTGAGTTGATCTGGCGGTTCGTACTGATCGCGGTGCTTCACGACCAGCGCCTCTGGACCTATTACGCGACGGACGCGCGGCTGGACTCGATTCTGTGGGGATGTCTGCTGGCACTCGTCGGCAATCCCGTATTCGGAGACCGCCCGCTGCTCCCAAAACGCTGGCAGTTTGCGGGCTTCGCATTGGCGCTATTGCTGCTGTGCGCCTCGCTGGTTCCGCGCAGCATGATCTATAAGGAATCACTGCGCTACACCGTTCAGGCAATGGCTCTGTACGCCATCTTCAGCTTTGTAACGGCCAACTCCAGGCATTGGTCGGTGGCGTGGCTGGAATGGACGCCGCTGCGCTACATCGGCTGGATCTCGTATGTGCTGTACCTGTCCCATGACTTCATCCTGAACGTCGTCGGTGTCCGCTATGGAGGCCGCCAGTGGCTGACCGGACCGCTGGCGTTCGTCATCTCGATAGCGCTTGCGACCGCGATGCGCTACGCGCTGGAGCTGCCTCTACAGCGGCTGCGGGCGCGCTTCCGCAGGGTTCCGGAGGCCGATTCCACGGCCGCCGATGGGCACGGCCTGGTCTCCTAAATCGCCAAGAAACGGCCCATTTCCTGTAGACTGACCGTGACAGATTGGTTCGACTTTCTCCCCCGGTCGAATGCTCAGGAAGAACCCTCCCGCATGCTGAAGATCCGCTCCACACCAGCCGTTTTTGTCGTGGCGTCGCTCGCATTGTTCGCCGGTTGCCGCAAGGGCCCGCAGGATGGCGTTGTCGCTACCGTCAACGGAAAGCCTATCCTGCGCACCGATGTGGACAAGATCTACACGGCGCAGCTGGCCAACAATCCCCAGCAGCAGTCACCTACCACCGACCAGGAAGACTCATTGAAGCTCAACATCCTGCACGAGCTGATCGTGGAGGAGATTGTGGAGCAGCGAGCGGCCAAGCAGAACCTGACAGCGACCGACGCTGACGTGGACGGCAAGCTGGCCGAGATGAAGGCTCCGTATACCGAGGAGCAGTTCCAGGCGCGGCTAGCGGCCTCCGGGCGCACACTCGATGACCTGAAGCGCGATCTGCGCCGCTCGCTGACCATCGACAAGCTGCTGAACAAAGAGATCAACTCGCGCATCACTGTGACCGACGCCGATGTGACGCACTACTACCAAGCGCACAAAGCCGAGTACAACCTGATCGAGACGCAGTACCACCTCGCGCAGATTCAGGTAACGGGCCAAGGCTCGGGCGACACCGGCAACCTGCAGAACAACAAGGCGGGCAACGATTCTGAAGCGCGCAAGAAGATCCAGGCGCTGAAGAACCGCGTCGACGCCGGTGAGGACTTCGGAGCGCTGGCCATGAACTTCTCCGAACGGCAGGACACCGCTCCCAATGGCGGTGACATGGGCTTTGTCTCCGAATCGCAGATGAAGGCCGACCCGGCGACCTACGCCGCCATCCTGAAGTTGAAGCCTGGCGAAACCACCGATATCCTGCCGCTGCTGGACGCCACCACCCGCAAGGTGGGCGGATACTCCATCTACAAGCTCATCAGCAAGGAACCCGCCGGCCAGCGCGACGTGAACGATCCCCGCGTGCAGCAGGCCATCCGCCAGCAGCTTCACGACAGCCGCTCGCAACTGCTGAAGACGGCATACTTCGAGATGCTGCATGATCAGGCTAAGGTGGAGAACTTCCTCGCCGAGCAGATATTCCGCGATATGGGCAAGTAGCCAGATGCGGAGATTGGGTGCGCAGCCTGTTGTCCTGATCGTAGCGGCGTTGCTGTTGGGTTGCCACTCCACGCCGGCGCCAGTCCCGCTCTCGGAGCTGAATCCCCAGCAGTCACGCGGGCATCAGGTCTTCGCAGCGCACTGCGCGCTGTGCCACTATGACCGCCAGAGCGGACCTTTGCATGGCCCGTCGCTGCTGGGCATCTACAAGAAGCCATACCTGCCCAGCGGAGTTCCGGCCAACGACGAGCGCGTCACCGCGACCATCCTGCACGGACGCAACCTGATGCCCGCCCAACCGGAGTTCGACCCGCAAGACCTGAACGACCTGCTGGCCTATCTGCATACGCTGTGAGCCTTCCATGACCGACAAACCGGACAACACGAGCGCGCCTTCAGCCGAAGATAGCGGCTTTCGCGCAAGGCATCTTCCGGGAACGCCCGCCGGCGAGAACAAGGGAATCCTTCCCGGCATGGCGCTTATCGGCATGTACCTGCTGCTGTTGGCCATGCTCAACGCCTTTGCCGCCATGCGCGGGACCTTTGGACAGAGTGCCGCAAAGTTCAGCATCCTCAGCGTCTGCACGCTGCTGGTGGTCGGCGTCTTTGGCATGTTTCGCCTCCTGCGCTGGGGATGGGCTCTGGTCACCTCTGGCTGTCTATTGATGGCAGCGGGTTACTTCTATGGATTCCACCGCACCCATATTCCGCCGTACATCGTAAACGGACTTTTCGCTCTGGTCTTCTTCCTGTACCTGAGCCGGACCGAAGTCCGTGAGCGCCTGCGTTAGCTGCGGCGATACAATAGAAGCAGACGATGGCTCCGTTGCTCCAGACCGATGCGCTTGTTCAGATTGACCTCACTCCGCACAAGCCGGTTGCCAAGCCTGCTTGGCTGAAGGCGCGAGCCCCGATGGGCGAGACCTTCCACAACCTGAAGAAGTTGGCGCGAGAACTGAACTTGCATACGGTGTGCGAGAGCGCTCAGTGCCCCAACATCGGCGAATGCTGGAACCAGAAGTCCGCGACCTTTATGATGCTCGGCAACCTGTGCACGCGACGCTGCGGCTTTTGCGCGGTGCCCAAGGGCAAACCTGAGCCGATTGACCAAGAGGAGCCCGCGCGCGTGGCCTACGCTGTTGCGCAACTGGGCCTGAAGCACGCGGTGATCACCAGCGTTAACCGAGACGACGACAACCTCGGCGCAGCACAGGCGTTTGTCAGCGTCATCACGGAGATTCGCCGTCAGGCCCACGGCTGCCGCGTTGAGGTGCTGACACCGGACTTCCAGGGCGTGGCTGAGGCGCGGCGGCTGGTAATGAACGCTCGTCCGGAGATCCTGAACCACAACATCGAGACTGTGCCGCGGCTGTACCGCGTGGCCAAATCCGGCGGCCGCTACGAGCGCTCGCTGGAGTTCCTCGATGCAGCCAAGCGCGAGTCTGCTACGCACGTGGAGGGACCCCTCGTCACCAAGACCGGCATCATCGTCGGCATGGGCGAGGAGATGCACGAGCTGCTCGGCGTCTTCCGTGACCTTGCCGACCGTAAGGTGGACGTCCTCACAATCGGACAGTATCTGCGCCCCTCGCGCGATCACCTGCCGATGGCGCGCTTCTACACGCCGGACGAGTTCGCCTTCCTGAAGCACGAGGCACTCGCGATGGGCTTTCGCCACGTGGAGAGCGGGCCGCTGGTGCGCTCCAGCTACCATGCGCAGGAGCAGGCCGAGTCAACCGGGCTCGCATAACTCAGTCTGCGGCGGTCTCTTCCAGCCGCGACACTTCCACCATCGTCGAATAGAACGTCGCTCCGCCGCCGATGTCTGTAAGGCGCTCGCTGGTAAGTGTGTTCACGTTTGCGCCTTTTGCCGATAGTTTTTGCCAGTCGAGCCGTGCCGCGACCACACCGGCTGCGACCGTATCTCCGACACGAGCGGTGAGTTTGATGTGGCCGCGATGGTTCCTGACCGAAACACGATCTCCGCTACGCAGGCCGCGCGCTGTGGCGTCACTCGCGTGCATCTCCAGAATGCCCGCCGTCTTGCGCTCCATCCGCTGATGCGTTGGCAGGTTGGCGAACGTGGAGTTCATATAGTTGTCTGCCTTGCGCGGCAGAAACTCCAGCGGGAACTCACCGCGACGATCGGCACCGTTGCGCGATTCGCTGGGCGCGACCCATTGCGGGGCCGGGGTCAACTCACCGCGACCGCCGGGCGTGCCGAACCACTCCGCGGTGCTGAAGGGCAGGCTCTCGCTGTGCGCGTTGGTCGGCAGCGCCAGCGGGGCGTGGCCTTCGGCTTCCAATCGCTGCTTGGTGATGCCGGCAAGCCACGGATGCTGTGTGTCCAGCGCCTGCGCGATGAGCGCGTCCTCATCGTCGTGGAAGGCAGCCTCAGTGAATCCCATGCGGCGGCCGAGTTCGGCAAAGAGCCGCACGTTACTGCGTGCCTCGCCGAGAGGAGCAATCGCGGGCTGCGAAATCTGCGCGAAGAGATGACCATACGCTCCCATCAGTTCCTTGTGCTCCAGGAAGGTCGTCGCCGGCAGCACGATGTCCGCGTAGTCCGTCGTATCCGTGAAGAACTGCTCGTGCACAACCGTGAACAGATCGTCGCGGCGCAGCCCGGCGAGTACACGCGAGGAGTCCGGCGCGACCGCAGCAGCATTGCAGTTGTAAACAAACAGCGCCTTCACTGGAGGATCGTCAACCAGCGTCAACGCCTCGCCGAGCTGCGTCATGTTGATGGTGCGTGCGTTGCGTTTCAACGGGCTGGCCAGCATCAGCTCCGGCATCTGTAGCTTCGCCGAATCAAACGGAAACGATCCGCTCGTCGAGAACAGGACACCACCGCCACGCTGCTTCCAGCTACCGGTAATCAGCGGCAGCATTAAGACGGCGCGCGCGGCAGTGCCGCCGTTCTCACTGCGCTGGATGCCATAGTTCAGGCGAATCGCCGCGGGGGGGTGGCCGTTGCGTCCGGCATCAGCATAGGCACGAGCCAGGCGCTCGATGGTCTCGGCGTTGATGCCGGTGATCGCAGACGCGCGCGCAGGCGAGTGCTCCTCGCACAGGGCGTGCGCACGCAGTTCGTCCTCGCCGGTGGTACACGCCGCGAGGTACTCGCCGTCCTCCAGACCCTCGCGGAAGATCACCTGCATCATCGCCAGAGCGAGCAGGCCGTCGGTGCCGGGACGGATCGCCAGGTGTTCATCGGCCAGCGCCGCCGTACGCGTGCGGTACGGATCGATCACCACCAGCTTCGCACCCTTCCGCCGCGCCTCCTCAATGAACGGCCACAGGTGGATGTTGTTGCCGTGGATGTTCGCGCCCCAGGCGATGATCAAACCGGCGTGGGCGAAGTCCTGTGGAGCGGTGCCGAGCTTGATGCCGTAGACGCTCTTGAGCGCGGCACCTCCCGCGCTGGAGCAGATCGTCCGGTCCAGTTGTGATGCGCCCAATCGATGAAAAAATCTGCGGTCCATCGAACCGTAGCCGAGCTGGCCGATGGTTCCGGCATAACTGTAGGGCAGGATGCTCTCCGGCCCGAACTCCTCCGCGATGCCGGCAAGCCGCGTGGCGATGCTGTCCAGCGCCTCATCCCAGGAGATACGCTCGAAGGCCTCGGCTTCGCTGCCCTGCGGCAGCAGGCCTTTGGCCACTCCGGCGCGGCGGCGCATGGGATACAGCAGCCGCTCCGGCGAGTAGACGCGGTCGAGGTAGCGTGCGACCTTTCCGCATAAGAAGCCGCGCGTAACCGGATGCGCCGGATCGCCCTGTACCTTGGCCGCACGCCCGGTCAGCGAGTCCACGGTGACCAGCACGCCACAGGAGTCCGGACAGTCGTGGGTGCAGACCGCGTGGACCTGTCTGGTTCCGGACGGATTGGCCTGCGCGCTGGACACGACTATATTGTAGGCACTTCCTCTCTGCGTTTTACCAAGGAGTTTGCCGTGCGCCGATCTTTCCTCCTGCCGCTTGCCGTCGCCCTGACTCTGCCGCTTGGCGGCCAAAGCCCGGCATCGCCATCGTCACCAGAGTCCGCGGCCATCGTCGCCATGATGGAGCAGTCCGTCGCGGACTGGAACCGCGGCGACCTGGACGCCTTCGCGACGTGCTACAAGAACTCGCCTGACATCCTGTTCATCGGCCACACCATCAGCCGCGGCTATGCGCAGATGCTGGCCAGCTACAAGACCGGCTATCCCACGCGCGAGAAGATGGGCACTCTCAGTTTCTCGCGGCTGGAGACGCAACCGCTGGACGCGAGCTTCGCCACCGTCACCGGCCACTTCCACCTGGAGCGGAGCGCTGCGGGCGGCGGTAACGCCGACGGCTACTTCCTGCTGGTGGTGGAGAAGACTTCATCCGGCTGGAAGATTGTGCGCGACGATACCACCGCACTGCCACCGCCGCAATCCAAGTAGTACAGCGCGCGTATTCTAAATAGCAGCAAAGCCCCGGCAAGGAGACTCTCATGCGCTGGATTGCTACGTTCATTCTTGCACTCTGCGTCCCGGCGCTGGCGGCGCAGCAAAAGGACCAACTGTTTACGGCCACGCGTCAGCAGCTGGACGCGACCAAGGTGCTGCTGGCGCAGGAGACCGCGTGGAACCAGGGCGACCTGGACGGTTATCTCTCGCACTACAAGGACGCTCCGGACACACAGGCCATCCTGGGCTCCGCAGCGCGCGGGCTGGACACCATCCGCAACGCCTTCCGCCAAAACTTTCCCAACCGCGATTCGATGGGCCGGCTCGAAAACTCGGAGGTAGAGGTGCGTGCGCTGGGCGAAAACTTTATCCTGGCCACCGGCCGCTATCATCTGTCGCGCTCACGCAAGGGCGGGGGCGACGCCACCGGCACCTTCACCGAGATCCTCGAAAAGACCGCCGCCGGCTGGCAGGTGATCTTCAGCGAGAACACGTGAGCCACAACCCAGAGCAACAAATCTCTGGCCTCAAAGCTCCACCCATCCTTGAGGCGCGCGGCCTGGTCAAGCAGTACGGCGACGTGCGCATCGTCGACGGCGTGGACCTGCACCTCTTTCCCGGCGAGACGCTGGGCCTGGTCGGCGAGTCCGGCTCCGGCAAGAGCACCGTCGCGCGCATGCTGCTGCGGCTGATCGAGCCCACCAGCGGCAGCGTGCTCTATCGCAACGCCGCGGGAAGCGAGTTCGACCTGCTGGGCGTGCGGCGCGACGAGATGCGGCGGCTGCGGCGCGAGCTGGCCATCGTCTTCCAGGACCCGTACTCCGCGCTCGACCCACGCATGACGGTGCGGCAGATCCTCGCCGAGCCGTTCGCCATTCACCGCGAGCGGCCCGAGCAGGGAGTCGAAGCACGGCTCAACGAACTGCTCGCCGAGGTCGGGCTGGACGCCGCGGCGCTGCGGCGCTATCCGCACGAGTTCAGCGGCGGACAGCGGCAACGCATCAACATCGCGCGGGCGCTGGCGCTGCGTCCGCAGGTGCTGGTGCTGGACGAGCCGGTGAGCGCGCTGGACGTCTCGGTCGGCGCGCAGGTCATTAATCTTTTGCGCGACCTGCAGGCGCGCTACGGGCTCACCTGCCTGTTCATCTCGCACTCCATGCCGCTGGTGCGCTACCTGTGCGACCGCGTGGCGGTGATGCAGCGCGGGCGTATCGTGGAGACCGGAACCTGGCGCGAGGTCTGCGAGTCGCCCCGCGAGCCCTACACCCAGCAACTGCTGGCCGCGACGCCGGAGCTGCCGGAGGTAGCTCTGGAGTGGTAAAAATGCCCGGCCAGCCCCCCCCCGGGCTTTTTGGCCTAAGAACCGCAGCGATAAGGACTTAGCGGTGGTACCCTCCCGTTTCGGGCCGCTCGACGGGTGGAGGTAAACCCTTTATTTTCAGCAGAGAGTCCGGAGCATCTATCTTAAAGATATTTCTTTAAGATATGTTGTTCAGCAATCTCTCGACCGAGCTTGCAATGTCAAAAGGTCCGTTTTACATGTCGGCACTGGGCCGGTGCGAGAAGAGCCCGGGAGCAGCCCGCGCGGTCTTCTCGACTGCTTTCCATTGTAATAGGGGTGTCAAGAGGCGGAACGAGTTTATGGATGGGGCACCCGGCAAATGGCGCGATGGAGGGTCATCCGGCTGCCGGAGTAGCCGGTGAGAAAAGGTTTACCGACCTGCCCGTGTTAGGAGTATGGTTAGGGATAGACACGGGTCATTGAGCAACCTTGACCATCGCTTCTACCCTCTCGCTCCACGACACCGGTATCAGCTTGTCTCTTAGCGGACCGGTCTCGAACTTCCTGACAAAGCACGCACCGCGCCTCTACTGCTATCTGGAGACCCCGCACCTGCTGTGGGCCAACGTGGTGATGGATACGCTGATCGCCGCATCGTATGCGGTGATCTTCCTGTGCCTGCTGTGGATCTCCCGAAGGCTGCATGGTCAGCCGAAGTTCGCACCCTATCTTTGGGTGTCTCTATCGTTCGGGCTGTTCATCGTGGCCTGCGGCGGTACACACCTGATGGACGTTGTGGACCTGTGGTGGCCCAGCCTGAAGCTGGCGACAGGCATTCGCATTCTGTGCGCGGCGGCATCGGTTCCCACGGCGATCCTCTTTGCCCGGGCCACGCCAACGATTGAATGGGACATACGCCGTTACGTTGAGATGCTGGCCCATACGCGGCTACAGAGAGATTTGGCGCAGAGCGCGCTCACCGCGGCGCAGGGGGTCGCCGAGGAACGCGGAGAGGCAGCCGAGGGAACCGCCACGGTGAACCGGCAACTGAACTCCGTGATGAACTCCACTACGGAGCTGATTCTTCAAGTAGGCCCGGACTGGAAGATTCTTTATGGAAACCAGGAGGCTGAGAGAACCCTTCCCGACTTTCGTGTAGGCGCTGATTTTTGGAGATGCTTTCCTGGGCTTAAGGGAACCGAGGCCGCACAGCATTTTTTGGAAGGGATGAGGACTCATGAGGAACAGCAGTTCAGCAACTACTACGAGCCGTACAGCAAATGGTACCGGGTCCATATCTTTTCGGCCGGATCCGGCATCAGCATCTTCGTCAACGACATCACCTTAGAAAAGACCCTGGAGGAAGCCCTGGCAGAAGAGATATCTCTACGGGAGAAGCATGTTGAACAGTTGAGTCACATGGCCGCCGGACTGGCGCACGAGATCAGCAATCCTCTGGCCATCATCCATGCGCGCGCGAGCGACCTGGAAGAGCTGGCCGCCGACGGAACGCTGCCTTCGGCCGAGGCGGTGCAGAAGACCTGCCACAGCATTGTTCTGACAGCGGAACGGGCCAAGCGCATCCTGCATGGCCTGAAGGGGCTGTCGCGGGAGGCGAGCA
>Ga0302320_10020030_pt1 | contig 13384 bp, 11 predicted proteins | sample Bog_T0_3_FD_202130 | JGI IMG/M metagenome (GOLD analysis project Ga0302320, IMG submission 202130) | Peat permafrost microbial communities from Stordalen Mire near Abisko, Sweden - Bog_T0_3 | ecosystem: Environmental > Terrestrial > Soil > Wetlands > Peat | place: Sweden: Abisko, Stordalen Mire...
GCAGCCTCAGTGGCCTGATATTGATCGAGCCCGGTCCACACCGCGAGGCAGGTGAGGATGAGCAGCACCGAGCAGAGGATGAGTGGAAGCACGAGGCTGCGCGCGCGGCTGCGGCGCTGCTGCATGTCCTTGGCGCGTTGGCGCACGACGCGGTGGGTGCGATTGACGACTCCGGCGCGGGCTACGGGATGGATGCTGTTCAGTGCGCTGTGGGCAAAGGCAGCTTCATTCTGCGGGGAGTCGAGTTGAGGATTGAAGGAAGCATTCATCCGGCCGCCTCCAGGGCGCTGCGAGACTCGCGCAGACGCTCGATCTCGGGCTTCAAGGCAGCCAGCCCGCGGTAGAGCCGCGACTTTACGGTGGAGAGAGGGGCGCGGGTGACGCTGGCGATCTCTTCGAGCGACATCTCCTCGTGGAAGCGGAGGGTAAGGACCTCGCGGTAGTTGGTCTCGAGTTTGAGCAGGACCTGGGCGACCTCGGCGCGGTCTTCACGCAGCTGGAACTGGTCGTGCGGCGAGGGGCCGTCGGTGGCGATCTCGAAGGCGCGGCCGTCGTCTGTGGGTTCGCTCATTTCATCGAGCGAGGCCATGGTGCGTTTGCGCGAGAGGTCGATGACGAGGTTGCGCGCGATGGTAAAGAGCCAGGTATCGAAGCGGGCCTTGCCGTTGTACTGGCTGCCGCGCAGCAGGACGCGCATCCAGGTCTCCTGGAAGAGGTCTTCGGCGACCTCGCGCTTGCCTGTGAGGAAGAGGAGATAGCGCAGCAGGCGGTGCTGGTAGAGCTCAATGAGGCGGTCGAGGAGTTCGGGGTCCTGGGACTTGAGGCCGCGGGCGATGGCCGCGTTTTCACGCTGGCTTTGCTCCGCCTGTTCCGTCGAGATGGCGATTGCCGCGCTACGCATAAGGGTAAAGACGCCAAAACGCGCGGAAAAGTCTCGGTCGGAGGTGCGCTTTTCCCGGCGAAATAGGAAAGTCATCGAAATCCCTTCGAATGCGTATATGCGAGGACCGGAGGGCGTTAAGACGGCGTTAATGAGAATTGTAGGGCCATTTGGGAAATTTGGCGAGGTGAATTTCACAGGTAAACTCAGGAGATGGAAGTTCTTTACGGGCTGCATCCGGTGGAGGAGGCGGTGCGGTCGGGGGCGCGGCGGCTGGACCAGGTGATGCTGGCGCGGGAGCGGCGGGACGCGCGGCTGGAGCGGCTGGCCGACATGTGCCGCGCCGCCGGGGTGCGGGTGACCCTGGAATCGCGCGAACAACTGACCCGGATGGCCCGGACGGACGCCCACCAGGGCGTGCTGGCGGTGGTGCGGGAGCGGGCGTTTCTGGGGATTGAGGACCTGCTGGGGGCGAAGGGGCAGGCGAATGGGGAGCAGGCGCACCGGTTCTTTCTGGCGCTGGATGGGATTGAGGACCCGCACAATCTGGGCGCGCTGCTGCGGACTGCCGACGGTGCTGGGGTTGACGGCGTAGTGCTACCCGAGCGGCGGTCGGCGCCGGTTTCGGCGACCGTGGCGAAGACCTCGGCGGGGGCGTCGGAGCATGTGCGGATCGCGCGGGTGACCAACCTGGTGCGCGCGCTGGAGCAGATGAAGCAGGCCAATGTGTGGGTGCTGGGGCTGGACGAGCGCGGCGCGCCGGACTATATGGATTTTGATTTTCGGACGGACTGCGTGCTGGTGTTGGGGCGTGAGGGCGCGGGGCTGCACGATCTGGTGAAGAAGACCTGCGACCACCTGCTGCGGATTCCCATGGCGGGGAGGGTCTCGTCGCTGAATGTTTCGGTGGCAGGCGCGGTGGTGATGTACGAGGCGATGCGGCAAAGGCGGCGAGCGGCGGGGCCGGTTGCGAAGGCGGCGGAGTCTAAGAAGCAGGATTCCGGGAAGCCGAGGAAGGGATTGGGCTCTTGAAGCGACGAGCGATTGCGGCTGTGGTTGTGCTGGCGTGGGGGTTGGCGGGAGTGGGTGGGGCTGCCCAGGCAACTCAAGCGGCAGCGGCGGATGCGCAGGCACCGGATCAGGCGACGCCTGCGGCCGCGTCGAACTCGTCTGCCCCGCCCAAGGGGAAGGTCTTGTTCTCGCGCGATGCGGATGCGCCTGCTTCGGAGACCACACAGCCTGACGCGACCCCGGCGAATGCCGCTGCGGCCACGCACGACGATTTCGATGGAGTGCCGGACGCGGAGCGGGATGCGCTTACATTTACGGCCTACGATCTGGATGCGCATCTAACGCCTGCCTCCGCCGGCATATCAGTACACGCGGGGCTGACGGTGCGCAACGATGGCGTTGCGCCGTTGCACGAGTTGGCCCTCGACATCAGCTCTTCGCTGCACTGGGATGCCGTTTCGAGCGTCGACGCCGGATCGCATACGACGACTCAACTGAAGTTCGCAACGCACATGCTGGATACGGATTCCGACCACACGGGGCAGATGGCTGAGGCGGTGGTGGAGCTTCCGCAGCTCCTTGCGCCGGGGGCCTCGATGACGCTGACGGTGCTCTACTCGGGGGCGATTTCGCAGTCGGCTGAGCGGCTGCTGCGGATCGGGGCGCCGACGGACCAGGCGGTCGATGAGGACTGGGACGCAATCGCGGCGAGCAAGCCGGATGCGCCCGGCGAGGGCACGGCGCTGCGCGGCTTTGGGAACGTGATGTGGTATCCGGTGTCGGTGGGGCCATTGTTTCTGGGCGACGGCGCGAAGCTCTTCCAGGCGGTGGGACGGGCGAAGCTGCGCGAGTCGATAGCGACGGTCCGGCTGCGGCTTGCTGTGGAGTACGTGGGCGAGCCGCCGGATGCTGCGTTCTTCTGCGGGCGGCGCGAGCAGTTGATCGCGATCAGCGACAACGCTGACGTGCCAATCGCGGAGGCTCCGGGGATTGCGACGGCGGAGTTTGAGGCGCGACCGCTGGGGTTTCGTACGCCGAGTCTCTTTGTTACGGGGCATGCGCCGAGCGAGGCGGGCACGGTGGCGAATCGCGAGCTGATCCAGGCGGTGACCGGGAACGATGACGCGTTGGCGGGGTACTCGGCTGCGGCGGAGATGGTGACGCCGATGCTGAAGGAGTGGTTTGGCGCGCAGCCGTTGGGCAGCCTAACGATCCTCGACCACACTGGGCAGCCATTTGAGGACGGCGCGTTGCTGGTGCGGCCGATGCGTGCGGCCGATCCCGCGACGCTGGCGCCGTCGCTTGCGCATTCGCTGACGCATGCCTGGATCCATTCCAACCAGCCGTGGATCGACGAGGGGCTGGCGGAGTTTGCCGGGCTGCTATGGACCGAGCGCAGCCAGGGCCGTGCGGCTGCTCTGGCCGAGATGCAGGAGGCGGACCGCGCGCTGGCGCTGGCCGAGCCGGAGGTGCCGGTGTCCGCGGCGGAAGGGACTAGTTCGTCTGTTTCGGGGAGTAATGCAGACGATGCGCCGGGGACTGTAAGTGCGGCGGGTGAGAGCCTGGTGGTGGCCTCGGGCGACGAGTTCTATCGCACCAAGGCAGCGGCGGTGTGGTGGATGCTGCGCGGCATGGTGGGTGACCGTGCACTACAGCAGGCGCTACAAGCGTACCGGCCGGGCGCAAAGCTGGATCGCGATCCCAAGGGCTTCGAGCTGACACTCGAAGATATCGCACACCAGGACCTGCGCTGGTTCTTTGACGACTGGGTGTATCGCGACCGCGGCCTGCCCGACCTGAACATCGTCAGCGTTACGCCGAGCCCGCTTGAGTCGCCAGCAGGAGTGTCCGCCGGCTGGCTGGTCGCAGTCGAGGTGCATAACGATGGATATGCCGCGGCGGAGGTGCCGGTCACGGTCCGCTCCGCCACGGCGAGGCAGACCCAGAGGCTGCGCATCCCAGGGCGGTCAAGCGCGTCGACGCGCATCGTCTTTTCCGGCACACCAGAGGAGGTCGAGGTGAACGACGGCAGCGTCCCAGAGACCGAGGCCAGCATGCATACGCAGCAGCTGGTGCTATCGCGCCGCTAGGACGAAATCGGCGACCACTTTTTCGAATAAACGCTAGTCGTTGTTTTTATATACGTGCGGGTTTTCTACGATGCCCTTTTTAAATACTCGCCTTATCCCCTGGCGAACTGCGATGTCGCCCTGGAGAACGAAATCGCGCATGGGCTGTTCGGGACGGCCGCGGAAAGAGGTGACGTGGAAATAGTCGTGGTCCTCAAGCGGTTTGGCTGAGAAGTAGTAGTTTGATACGCAGCATCGCGATCGATCAACGTTCACCTTGCTGACGGAATGCCACGACTTCTCGTGGGTCGCCATGATGGCGAGCCGGTTGAAGAGGCTGCTAATCTCGCGCTGGGGTTTCTTGGGACCTTCGTCCCATAGCTCGAGATTGCCACCATTCTCGTGACTCCAGTCCGGAGTTACATAATAGAGAAGGTTCAGCACGCGGTACGCCTCACGGTTTCGGTCGTGTGAGTTATCGAGGTGTGGATTGAGGAAGTTGTCCAGCGCCATCAAACTGATCCCGCCGGCGTAGAGGCGGCCGTCGGGCATCATCTCCTGAATCCCCGTGATCTCTTCGACCGCCTTCAGAACGCCGGGCTCCTGGAATGCGTAGATGATCTCCTCGAGGATGGGCGCGTATCGGTCCATCTGCGCGGCAACGTACTTGTTCTCGCGCAGGCTCTTCTTGAGCATCATCGAGCTCTTATCGGGGAAGGCCTTGAATATCTCCAGAACCTCTTCTTCCGGCAAGAGATTGTCGACCACACAGCTTTGTATCGTGTGCCGGTGAAATTCCTCGCGAAGCCGGTCGCACTCTTCACTCAGTCTCTTCTCGATGATTCCTGCGTAGTGCTTCCGGTCCACCGGTCCTCCTCGTGTGCTCATTCCACGCTGCTATCCCAGCAACATCTTCCAAAGCTCTTGCCAATTCTCGGCAAAGGGTTGGGCGATTTGATCAGCGCGAACAGGTCCGAAGACTCGCCCATGATTGACCGCTGCCCTCATCATCGCAGCCAATTGTATGTCACCGCCAGGCGGAAAAAAAGCTGCCTGCCCATACTCTCCAACGGTCTCATGCGCATAAGGAAGGTCAATCGCGAGGATGGGCTTACCAGTGGACTTGAACTCCGTGAGCGGCATCCCCCAGGTCTCGAGCTTTGACGGAAAAATCAGGCAGTCTGCACGTTGATAGCGCAGCATTACCTCTTCTCGGGGGAGAAGGCCGAGCCAGCGAATGGTGGTCAGGCTTGAGAATTCATGGAACAGCTTTCTTGCGTAGCGAGTTTCAGTTCCGTCGATCGTCAGCCACAGCTCGAAGCGATCGAAGCCGCTTGCCTCCAGCTCCTGGGCGGCGCGGAGAATTTGTTCGAAGTTCTTAAATACCCGCGGAAAGGACGGATAAAAGAACCTATAGAGGCCCTCTGAGCCGTTCGAGAGCCCAGTTTGTGCAGGCACGCCTACATGGCCCACAGACGGATGCGCGACAATCACGTTGCGCAGGCCATATCGCTTCTGGAATGCCCGACGAAGCCAATCCTGCTGCACTATCACGAAGTCGTTGCTGTTCAGGTTGATTGCATATAAGAAGCGGTATAGCAAAGTAAAGACGCCGAACTTCCAATCGAGTAAAGCGTCGCTTACCCGGAATGGATAGTATGGGTTTGCGTTGTGACAGTAAACAGCGCGTATCGATGCGGTGACATTGGGAGTTACATCATGCATTGCGAGCCATAAATGGGGTCTGATTTGTTCGCTGATAGTGCGACACTCGACGTACTCGAAGTACAGCCGCTTTGACCACGACCTCTTAATGTCCGGATATTCCATGAATTCAATACCCGGGATATCGAAGAGCGACTTACTGTGGACAAGAGCAATAATTCTGTAGGCGTCCCGGCACTCGGACGATAGCGACGTCAGCGCGTCGGTGAATACCGCCAACACGCCAGTATTGGTGATATTCACGCCTGATATCACGAGGGTAGGCTTCCGATTCGATGTCAGCGAAAGAGGTAGATTCACGAGCAGCTCCCCTGGTGCGCCTGGACGCAAGCTCTCATGTGCAATTGAAGGATGCTGGGTCTCACGGGCTCTACGCCCTCCTCGCCCGTCCATTGGGGCCTTATAATGTATTTGCATATTTGACGATATAACGCATCGCCCGATCCCAAGCCGTCATCCGCTGACTGGAGCGGCCAGCGAACAGAGATTATTGCCGGGTGAGGGCGGCACAGAATCCCAAACGGACCAGCCCCTGCTCGCCGTAAGCTCGCCGGCATACTGCCTTGTATTTGTTGTCGATCCACTGGCAAGCAAGCCCTATCTTGAAAATCGATTTCTAGTGGTTTATCCGCCAGAGGGCAACGCCTGGCGTCGATCGCTCTGCATTTGGGACCACCGTGGCAAATGTCGCGATTTTGTCCTCATCGCTGACCAGAAAGGCACCGGCACTCTTGTGATGCAATGGCGTAAAAATCTCGATCTCTTGTCCGCCAGGAACGCCTTTGGTGTCCAGGTCGGCATTGGTATAGGCCTGTCCCTCTCTCAAGGCCGGCGCTATGATGTAGTCTATTCGCTCCTGAGCCATATACCGGCCTACTCCCTCTGTAAGCAGCTGTGAGTTGTAAGAGTAGTCGCTTACCAATCCATCGGTCGGAATGACGCTCATACCAGAGTAATATGCGATTCCTCCCGGACCATCAAAGACATAAATCCTGCTCTCTGGAGGAAGGATCCGCCGCAGTTTCTCTGCAAGTGCTCTCTTAGGCTCCGTATAGTTTCCCCCAAACTTAACATTTCCGTCAATAAGCCGAGTATAGGTGAAATTAGAAACCAGTCGCAGACTTCCTAGCACACCAAGCGCAACAAAAGTAATCGCGCTACTCCAGGCTACTTGTCGGCCGGGAGAGCTGCCTCTGGCGAGAAACGCTTCGAACAGCCATGTTGCGCATATGGCAACACTCATATAGCCGGTTGTGAGGTACCAGGCCGCCACATTTCCAAATAAGAGGCTATAGGCTAGATGACTTAGGCTGGAGACGGACACAAGGAGCGCCACGGTAGCGAATGGTGAGTTTGCGGCCAACTTGAAGCGAGCAAGATTGAGGCAGCCGGCCAGTATTACCGGAATACAGTATTCCGGCAGACGAAACCGCGCCAGTAAGACACTCTTTATCGCGCCGCTTATGGGGACAATGTGGCCGAATTCCCGATAGTTCCAATATAGGTACGGAGCTACCAGAAGACAGATAGCCGCACCCATCACAACCGCACTGACAATCCAACTGCTCCCGTGTCCCGCAGGCGGGTTGCGCGTGAAGTCGAAAATAATATAGGCATAGACGATTGATACAAAGAAAATAAGCTCAAGTCTTGCCAGCAGCGCAAGCCCGAGCAGGCAACCCATCAATAACGCATGGCGAGTGGTCAGTTGCGCTCCACTCAATTGCCGCTTTGCAATCAAAGCCAAAATGGTCAATTGCATAGCGAAGGAAAGATCAGCCTCCAGCATTCTCCAAATACCCAGCGTGGTTGTCATAAAAATGATGACAGCGATCCCAGCTGATGCCCCTTGTATTCTGGATATCTGACATATATAGATAAATAGGTAGATGGACAGCAAGATAAGTGCTTCTGAGATAGTTGCTACGACTTGAATGAGACCTGTTGAGGATTTGACGAATGCTGCCGCGGAGACGCAAAAGAGCATCCATAGAGGATGATAGCCATTCGTTGGCATTACCCGATTGAAGGTGCTCCCATAGCCTGAAGCGATGTTGCGCGCGATTTGCAGATAAAAGTAACCGTCGTCAACGATAAAGTTATCCGGCCTTAGATGGAAGGGGATAACTAATAGAACATATGCCATTGTCGCGATGACAAGGAAAGTCCGATCGTATATGCGCGAAGTCGATATCATTGATTTCTTATGCCGCTTGTGTGTGCAGAATAGCGCTGATGTGTGCTATTCAGTCATCAATCTGTTACCGAGTGGAAACGGCGTAATGAGCCTTGCAGGAGGAGAGCGCAATGCTTTTGCGCCAATCGATCCTTCGCGCTTCGCCTGACGGTAGTTCAAAACATAAATGAAGATAAAGAAAAATTGCTCGGGCGGGTAATACTGACCACCGCGAATCAACTTAAGAAAGAAACAAACAAGGAGCGCGTTGCTAATGGCGCCGTAGTCGCCCTTGCCACCAACACGGAAGTGAATTAGAAAGGCCAGGACGCCCAGGTAGCCCAGGAAGCCAAACTCGGAAAGCACACGCAAAGTTAATGATGCCGCCTCAAGAGCGTTTGAGTCTTGCAGGTGCTGTTCAACAAAGAAGTCGATGCCTTGAAGGCCGTACAAGAAGCGCTCATGGGATATTGGATGGGACCCCAGGCCATTGCCAAGGACCGGACTTTCTGCGAGGACTCTCTCGGTTACGATTGCATTGGAGAGCAAAGCATAAGTGCTGAGGTTGGTTCCGGTAAAGTCCCCGACAGTGGCGGTGACCAAAGTGTCGCTGACTCTCATTCGGAAATAAGGCGATTCTATGTATGCCAGGACTAGAAGTCCAGTGACCAGCAGTGGAGCGGCCAGCCTATGCTTTCTACGTTTCGAGAGAAGCAGCAGCAAGCCCAACCCGACGCTCAGATACCCAAGAGAAGATGCGGAAAGGACCACAGCCAGCGCAAAGATGCAGACCTTGAGACCATGTCTGCGTGCGGTAAGGAATTGATAACCGTACCAATAGAATGCCGGCAAGACGAGGATGCAAAAATCCGCCGGCTCGGTGGCGAGACCCCGAAGCCTTACATACTCGTGCTCCATAAGGCAGGTGACTGCCCATACTGGAAGGGCTATAACGGCAAACCAGTACGCGACCTTTGCGTAAGTCAGGAATGCCCGCCGAAAATCGTTTTTTATCAGCCTGAAGAAGAAATAATAGTATAGAAGGCTGATGGAGATGGCCCTAAATTGCACAAAAAATCCGGCGAAAGCGTCGGTTCCATTGGCAATTCCAATTGCTCCGCTGGCAGCCATGTAAGCCATGAACGCCAATATCCAAGGAGAGATTCTTGTCACTCTGACAAGCAGGCATAGAATGAGGAGGTTCGCTTCAACTAAGTGCATGTGGAAATTAAGACGCACAAACAATAAATTGCAGAACACGCCTATGATTGTGCAGTAATAGAGGTAGTTTCGCAGCCAGACGTATCGCCCATTTTGGTAGGGCGTTATGTGTTCCGAGCCGGCGTGTTGCACGGCAATACTCAACCTATACCGCCATTGCTCGGGCGGCTGAGAACTGGTCCAAGCCACCTGCCAGGGCATCGAGCTTGAGGGAAACAATTTGTCATCATTCAAATAACCTCCGCAAGGCGCGGCGCAATGGACGAAGGGCGAATTTTATGTTGGCGATACGAAACTCAATCGAGGCCAGAACCGGATTACGCCCGCCAGCATTTACCTTTGCTCGCTCCTGCTCGTGCAGCGCCGTCTTTGAGTCGCTGACGCCACCGGCGCGCATATTTACTGTGACCAGTGGCATGTAGGCTGCTTTGAGATCCTGTCGTGCCCGTAATAGAAATTCATAATCCGCAACGATGCTGTAGGAGGCATCGTAGATCCCTAAGCGGTCGAAAAGGCTACGGCGGTGCATGCTTCCTACGTGGGAAGTGCACATATATCTGGAAAATGCACGCCATGTCCATGGCTTTCCGACCGTACGGGAGTAGCCGGATGGATGTACCCAACGGACTCGCGACGTGAGATACTCCGCGTTCGGATTCTTAGCGGCGAGCGCCATATACGCGCTCACTGCTCCCGGCAGGAGTTCATCGTCTGCGCCGACAAAGCAGATCCACTCGCCGCGCGCTTCTCGCAGGCCCTTGTTCCATGCATCGTAGACCCCGCGATCGGGTTCGCTCTGCCAAAATGCGATCCGGTCATCGTATCGGCGAAGCACGTCGATAGTGCCGTCGGTGGATCCGCCGTCCATAACGAGCTGCTCCAGGTTGGGGTAGTCCTGGCGGAGTACGCTTTGCAGGCATCCCTCGACGTGGGGAAGGCCATTGAAGACCGCCGTGATGACGCTTACGAGGGGACAGTTCGGGCGGCCTTCGGCCAGTATTCCGTTCTTTCGCTTTCCTCCGCAGATAGTGGCATACTCGGTTTGCAATGCGACCTCGGATGACATGCGATACTTCCTGAAATAATATCCCAGCTGCATCAAAGCGATGGTTCGTGAGATTCGACAGCTGCCCGGCGAACGAAGATTCCGTCCACTTGCAGCATGCGACCGGTCCCGGGATCGCGAAAGCCCGGCTCGATTGACCAGGGTTCAAAGCCGTGAACGGCCAGAATGTCCCATAGCTCGCTCGCCAGCACCTGCCCCTCATAAAGAGGCACAAGAGACATCTCGGAGATGACTGCACGGCACGTCTTAAGTAGCCGTGGCGCCCCGTCGAGGACCTGCTTTTCATACCCCTGGACGTCAATCTTCAAGAGGACGCGGTCGGCTGGATCGTGAGTGCTGAGGTCGTCCAAACGGCCCATTGGCACCGACTCAGTGCCAATATAGCTCGACCGCGGCTCCGCCTGTAAGTGGCTGGGAAGCATCTCGAGAATCGAACTGCTCACGCTGTTTTGCGAGACATGCATCTGGATCGATCCGGTTACATCGCCGACAGCCGTCCGATCGGCAACCTCCCAGTTCGGGTCTGCGGCCGCCTGTCTGCACAGCTGCTCATGGGCCCTCTGCAGCGGCTCGAAAGAGACAATTTTTTCGCGATACCCAGAGTCCCTCAGTTCAGCCGCAAATTGACCCGTATTCGCTCCGACGTCGAGGACCAGATTGATGCGCTCCTGAAGCAGTAAACCGGCTAGAGATCGCTGGTTTGCGAAGGCGCGCGGTGGGCCGAAGACTTCGTATCCAAACCGTCTTGCGAGGTTTCTGGCAATGGTCTTAACCATTGTGATCTCTCCTAACACTTCCAAATTTCATCGACGGAACGCCCGGCGCGATCTACATATAAGCTATTCAGTCCAGCAGAGGACTTCACTTACCGCCTGCCATACCTCTTCCGTGTCGATCTGCTCGATGCACGGCACTGGGCCGCCCTCCGGCCGCGGATAGATGCACTGCCAGTTACAGCCAAAGCACGGCATCTTGTGGATGACGGCCTGGGGTAGCGGCCTGGCGATTGACCCCTGAATCTGATACGGCAAAAATCGCCCGTAATGACCGCCGCCCAGCAAGCATACCGTGGGAGTGCCGCAGGCTGCGCCAATATGGACCGCCGAAGTTTCGTTCGTTAGCAACAGCCGCGCCACATTGAGGATGGCCGCTAACTCCCCAAGGGTCGTTCGCCCGGCCCAATTGACCAGAGGCGAGATGGATCGCGCACAAAGTTCGCCGGCGATCTCACGATCGGAACCTCCGCCGCAGACCACACCAAGCCAGCCGGTCCGGTTGTAAAGCCGCTCGGCAATTTCGTGGAAGCCGGAGACCGGCCATCGCCTTCCCTCCCAGCTTGCTCCGGGGAAGAGTACGTAAAACGGTTTTCCTGCTGTGGCGGCAATGAAGGCGGCGTTGTCCTCCAGTAGGCTGGTCTCGGGCAACTGAGGAAGCGCGGCGTGGAAGCCGGCTTCGCCGAGATTGCGCACGAACTCGGCGTTGCGTTCCAGCTCCATAAGGGGCAAAGGATCGGCGGGGATGAGGCGGGTGTACCAACGGTCGGAGATTCTCTGCTTGTGCGTTTGGGGTTCCGAAGTGTTGCCGGCGGAACCAATCCTTTCATTCGCGCCTGACACTCGAATTACCGAATCGCCGAGCAACCAGGAACGGGAGTAACTCGGCTCGACTGCGATGGTGCAGCCCCATCTACGGATCTGTCGCCCGGTTCGAAAGCGGTACAGAGGGTCGTGGTGGAATTGATAGACGTCGACGGGGATGACTTCTTCGAAGATGCCAAGGTCTTTCGCCCACGATGCCCATACATTATTTGCGACCAGGACGGCGGTCCTGCCGCGCCCTTTGTAGTGTCTGACTATTGCCTTGGCGGCATCCATCCATAGGATGAAGTCGCCTATCGCGTCCAGGCGGACGATGAGGACGCGATCTGGACGCGGAGCTGGTTTGCCAGCAAGTTTCAGCAGGGTATCGATGCCAAGGAGCGTTGCAACCCTAACCCGCGCGGCAGCGGTACTAAAAAACATTGCTACTCCGAATGACGAAAGGCGCTGGGGCGACCAAAGAGTTCCTGCACCGTCTCACCCGAAGCCGCATTCGCTCATTATAGGGCAGCCCAACTTGAAATTTTTGAGGCGATTCCTCTGATACCATCAAGGGCGTCATGGGGAGAATACGTGGGCGCTAGCCGATCAGTCTCTCAAGGTTCTGCCAGCCCAGCCCGAACGCTTGGCGAGGTGGAAGGTGAACTAGCCGAATCCAATCTCGAAGCCGAAGCCGCGCCCTTGTGCAGGATATGCGGCTTGTCCTCAGCTCCATTTGCGAAAACCGAGGTCCTCGGGAAGTATCCAGTCCGATACTACCGTTGCGAGGAGTGCGGTTTCATTCAGACCGAATCCCCATACTGGCTTGAAGAGGCCTACACAACTGCGATTACCCGCCAGGATGTCGGGATTATGCAACGAAATCTCGTGAACTGCGAGGTGACGACGGCGGTCTTGAATCTGCTCTTTCCAGACCTTACTTGCGCGGTCGACTATGGAGCGGGGCACGGAGTTTTTGTTCGTCTGATGAGGGACCGGGGCTTCCGCTTCAGCTGGTGCGACCGATATGCCACGAACGATTATGCCCGTGGATTCGAACATCAGGAGGGCGCGAGATATGACCTTCTCACCGCCTTTGAGGTACTGGAACACCTGACCGACCCTATCTCCGGCTTCGCTGGCCTGATGGAGCTTTCGGACAATGTCTTCGTCTCCACCTGGCTCTTGCCCGAACCGGCGCCAAAACTCTCCGACTGGTGGTATTACTCGCCCGTGACCGGCCAGCATATCGCGTTCTATACACATGCTGGCCTTCAGAGATTGGCTGCCCGCTTCGGAAGAAACTTGCTGTCCAACGGCTCCTACCACCTCTTCACTAAACAACCGAAGAGCGAGTATTTGTTCCGGGCAGCAACAAGCTTGCGGCTGGCGCGGCTCGTCAATCTCATGCATCGCAGGCCAAGTCTGGTCGACGAAGATTACCAGCTGATGACCGGCTGACCAGCATAACGAGATTGCTAGACCTTCATCGGAAGAGACGTGAGGCGATCCGTCGGCTGGTTCTCGATATGCGATGAATGAACGGCGACGAAATCATGTCCTGAACGCGGCGTGTGTCCATGCTGCGCAGAGGCACGACACTAAAGGGATGCCGGAGAGGAAACTCGATCCGATTTGCTGTAAGCATAAATCGAGCAT
>Ga0302320_10020031_pt1 | contig 13383 bp, 11 predicted proteins | sample Bog_T0_3_FD_202130 | JGI IMG/M metagenome (GOLD analysis project Ga0302320, IMG submission 202130) | Peat permafrost microbial communities from Stordalen Mire near Abisko, Sweden - Bog_T0_3 | ecosystem: Environmental > Terrestrial > Soil > Wetlands > Peat | place: Sweden: Abisko, Stordalen Mire...
TGGATCGAAGGTATAGCCGGTAAGTTTGTGGCCGTAGAGCAGCCGCATGATGGCCGAGGTGGTTTCGTCGAGCTCTTCGCGTTTAAATTCGCCTGTGTGGGTGAAGTCGTCGAAGAGCGCGGAGTCGAGCTGCGCATCGAGCTTCCCAGGAGAGTTGATCCGGTCGAGCAGGTGCAGGGGGTAGGCGGCCGCATCATCGCCGGAGAGGCCGTCTTCCACCGTGTAATAGAGGCGCAGGTACCACACGCCGGGGTCGATTCCCAATCCCCAGCTGCCGTCATCGGTTTGCTGCTGCGTGGCCTCGGTCTGCAATTGCGGCTGGTTGAGGCTTTGCCGCAGAGCGGCAATGCGCGCCCGGGTAGTGGCGATATCCGGAGTGAAATTGAGGCGCCACCGGATTTCCCGGTAGATGTGCATCGAGTACTGCATGTTCTCGCCGGCAAGCTGGCGGCGGTTCAGCTCGGCGATGAGTGGGCGCAACTCCGGGCTTAGCTGCTTCTCGCGTTGTTCGCGGGCGACGCGCAGCGCGGAGAAATCCCAATAGAAACGGGCATTGTGCCAAGCATAGTCCCATTGCGACTCACCGGACCAGCGTGCGGGAGGAGTGAAGGCGCCGGTACGGAAGATGCGCCAGGCGATGACACCACGCTCGATCGGACGCTGGAACACGAAGAGAGATGCGGCAATTGCGAGCAGAATGGCTGCCGGGATGATTGCCCATCGCGTCCATTTGCGCATGCTCGCCTCTCCTTGAAAATGGCCCTCACTGCTTCTGCGGTTTATCGAACGGCTGTTTGTTGGTGATTCGGGGGCGGTCTTCGGCTTGTAGTTCTTTTGAGACGGCCTCGACTTCGCGAAACACGCGCAGCAGGTTGCCGCCAAGAATCTTGCGGCAATCTTCAGCGGAGTAACCGCGGGCCATCAGCGCGGCGGTAATCTTGGGCAGGTCGGCTGGCGAGTCGAGCCCCTCCGGCAGTTGGCCGGAAACGCCGTCGAAGTCCGACCCAAGGCCCACGTGGTCGATTCCGGCCACCTTGGCAATGTGGTCTATGTGGTTAATGACCATCGAAAGCGGTGGCTTGGGTATGCGGTCGGCGTAGCTGCGCTGGATCCTTTCTTCGTCGGCGTAGGTGAACTCGCGCCCCTCGGCCTTGGCTTTGGCCTTGGCGTCGGCAACTGCCTTTTCGGTTTCCGGCACAATGGCCTTCTGGGCGTCCCGATAGGCCTGCGAGATGAAGCCGGAATAGAAGTTGACGTCGACCACGCCGCCTTTGGAGCCGGGACCGCCGGAGTTGGCAACGGCGCGGAGCATGTCGTCGGTCATGTTCCGGGGAGCGTCGCAGAGTGCTCGGGCGCTGGAGTGCGAGGCGATGACCGGGGCACGCGTGATTACCAGGGTGCGAAAGAAGGTCTTGTCCGAGACGTGCGAGATGTCGATCATCATGCCCAGGCGGTTCATCTCGTAGACGACGTCTTTGCCGAACTCGGTTAGGCCTTCCTTGGTATGGGGAATTTTGGTGTCGTCAATGTCGCCGGACGAGTCTGCCCAGTCCAGCGAGTTGGACCAGGTGAGGGTCATGTAACGGACACCGAGGGCATAGTACTGCCGTAGTAGCGGGAGCGAGTTCTCGATGGAGTGGCCGCCCTCAATGCCCATCAGAGCCGCCAACTTGTGATCCCGATGCGCCTGCTCGATTCCTGCGGCAGAAGTAACGAACTCAATCTGGTCGGGGTGGTGGGCCACCTGCTGCTTGACAGAGTCGATCAGCTCAAGCGTGCGGTGTGCATACTGGCCCTTGTATAGAGTGGGCTCCACCCAAATGGAAAAGAACTCGGCGCCCAGGTTGCCCTTGTGGATGGAATCGAGATTGAGGTTGCCCGCACCGAGCGGGTCGGAGAGGTCAAAGTGCTCATCGACAAAGCGCTGCGGGGTGTCGGCGTGCGTGTCGATGACGATGGCGGAGCGATGAACGGCGTCGGGTGTGAGCATTTTTGGGGCCGGCTTGACTGGGGTTTGGGCGCATAGGAAGGCTGGAAGGGAAAGGAACAGAATGGCGAGAGGTGTGCGGGTGCGCATAGGCTTGCGCTCAGTATAGACCGTGCAGGCGACGGAGCCTACCGCACTGTCAATCCGCTACTCGTTCAGGAATTTTTCCCAGGAGTCCTTCTTTTCTTCCCAGGTTGGGTCAGGGACGAAGACCTCGCCTGCCTTGTGCCACTGTCCGGGCTGTTCGGGGCCAAGACCCGGCATGGTGACCTTGTAGGCTCCGGGGCCGTCGTCGCCCTTGGCTGTGGCAAGAATGACGGCGTCGTACGAGATTCCTTTGTCTGTAATCACCAGGACTTTTTGACCGACCGCAAACATGGGGCCTCCGCATTCGAACCTGTCAGGAAGTCTAACTCATTGGTTATCGTTCTTGACAGGCGAAGGAAGCGCTTCGTCCACGCTTGCGGTCGGATTGTGGCAGATGGGGAAGGTTGGCTGCATGACGATGCTGCCGAATACGACTAAGCGCCGGCCTGGACCTTAGTCTGCTGCTGGCCCTTTCGGGCTTCGGCTTCGCGGTCAAGCTTTGCCTGCTTTGGAATTTCGATCAGGTCTTGATCGTGCGCGGTGCGATGGATTTCAGCCTGCGCCGGGCGCAGTGTCGCAATTGTGTTCTGCATTCTTTCCTCCATTGTTCGATTTTGAGGCGACCCATGGAACAAAGGTCGCCCGGTTTGCAACAAGCTCGATGAGCAGACGCGCACCGAGTTACTCCGCCGGTTCCGCATCGGTTGCTTCCGGCGAAATCTTGATAGAGCCGTTCAGCGCGACTTGATGAATTCGACGCGCCGGAATCGGAGTCCGGTCCAGTCTTCGTCGATGGCGACGGCGCGCACGGTGTCAAAGCCAGCGGCCTTTAAAACGTCCCAGCCTGTATCGCGATTGAAGTCGCACTTCAACTTCTTCGATGAGCCCTTGGGATAGGCAAACCACACGATGGCGTCGCCTTTGGCGCGTGCGGCGATATGCGGGACCAGCGTGTCCACTTCGCTCTGCTTTGTCACGAAGGCGAGCGCGTAGCGAATCTGGGGGACAGACTCGATGTGGCGATGAATGGTGATCGCCGGCAGCCGGGCAAGCTCCGGTTCAAAGCTCAGGGGTGCGTTGAGAATCAGGATGTCCTGTTGGTCCTTGAGTTGCAGTTTGTCAAAAATGGTAGCCATGGATTTTCATCATAGGCGAACCGCGGAAATAATCTGCAATTCTATTGAACATTTTCCGCAGCCTTCTTCCAGGTCAGATCGACTCCCTCGCGGCGATCTGCAAATCCGGTAACTTTTCCATTGCTGTCCCGTTGAAAGATCTTCCGGCTCCTGGTCCGGCCGCGAACGAAGAACACGTCCCGAACCTCTGCGCACAACTGCGTTGGAGACGCTGGGTCGCGGAAACCCACAAGGCGATCTCCGTCGCGCCGTATCCAATAGGCAAGGTCTCCTGCGGTGTATTTTCCGGTGTAGCTATCCAGTTCGGCGCTGCTTAATGAAATCTCCGCAGGGTCATTGAGGATCGCGTATGCGTGAAGCAGCAGAAGCTTCCAATCCTTGTCGTTCCTGACCCAGGTCTCAGTGGTGAGGTAGCGCGCGTGGAGCGTCTGTCCATGGTAGAACTCTTCTTCCCCATCGGTATGGACAACAATGGCGACATTGCCTTCAAGTGTTAGTTGATACGAATCGATGCGAATGTTGCCTGAGACTCCCGTTGGCAATGGAGTTAGTTGCTTGAGAAACTGGCTGCGGTTCATAATTACGCCATTTTCATCCACGTAGACGGCATCGGCAGCTAACGCCGCTTCCCATACCCTTACGTCGCCGGGGGCGTATGCGTCCAGCAACGCCTGGTCTGTGTTTCGCAACTGCCGTTCCACGTCCGGGTCGGGCTTCGGCAGTGCAGCAGGGGCGTTTTGGGCTTCTGCCACATGCATGCTGATTGCGAAAAGAAAGGCAAGCGTGACTGTCCAGAGTTTCGAGCCCATTGTATGCTTCGCTCCTCGATACCAGAGTAGAACGCCTGATTAGCTTGCCAACCGAAAGCTGAAATACCTATCCTGTTGGACCCGCTCAGAAGCGAAACCGGTAGCGCAACTCGGCGGAAACCATTCGCGGATCGTTGTAGTGGAAGCCGCCGATGGTGATCGAGTTATCCTGCAAAACTCGGTGGTTGGTTACATTGATTACATTCACCGCTACCTTCCATCGCTCTCCTATCGCATGTCCGGCGGAAGCGTCAAAAGTGGTGTGGACGGGCAGATACGGTCCGTTGTAAGGCCCCTGGCTGGCGCCGGCCAGTCCGTTTGAGAAGCCCGAGCCATAGTAGAGGTTGGTAGAAAACCAGGTATGCAGTGGAAGGCTGGCCGTGAAGCCTGTGTTGAGTGTTTCGCGCTGGTCGTGGTCGAGAGGGATGTAATCGAAGCCCCCGTTGGTGCAGACCGGATCGTTGGGGTTGGTGCAGGTAAATCCTCCGATGATGGCTCCGCGCTGCTGGGCTATCTGGTTGGAGTAAGTCACGTGGAATTGGCCCAGATGCGCCAGCTCCGGAGACCGCAGAGTCATCTCCCATGCGCGCACCAGCGCTCCATTTACGGCGATTGGGATGCAGGCATTCGACTCGCCGATGCATGAGTGATCGAGGAAGTTGTTGACACGGTTCTTGAAGCTGTCGACGTCGAGCATCCAGCCTTTGTAAGGAATCTGAATGCCGAACTGGTGTTCTTCGTCGCGTTCGGAGGGGAGTGGCGTGAAGGCATTCTCGCCCGAATGCAGGGTGCCGGCATAGTTGAGTAAGGAACTGGAGACGGTTTCAAGCGGCGCGGGCTGGAAAAAGTGGCCGTAGAAACCGCGCAGGACCCAGTGGATGCGGGGAATTTCAACGGTTGCGCCGAGGCGTGGATAGCTTGCCGACTCATCGAAGCCTCCGTGGTAAATGGAGAAGCGTTCGCCGCCGAGCAGGGTAACGTATTGGCCAAGACGCAGATGGTCAGAGAGATAAAACTCGAAGAGTGACGCGCCGGCCTTGGCGCCTGTGTTGGGCTGCGATGGGGCGGACCCATCGTTGATCAGAACGCCGAACAGGTCGCTCTCCGCCTGATAGAAGGTGTAAATGCCGGCAGAGAAGCTGTTTGGTCCCGGTTCTGCATGCGCATCCGCCTGGCCGCCAACATAGTTTGAGCTCTGGTGCCATGTGGTGGCGACGGGGTTGTCGGTTGGAGGTGAATCGTAGTCGGCCTGGTTCAAGTGATAGAAGGGCGCAAACGAAAACAGAGCCTTGGGCGACAGTGTATGGACCCAGTTAGCGATTACAAAGGAGTCGCGCTCGGTTTGGCCGTCGCGTAATCCATAAGACTCGTAATACTGGCTTGCCTGTTCCCAATCGTTCGGGTTGGGATCGTAGGGAACCTGGAAGTGATCTTCGCGGTATTGGGCGTTCAGGCGCAGTTGATCGCTGGGAGTCTGATTGCGAATGAGGGAAACGAAGCCGCTCTCGGAATTGGTTGCGTCATGGTAGGTGCCTGCGACTGGCGTTGCGAGGCCGTAGTTGGAGCGGCCACCGGTCAAGCTTGCATACCATGCGGTGGCAGCGGAGTGGTCGCCGAGCGAGAGCTGCGCCTCGCTGGCGTAGAAATTGCCCGCGGTCACCAGCAGTTCGCCGTCGCGGTCGCGCTCGAATCCATTGCGGGGCAGAACGTTGAATACGCCATAGGTCCGGTCGCCGACTCCGGAGTCGTAGCTGCCGCGCTGCGTTTCGAGGGAATCGATATCCTTCGGATCGATTTGAGGTCCGACATTGGAGGCGATCTTGGTGTTGGGAATCGCAATTCCATCGATGAGCCAACTGGTTTGATGGCCGCCGCGCATGTGCAGCATGTCGTGCGTCATGTAGGCGCCGGGAACGTAGTTGGTAATCATCTCCATGCCAATGGTGCGGTCAGCGCCTGGGGTCCGTTCGATGTCGGCGCGGGTGATGAGCACGGTCGGAGTTACTGAATCGGTCGCGGAGATCGACGAGTCAAGGCCCTGAACAAGAACAGTTTGAGTCGCGGAGGCAATAGACAGCGGAATGTGCAGGACGGGATTGGTCCCGGAGGCCACTTCGATTTGCTGTTCGACCGTTGCGAAACCCGAAGCGGCGACGTTGAGTTTGTAAACGCCGATGGGGACTTGAAGAAGGTCGAACTCGCCTTCAACACCGGTTTTGGCGCGCAGAATGAATCCGGAATTGGCTGCCTTCAGCGTCACTTCCGCACCGGCGACAGGCCGATGCTGGGGATCGTGGACAACGCCATGGACGGTGGCGAATACCGTGGCGAATGCGGGTGCACAGGCAGCCAGCAGAAAAACCGTTAACGGGGAAAGTAGACGACGCATCCTGACTAAAACCTCCTCGATCAGGTTGAGGACTGACCGGGGTTTTTCCGTGCACAAACAGGCGTGTGCTCTGCTTTTCATTAAAAAGCAGGGCTTTTTCGGGGAGGATTCAGGCGAGGATCGAGGCGGGAGGGCCGCGGCCGGCGCGGGTGCGGATTTGGCTGAGGCGGGCCGCTCCGCGGGCGGTAGCGGGAGAGTGGGCCTGCGCTGGCAGCATCGGCAGACTGACCCCAAAGGCGGCGAGCGCATGAGTTGCGGGTGCAGGTCCGGCTGTGTATCCGGGGAAATAGGGGCAGGTAACGGGAGCGGTAAAAGCCGGAGTCGAGCCGGATGCGGCATCGGCCATCATGGCGCGCATGCGCGTGGACATGGCGCAGTTATGTGCTCCGTGGCGGCGACAGCAAGGCGGCAGGCGCGAATCGTCGTCGCTTCCTGGAAGGGTTGCCGCAAGCGGCCCGAGCCAGAAGAACAGAATCAGGAATATCGAGAGCCAGCGCCGCATCTGGGATTCATATTACATGAGGACTGGAATCTACGAGGAAGGAGTTGGCATCGGTCAGGTATCATCGGGGCATCGCATTGTTTATCTCGGGATTTGAGGGAATCGCTTTGTCTGAAGGGAATGTTGCCGTAACGCCGCTCGAAGTTTCCACGCAGGCTTCACTGGACGGTCGTGTGCAGCGCCCGCTGCGCATTGCGCTTTTTGGATTTGGGACGGTGGGCAGCTCGGTGGCGCGGATTCTGGTGGAGTCCAAACCCGATGGCCTTGAACTTACCCACGTCTTCAACCGCGGCGTAGCACGCAAACGCGTGGATTGGACGCCCGCGAGCGTGGAGTGGAGTGAAGACGCCGAGGCGGTGCTGGCCTCCGATGTAGACGTGGTTGTGGAGTTGGCGGGCGGTCTGGAACCGGCGGGAGGCTGGGTGCGGAAGGCGCTTGAAGCCGGCAAGAGCGTGGTGACGGCCAACAAGAAGCTGATTGCATACCATGGCCTGGAACTGGAACGGCTGGCTGCGGCGCGTGGCGGCCACTTGAAGTATGGGGCGGCTGTAGCGGGCGGAATTCCCGTGATTCCGGGCCTCGAACAGGGCCTGGCTGGGGATCGAATCGAACGCATTGAAGGCATTCTGAATGGCACCTGCAACTTCATCCTGAGCAGCATGGAGGATGGCGCGGAATACTCCACAGTGCTGGCCGAGGCGCAGGCAAAAGGGTATGCCGAGGCCGACCCGACCGAGGACGTGGGTGGGTTCGACGCACGCGCCAAGCTGGCGATCCTGATGCGTCTGGCCCTGCGAGTGGCCGTGGACCCTGAGGAGATTGTGCCCCGGCCCATCACCACGGTTACCGCGGTCGACTTCAGCTATGCGCGAGACCTTGGCTGCACCATCCGGCAGGTTGCCCGCGCCGAGCGGGCCGGGGAGACCGCGTCCGCCATGGTGGCGGCAACGGTTGGTCCTATGCTGGTGGCGGTGCGCTCGCCGCTGGCGTGGTCGCGAGGCACGGAGAACATGGTTATTCTCACCGGCCATTATGGCGGCGATGTTGTGTTTTCAGGCCACGGGGCGGGCGGGCACCCAACTGCCGTGGCAGTGGTCAGCGATCTGCTCGCGCTGGCGCATGGTTCACGGCGGGTTGAAATTCCCGCGGTGCCGGCGCGGTTGAGCGCAGAATTTGAAGTACCGCATTACATTCGCTTTCTGGTGAAGGATCGGCCGGGAATTGTCTCGGAAATTACCGGAGCGCTGGCCAGGGAGCAGATCAATATTCGGGCCATTGTGCAGAAGCCGGGGTACCCGCATGAAGCGCTGCCTTTTGTGGTGACCGTGGAGCCGTGCAAGGCGTCCGCTCTGCAACGGGCGCTTGCGGTGATGCGCGTTATGGATTGCCTGCTGGTTGAGCCGCTCGACTTGCAGATGCTTGAGTGACAGTGAAAGAGTGAAAAAGTGAAGAAGTGAAGTGAGCGTGGCATCGTGATTTTGCGCATGTGACTCGGGGGGCGGGCGATGATAGAGACGAATTACAAGTGTGAGATTTGCGGTACTGAGAGCGAGAATCCTGTGCGCTGGATCGTGATCCATTGCAGCAATGCGCAACTCACCGTTTTCAAATGGACGGCGGAAGCAGCCAGCGCTCCCCACGCGCGGCACTATTGCGGCGAGGCCCACGCGCAGGTTTATATCAGCCGCTGGTTTGAATCCTTCTGCGGGTGAGTTCGCGATTATCGCAAGATTTTCCGGCCCGGATGGCGGAAAGGTTGCCATTCGCGCTTAGAGGCATTGGCCCCGGAATCGCAGGTTGATTCTGGTCAGAGTATCTGAATCCAATGCCGCCCAGGCTACACCTTGCGGCGTTGGTGCGAAATGTAGTTCGATGTACTCCAGCTTTTGGGCACAAACCCAATCGGAACCCTCGTCTCCGATCAGAAAGTGATCGTATTCCGCGTCCACTCGATTGAATTTGATACTTCGTGATCGCAGGTAATCCTCCACTTGTTTGCGCGTCATCCCAATTTGTAGGTTTGCGGAATAGGATTCAAGCGCTGCCTGGCAGGCGCCAACGCGCTTTCGCTGCGTGTGCACACCCACGCAACATCCGCGGCGATACCCGCGATAAGTACGCGGATAGCAATGAATGCAGTCGAACGCCAACGACTCCTCATGGCAGTCGCCTCCCTACAGAATTTACGCCAACTTCGGCGACGCAGTTCTTGATTCGCGCCCATCCAATGTCCCAGCGTAATTCTGGATGGTCAAATCCTATATGGAACGCGAACACCAGGATCGCCAGAAGGGAAATCTCGGGTGTTCCTGGTAAGCAGGAGACGACCGGTTATTTCCGCAGTCGCTTTGATGATCGCACCCGGTAGTTTCATCTTCCGTTGTCTTCGTACGATTACCGATCTCTCAGCAATCTCCGGGGTCAACGGAAGGCTGCGGAAAGTTGCGAGAAATGCGCGGATTCGAGGCTCTTCCCCGGGGGTCGCCCCCGCCATTACTTCCATCCAAGTGACGATGCTTATAGCCCGGTCGAGGCATGAGTCAATCTCGGGTTGCGCGATCGCGACACCGCTCATGTAGTCGATGAGGATGTTGGTGTCGAAGAGAACCTTCGACCCTACCATTCTTCCCGCATCCTCTACTGGTACTCCAAACCATCCACGGGACGGTCACGCCAAATTCCAAAGGCTTCCGCTCCCGAGTCGTTCCGGTGCGGCTCCAGCGAGGTCGAGATAGCGCGGCGCACGAACTCGGCGCGCGAGATGTCGAGCCTTTTAACAACAGAATTCAGCAACTCAAGGTCTTCTGCCGGAATGTCAACCAGAGTACGCAAGGAGGTCTCCTGTGATATACAGCAACGATATCATGTTTCTTATCGCTTGTGCATATCCCGCGCCGGCCCCGTGGACTCGCGCACCACCAATTCCGGCGCCATCACGATCTCCGACGGAAACGCTTTCTCCCGGTCGGCAATCCTTTCCAGCAGCACCTGCGCGCCGCGTTTCCCCATTTCAAGCAGCGGCTGGCGGACGGTGGTCAGCGAGGGTGTTGAATAGGCCGCGGACTGGATGTCGTCGAAACCGACCACAGAAACATCTCCTGGCACGGTGAGTCCGGCGTCCTTCAGGGCGCGGATTGCGCCAATGGCGGCGATGTCGTTGAAGCAGAAGATGGCGGTAAAGTCGCGGGTTTTTTCGAGCAATGCCTGCATCGGTTTGTAGCCGATTTCGGGCGCCATGGGGTGGTATCCGTCTTTCATTGACCAGCCGGCCGAATCGATGCGGATCACCAGCGCCGGGTCGAGTTTGAGGCCAATTTCTTTGGCCACCCTCTGGATTGCCTCCCAGCGAAACTCCGAGTCGGGGATGGCGCGCGGACCGCGCATGAAGGCAATGCGCCTATGTCCAAGTCCGTTCAGATGGAGCAACGCCTGCTGCACCGCAAGGTGGTGATCGAGGACAATATTGGTAACGTTCTCAGCCACGCTGTGACCCGAAATGGCGACCACCGGAATGGGAACGTCAATGTGGTCGGCAGGCGTGTTGAGGAGCAGAAAACCATCGACGGAGCGCTCCACCAGCATGCGCGGGTATTTGTCGATGAGTTCGCGCTTCCAATCGTGGCAGGCGGTGAAGTAGAAGTAGTGTGCGGCGGTCAGCTCCTGAACCACGCCGCTCATTACGCGTGTAAAGTAGCCCTCGCTCAGGTCGGGCGCCAGCACGCCCACACTCAGGGACCGGCTTTGGCGCAGTGAGCGGGCAAAGTAGTTGGGGCGGTAGTTGAGCCGCTCCGCCGCCTCCATCACCCGCGTACGCGTCTCCTGCGGGATGGACTTGGCCGCGGGAGAATTATTCAGGACCAGAGAGACTGTGGTCTGCGAGAGCTTCAAATGCTCGGCAAGCATTCTTAGGTTCACGTGCCCTGGTGGCGTAGATAGCTTTCCCTTTGCCATGTTCAGTTTGTAACACGTTTGGAAACCAGTGGACAGGGAACAGTGCGCAGTGGACTCCTGCTGCGCGCTGCTCCAATTGCGCTCCTACTTCATCGGGATCTCGATTTGGCTGCGGCCGGGTTTGAGAGCCCAGGTTTGGCCGCCTGACTCAAAGGTCCCGGTCAGGGTTCCAGGAAGTGTGATGAGGGCGTGCAGCGTCCGCCCTCCTTTGGCGCCCGCGTCGGGTTGTAAGCCGGAGTAGTGGTATTCCACCTTGATTTCGCCCTGGGAATGGGGATAAGTGGCCGTGAGAGAGGGCAGGTTGCCGAGGTGCGGAGCGATGCGGACGGTGGCGAAGCCGGGGCTGGAAGGCTCGATTCCGGCTACCAGCGTGAGCAGGTCGTAGATGGGGTGGGCTGTCCAGGCGTGCGAGTCGGAGCGGGTGTTGCCGGGAACCTCAGGCCAGGTGCTGAAATGGAGCGGAAGCAGTTTGCGCCAGGGGTCGAGCGAGCCCAGATAGGCGTCCGCCATGCCGGCATGGTCCAGCGCCCGCGCCAGGTAGAAGCGGAAGTAGTAGGAGGCGCTGAGGGTGCCGTCGGGGGTGGTACCGGGGTCGATGGTCAGCATCCGCTTGAGGACCTCGCGTTGACGGTCTTCGGGGATGACGTCGTAGAGGACGGCCAGGATGTTGGCTTGCTGGCTAAAGCTTTTCTGGTCTGGACTATCGGCAATCAAGCTGCGGGAAGCTGACCAGCAGCTCGCTAAGAGCCCGGCGCGGACATGTGCGGCACGGCCCCTGTAACGGGATGCGAAAAGCGTGTCGCCGACGGAATCTTCGAGGGCGGCGGCTTCGCCCAGAGCTCCAAGGTATTCGAGCGTCGTAACGCAGGACTCGCCGCTTGCGCTGTAAGTGGGGATTTCTCCAGACGAAACCCAATCGATAAAACTCCACCACGGCAGTTGGCGGAGAAGGCCGTCAGACTGCTCATACTCTGCGAACCAGTCGAGCACCGAGCGGGTACCAGCCAGCTTGGTCCGGACGAACTCAGTGTCCGGCCGGTACATCCAGTAGTCGTGAACCATGCCGACATAGAGCAGGGAAAAGGTAGGGATATTCTGCGGCAGGGAACTGGGATACCGGCTGCGGGTGATTCCCTCGGGCATGCGGGACTGGTCGAACGCCTCAATCGCCTGGCGGGCGAGACGATCGTCGCCAGCCACGGAGTAGGAGATGAGAGCCTGGATGCGCGTGTCGCCGACGTACTGGAGTTGCTCAAAGTAAGGCGTGTCCATGTAGGTTTCGTGGGCGTCGAGCCGGGCGGTGCGCCAACTGATCTCCCAGATTTTGGCCAACTCGGGGTCGTTGGCATCAAACTTCGCTCGCTCCCCAAATGGATATGCCGTAAATTGCGCTGTCAGCGATTCAAGCGTAAGTGGCTGGTCGCCGGTGGTGATGTCGAGGTCGAGATAGCGCCAGGTGCGCCACCAGAGCGGCTCGAACGTGCGATTCTGGCCACCGTCTGGGAGAAAGCTGTCGCTGAGGCCGAGGGCTTTGCGGCCTGCTACTTCGTCGCGGTCGCCCTTGTGCTGGTCTTTGTCGTAGAGGGCTTCGCAGTAGGTAAGGACGATTTTGGAGCGTTTACCTCCGGAGACAGTGAGTTGCGGATATGCGGTGGTGAGGGTTTTGCGATCAAGTAGGAGGTGGGCGTTCGTATGTGCAGGGATCGCGACGCTGCGACCAGGAAAGTCATTGAGCTCCAGTTTCTCCGAAACAATCTCAAGTGCAATGGAGCCCGGCTCCGCAGGAACATGGGTTGACTGATCGACCTTGGCGCGCACAGCCTTTCCTGCTTCCGTCGGCGCGTACTCCATGTGCGGCAACTCATCCGGCACCAGTCCCCACGGGTTGTCGCCGGTGGTCTCTGCGGAATGGGCCCGATTAACCGGAAACATGCTTTCCGGCAGCGGCGACGCAGCCGCAACCCAAGCCGCCCCGCCCACTGCAGGCGAATTCCAGTCCCAGTCATAGCGCGAAGCGTCGAGTTCTTCCCCAGGCCCGGATGCAAAGTAGGTCTCCAGGCTCACCGACTTTCGATCCAGCGGCCGGTGCCCTTGCTCCACTTCCACCAGCCAGTCCCTCGGCGTGCTGATCGACGAGTCTCCAGTGGCTTCACTCTCCAGCAAAAAGGCGGTGCGATCGCTCATCTGCGCAATGGGTGCGTAGACGCCGAAGTTCCACACCGTTGCGGTGATCAGGTTCTGTCCCGCCTGGAGCAGCGGCGCCAGATCGAATCGCTCATAGCGCCAATGGTTCAGGTCGCCACGCGCCGGCCCGTCTCCCACACGCTTGCCATTCACATACAGGATGAATCGGTTATCGGCGCTCACGCGGACCACATAGCTGGCCGGCGCCGCTGGCAGAGTCAGCGTGCGCCGGAAGTGCAACACAACCGGCTCGCGCAACGGGGCGGTCGGGTGCGTGATCCACGAGGCCTTCCAGTCACGGTTGGGCGGGTCAGTTGGAGTGGCCGGGGCTTGAGCTT
>Ga0302320_10020035_pt1 | contig 13380 bp, 13 predicted proteins | sample Bog_T0_3_FD_202130 | JGI IMG/M metagenome (GOLD analysis project Ga0302320, IMG submission 202130) | Peat permafrost microbial communities from Stordalen Mire near Abisko, Sweden - Bog_T0_3 | ecosystem: Environmental > Terrestrial > Soil > Wetlands > Peat | place: Sweden: Abisko, Stordalen Mire...
CGGCGCCGACGGCGACGATGGCACTACCGCCACGGGCGCTTGGCGTCGCGGCGCACGAACAGGCGAGAAGGGCCACAGCAGTGCTGACAACTAGGACGCTGAGCCGGACCTGAGAACCTATTACCGGCCCATCCATTCCGACTCCTCCCGTGGCGGGCCGTCCCTCCTGTCGACCCCGTGCCTAGAATGATAATCACTCTTATTATCTCGGTCAAACAAGGCTCGACTGACTGGGCTCGAAGGGCGCGATCAGGCCCGCTCGATGAACGTCCGGATACGAAGTCGGCTGATGGCTTCTACCAACTGCGACGAGGGGGTACGCCGCGCTTGTCCTCTTTGTTGCCCCGTTTTTCTTCTTCTCACGGGTCTTCTCGTCTTTGAGACGGCCCTGGTGCCGGGCGTGTCCGGCAGCCTCGGAGCGCGAGCGACCGAGAGGACGGGCCTTAAAGCCTCGGGGGAGATAACCCATGCGCTAAAGCCCAAGGGACCAGCCCAGATTTAGATGCGGCCTTTATTGCAGCGTGGCTACAAGGCAAAGGGAATCAAAATGAATGGGACTTTCGGCTCTATGGACGCGCGGCCCGCGGTCTTAGCCTGACGAGGAAGGCCCTGGGCGTACCGGGTTTCCGGGACACTCCCTCACCGGTGTCCCGAGTCGCTCGGTGCGCCAGGGCCGCATTCTTTAACTTTTCCGGGTGACCGCGCGCCCCCAGACGGACAGTTCCGTCAGCCCCCTATTGCCGGCCGACGGCGCCGGCGACCTGGGCGCAGTGGCAGACCGCGGCGAAACTTGGGTTCGACTCGCGCAATCCGGTGCTCGTGGCTGAAGCCGTGGGCGTTTCCCAGCAACCCGACAGTGCTGTTGACCAACGAGACGTGGGAGAAGGCCTGGGGGAAGTTGCCTACGAGGCGTTGTGCCACGGGGTCGTACTCCTCGGCGAGAAGGCCGAGGTCGTTGCGCAGCGACAAAAGCCGCTCGAACAACTTGACGGCATCGTCGTGGCGACCGATGAGGTGCAGGTCATCGACCATCCAGAACGAACAAGGAAGAAACGCTCCTTCCCGTCCTGTCAGCCCGTCGATGTGTTCTGAGCGCGCAGAGTCGTATCGGGCGACGAAGCCGTCGATCATAAGCCCACGCTCGATCGCCTCAACTGTCCCAACGACGCGGGGGTCCTTTGGGGGCAGGAAACCGACGAGGGGGACCATGAGGACGCTGGCGTCGAGCTCCTTGGAGCCGTAGTACTGGGTAAAGGTGTTCCTCTCGGGGTCGAAGCCCTTCTCGCAGACCTCCTTGTGGATCTCAGCGCGCAACGCCTTCCACTTGTCCACGGGGCCGTCCAGGCCGAAGTCCTCGACGTCGTGGATGGCACGGTCGACAGCCACCCAGGCCTCCACCTTGGAATGGGTGAAATGACGGCGTGGGCCGCGTACCTCCCAGATGCCGTCGTCCGGCTCCTTCCAGCCCGTCTCGATGAAATCCATGAGCACCAGCTCGAGGTCCCATGACGGCCCGGCCGGCTCGAGACCTGTGCGCCGCGCCTCGTGCAGGGCGCCGAGCACCTCGCCGTAGACGTCGAGCTGATACTGCTCAGAGGCGGCATTGCCGATGCGCACGGGCCTCGAGCCCTCGTAGCCAGGGAGGTAGTCGAGCACGGTTTCTTTGAGATCCCTCTCTCCGGCTACCCCGTACATGATCTGCAGCTTGGAAGGATCGCCGGCTACGGCACGCAAAAGCCAGTCGCGCCACTCGGCGGCCTCGTCTCGATAACCCGCTGCCATGAGCGACGACAACGTCAAGGTGGCATCTCTAAGCCAGCAGTAGCGGTAGTCCCAGTTCCGCTCACCACCGAGGCTTTCGGGCAGCGAGGTCGTGGGGGCGGCGATGATGCCACCTGTGGGCTCGTAGGTGAGCGCCTTCAATGTAATGAGGGAGCGCACCACCGCATCACGCCAACGATGCGGCGCGAAGCTGGCGAGATCTGCCCATTCCTGCCACCGCCGAGTCGTCTCCTCGATGGCGTACGGGGCGGCCACGGGTTGTGACACTTCACCATGCGAGGGGAAGTAGGTGAGCACGAAGGAGACCTCCTGGCCCTCGCGCACATGGAACTGGGACACGGAGCGCATTTCCTCGCCGTGAACCTCGGCTGTTGTCCAAAGTGCCAGACCATCCGGCCCAGCGATGGCCACGAGCTGGCCATCGATACGGCGCACCCAGGGGACGACCGAGCCGTAGCCGAAGCGGATCTCGAGGTCCATCCGCATGTCGACCGAGCCGCTCAAGCACTCGACGAGCCGCACGATGGTCGGGTTCGCTTCCTTGAGCGGCATGCAGTCAGTCACCCGTACGCTGCCCGAGGGCAGGTCGAACTCACTTTCCAGCACGAGGCTGTCTCCGATGTAGCGCCGGCGTGTGGCGAGGACCGGCTCACCCTCACCGGGCTTTTGGCTCGAGGCTGGGGCGATGCGCCAGTAGCCGTGGTCGCGCTCGCCGAGCAAGTGGCCAAAGCACGCTGCCGAGTCGAAGCGCGGCACGCAGAGCCAGTCGATCGACCCGTCCCGGCCGACGAGGGCAGCCGTGTGCGTGTCTCCTATGAGGCCGTATTCCTCTATGCGAAGCGCCACCGCTCAATAATGGCCGACGGCTGTGAGTTTGAAGGTGCGACTACCTTGCGATGGCCAGCGTGCTCAGTGCGCGATGCACGCCCCTGTGCCGACGACGGTCGTCGGTGACAAAGCCTCTGCCTTCTTCACCCGTAGCAGCACCCCGGGGGAGGTCAAGGCGTAGCCGATGTCGGGCGTGCTGGGCGAACGCGAGAAAACGAGACCGATCACCAGGCCGTCAGGCTCGACGAGCGGTCCCCCCGAGTTGCCCGGCCGCACCAGCGCCTGGACCTCGTAGACGGCGCGCACAGTCTGGTTCTGGCCGTAGATGTCGAGTCCCGTGGCCGTGATCTCGGCACGTACGCCTGCCGGGTCGACCGTCAGGGGTCCACCTTCTGGGTATCCGATGACCACCGCCTTGGTGCCGCGGCCCACGAGATTGGTGTCGATCGCAAGTGGCCGCCCAACGACCCCGGGGACGCGCAGCACGGCGAGATCGAACTCGGGGTCGAACAGCTCGACGGTGGCGACGTGGTAACTGACAGAGTCTTCAACCCTTACCGAACCGGTACCGGCTACGACGTGGGCGTTGGTCACAACCAGTCCCGGGCTGACCACGAAGCCCGAGCCCTCCTGTATCTCTCCACAGCCGACGGCCACGACCTTTACCGTCGAAGGGCCGGCTGCGTTCGTCCCGGCGCGAACCTGCGTTGCGCTGGGGTAGGTGACCGGCCCGGCGAGCTGCACGAGCCCGTCGGCGACGACTTGTAGTCCCTCGTCGCTCAAAAAGCGCTCAGCCGGGGCGAGGGCAGTCGGGATCGGGGGCATGACCTTGGTGACCGTCTGGATGATCTTGGAGTCGTTGATCTGGCTCGCGACCAGGGAAAACTGGCTGTTGACGAGGACGGAGGAGAGGAGCCAGATCATGACGAGCGCTCCACCAGTGGCCACGAGCGCACCGGCCAGCGCGTCCACGGTGCCAAAACGTGCCCGTCGCAGGCGGCGCCAGAGCCCTGAGCCGAGTTGACGGCCACCGGCAGCGAGCACGGCGGCCGGAACTAGCAAAAGGACGAGTGCGACGATCGTCTTGGTGTGCTCCCCGCGCAGATGCGGGCACACGACAAGGACGAGCACCCCGCCGAGGGCAAGGCCGGCGAGGGCGCCTCCATAGGAGAGGACCTGTACCGCTGCACCCCGGCGCAGGCCACGGAATGCGGCTGCCACGATGACGATGACGAGGATGATGTCGAGCGCGTCCATGGCCGATGACTCAGGTCAAAGCGTCGGCGGACGGCGACACTCAACCGCACCAGGGGACGGATCGCCACCGCGGCGTGTTAGGGAACGGGGCCTGTCCATAGGATTGGGCCGAGTGTATGCGCTGGCCGAAAGTCCCCGGACGCGCGTCTGGGCGCAATCCCGCCGTTTCCCGCCACATTCTCGGCCCATTGTGACTCGCCGGTCGTTGAGCCTTACAGGTGGCCGGTGCCTGCGCAGGCAAGCGTTACACCTTTGCCGCTCGCCTGTTCCAAACTGGAGTCGTGGTTCGATCTCCTGACAGCGAAGCTGCGTCTCAAAAGCGCGCCGGCGCGGTCCGTCCCAATAAGCGAGGTGTGCTCGGCTGGGTGGAAGTGCTCCTCCGGCGCCGACGCAAAGGCCAGCCACGCCCCGGCGAGGCTCACGATCATCACCACCGAGACGTCCAAGGCGGCAGCGCCCGCGCCGCCGTATTCGGCATCAGTGACGGGCTCGTCACGAATATCTCATTGATCCTCGGCCTCTCCGGGGCGAACCCGCCGGCCGGAGTAATCCGTCTCGCGGGCCTCGCCGGCCTCCTCGGCGGCGCCTTCTCGATGGCAGCGGGGGAGTACATCTCGATGAGGGCTCAGACCGAGCTCTTCCAGCGCGAGCTGGAGCGCGAGCGCCAGGAGATCGATCGGCGCCCGGAGGGCGAGCTGCAGGAGCTCGTGAAGATCTATGAGAGCCGGGGCATCTCCAACCACCTGGCCCTGCAGGTCGCCAAACAGATGATGTCCGATCCGGAGATTGCTCTCGAGACGCACGCCCGCGAGGAGCTGGGCATCCATCCGGACTCGCTCGGCAGGCCACTTTCAGCAGCGGCTGCCTCCTTTGTGACCTTCAGCGTGGGCGCAGTCTTGCCGCTCGTGCCCTTCCTCATCGGCCACGGCACCTCCGCCGTGCTCGTCTCGATTGCCACCGCAGCCGTGGCTGCTGTGATGGTGGGCTCGGCTCTCTCGCTGTTCACGGGGCGTTCGTGGTGGTGGTCGGCCTTTCGCCAACTCGCTATCTGCGCCGCTGCAGGAGCAGTCACCTACGCCGTCGGCGCTGCGGTCGGCTTGAGCACGGTCCACTGATGGGTATTCGCGATTCCAGTTTGAAGTGGCGCAACGCGCGCGGGCACAAGTGAGGAGCTAGCAGATGGCCAAGGTCCCGATCTACATCGTGAGGCACGCGCACGCCGTTGCCCGTGACGCCTGGGCGGGACCTGACAGGGCCCGCCCCCTGACCGAACGCGGCGTCAAGGAGGCACGGGCCATCGCTCACCGGTTCGATGCCGCTCCCGTGGGGGCGCCGGAGCGCAAGCATGGCAGTCGCGAGTTGAGACCGACGTCGCTCATGTCGAGCCCTGCCGAGCGGTGCGTGGCGACCCTGCAACCCCTCGCTGAGGCCTGCCGGTTGCCGATACTGGCGGCCGACTTCATCTCGGAAGGCTCGGACGCCACCGAATTGCTGGTGCAGCTCAACAAGCTCGCAGCAGCTGGTGGCGTGCCCGTTCTCTGTTCACACGGGGACGTCATCTGGGCTCTCGTCGACCTGCTCGAGTCCGCCGGCACGCGGTTTTCTGAGCCGGTGGAAGTGCGCAAGGGCTCCATCTTGGTCCTGGAGACCCACTCGGGCACCGTCGAGTCGGCCCGGTACATCCCACCGGCCAAGGTGTAGGTTCCCGCCCCATGGCCGATCCGAAGCAGGGACATCTGTTAAGCGGCGTCCCGGGGCGTTCCCCCGGGCTGCTCGCATTCGCCGGAGGTGGGGAATGGCAGCCGGGGTGCGGCTATGACCTCGAGCTGCTCGAAGCCTCGGTCGCCGATGAGGTGCTCGTGCTGCCGACCGCGGCCGCTTATGAGCGGCCCGAGCGGGCCGTCAAGACGGCCGAGGACTGGTTCTCCTCGCTCGGCTCGCGCGCCCGCCCGCTGATGGTGCTTAGCCATGGCGAGGCCAACGAGGAAAAGAACGCGGCCGTAGCCCGCGCGGCGCGCTTCATCTACTTGTCCGGAGGGTCGCCCCTTCACCTGCTCTCGGTGCTTAAGGGGTCACTCGTCTTCGAGGCGCTCGCCGCCGCCTGGCGCGAGGGCGCCGTGGTCGCCGGCGCCTCAGCTGGGGCGATGGTGCTCGGCGACCCGATGGTCGACCCACGTGGCGGGGCGTTCACAGTAGGGCTCGGTCTCGTCGGCCAGCTAGCTGTCGTCCCTCATCATGGTTCGGGCAGCTCGCACCACTTCTGGCGGACCCTCGAGCTGGCTCCGGCCGGGTTGGCCATTGCCGGCATACCCGAGCACACTGCGCTCATTCGGGAAACCGACGGCTCTTGGCGCTCAGTGGGCGATTCGCCGGTCACCGTCTACCGAGACGGCGCGGAGGCCGGCCTCAGCGCCCTTCCTCGCTGAGCCGCCGGCGCCTCGGCAGCTACCTATTCGGCCTCGGTGATCGTGACCGACTCGATGACGACCTTTTCTTTCGGTGCGCCCGACTTGGTTCCCACGGCGTTGATTGCCGAGACGACATCGGTCCCAGCGACGATCTGACCGAAGAGCGAGTAGAGCGGCGGCAGCCGCATGCCGTCAGGCCCGGAGATGACGAAGAACTGGCTCCCGTTGGTATTAGGGCCCGCGTTCGCCATGGCGAGTGAACCGAGCTCGTAGCGCCCCGGCTTGGGCAGCTCGTCCTCGAAGCGGTACCCGGGGCCACCGGTGCCGGTGCCTTGCGGGTCTCCACCTTGGAGGACGAAGCCCGGGATGATCCGGTGGAACGAGATGCCGTCGAAGTAGTGGTAGCGGGCGAGGAAGACGAAGTTGTTCGTCGTCCTCGGGGCGCTTACGGCGTCGAGGGCGAACACCATCGTGCCCTTGGAGGTGACCATCTCGGCGCTGTAGCGCTTGGACAGGTCGATGCACATCGGCGGCGGCCCGTCGAAATGCTGCGTCTTCGGCGCAGAGCCGTCAGCAGGAGGGCACTCACTCGGCATAGGGAACTCCGTTTCTTTTCGTAGGCCGGTTCAGCCTGAGACCTGCGTGATGCCGACCTTGAGAAGGTAGACCTTGACCGTCGGCGTGCCAGTGCTCGATGTGTCCGGCGCCCCGTCCGCCCCGATCTTGGCGAGAATGGCCATGCCCGCAGGCGATGTCACCTTTCCGAAGATCGTGTAGTTGGGCTCGGTGTCAAGCATCTTTTGACCGCCCGCCAGCACGAAGAAGAACTGGCTTCCGTTGGTGCTAGGTCCGGTCGAGTTGGCGTAGACGAGGTCCCCGGGCTGGTAGCAGGTGGACTGTGAAGCGTTTGTCTTGCAGCTAGCCGGCGGCGTGGTTCCGGTGAAGGAGTATCCGGGGTAGGCGTGCACCCCTCCCGTACCAAGCCCGGTCGGGTCGCCACCTTGGACAACGAAGCCCTGGATCACCCGGTGGAAGAACGTGCCGTCGAAGTAGTGGTAGCGGGCGAGGAAGACGAAGTTGTTGACACCGGCGGGCGAGGCGGCGGTCGGCATCGAGACGACGATATTGCCGAGGCTCGTCTCGAAGGTCGCATCGAAGACCGAGCTTGCCGTGACGCATGTGGGCGGCTTGGACTTGAACCAGACGACCCGCTTCGTCGCTCCTGTGGTGGGCGGGCAAGTTGGAGTGACGGCCGCAGTGGTGAGGGGCTGTGTCGTCGGAGTCGGGAAGGTCGTGCCGGTCGGAACGCTCGTCGTCGTTGTGCTCGTCGTCGTCGTGGTCGTCGCCAAGGTGGTGGAGGTCGTGGTCGTCGTGGTCGCCGCCTTGCCGGATCCGTTCACGAGGAAGACGATGCCGACGATGGCTGCGGCCAGGATGACGAGGCCAATGCCACGGCGAAGGTTGCGCTGTCGCTTCCGTCCTTTTTGGATGATGGCTTGCTTTTGTTCGCGTGCGGCTCGTTGCCGCGCCCTCTTGTCGGTAGGCACGGAGCGACACGCTACCGAAACCGCAGGGCAACGTGCATCCACCCCCTTCCAGGGCCCCTTTTATGACACCGCCAAGGTCGCCGTCGGGCGGCCGGGTTGCGCCCGGGCCTCTCATGGGCGCGTGAAAAGGAACCTTCCGCGACCGATCCCCGCGATCGAGGCCCCAGTCGCTCGGTCTCGTTTTGCGGCACTAGCTTGGCGGTGTGACCCTCGTTGTGCAGAAGTTCGGCGGGACATCGGTCGGCGACGCGGACCGCATCCGCGCCGTGGCCGACCATGTGGCCCGTACCCGGCGCACCGGCAAGGACGTCATCGTCGTCGTGAGCGCCATGGGTAAGACCACCGACGGGCTTATCCGTCTTGCCGAGGACGTGAGCCGTGTGCGCCCGGGCCGCGAGCTCGACATGCTCCTCACCGCTGGGGAGCGGATCTCGATGGCCCTTTTGTGCATGGCCCTTGCCGAGCTCGCCGTTCCGGCCGCTTCGTTCACGGGCAGCCAGGCGGGCATCATCACCGACACCACCCATACCAAGGCGCGCATCTTGGAAGTCAAAGGCGACAGGCTCCGTGAGGCTCTAGCCCAGGGCGTCGTCCCGGTTGTGGCCGGGTTCCAGGGCGTGTCGAGCAATCGGGACGTGACCACGCTCGGCCGAGGTGGTTCGGACACGACGGCCGTGGCTCTGGCAGCGGCCCTCAAGGCCGACGTCTGTGAGATCTACACCGACGTCTCCGGGGTCTTCACCGCCGATCCGCGGGTGGTTCCGACGGCTCACCGCATCCCGAGGATCTCTTTCGAGGAGATGCTCGAGATGGCGGCCACGGGCAGCAAGGTCCTTGCCCTTCGATCGGTGGAGTTCGCTCGGAACCATCACATACCCCTGCACGTGCGCTCCAGCTTCACATGGGAGCCCGGGACCATAGTCTCCGAGGAGGATCCTTCTGTGGAACAGCCCATCGTTTCGTCGGTGACGAGCGACATGACAGAGGCGAAGATCACGATCACCGGCGTCCCCGACCAGCCCGGCATTGCCGCGTCGCTCTTCCGAGGTCTGGCGGGCCGGGCCATCAACGTCGATGTGATCGTGCAGAACACCTCCCATCACGGCACGACCGACATCTCTTTCACGATTCCCCGGGCCGATCTCGAGGGCAGCTTGGAGGTCGCAGAGCAGCTCATCCCACAGCTCGGGGCCGTCTCTGTCATCGCCGACGACGATGTGGCGACGGTTTCTGTCGTGGGCGCCGGCATGCGAACCCATCCCGGCGTGACGGCGACGATGTTCCAGACCCTCGCCGATGCCGGGGTCAACATCGAGATGATCTCCACTTCCCCCATCCGCATCTCGTGTTTGGTGCGTGCCGAGCTGGCCGAAAGGGCAGTACAGGTCCTGCACGCTGCGTTCGAGCTCGACACCTGAGAAGGCCTGTCAAGGCTTTACAACGGTCCTTCGGCCTCGTTCGGGAGCGAGAGGCACAAGTTAAGCTCGGGCCATGAAAGTCGGTGTTTTTGGCGCCACCGGGCAGGTCGGCGCGGTCATCAGGTCGATACTCCTCGAGCGGGCCTTTCCGACTGACGGCGTGCGCTTTTTCGCGAGTGCCCGTTCAGCGGGCCGAATGCTTCGCTTCGGCGAGGTAGACGTCGTGGTCGAAGACGTCGTCGGGGCCGACTTCGCCGGTATCGACATCGCCCTTTTCTCCTGCGGCGCCTCGACATCATTGGAGCTAGCCCCCCGTGTTGTTGCTGCGGGCGCCATCGTCATCGACAACTCCTCTGCGTGGCGCATGGACCCGGAGGTCCCGCTCGTCGTGCCCGAGGTGAACGCAGACGCCCTGTCCGATATACCGAAAGGGATCGTCGCCAACCCGAACTGCACGACCATGGTGGCGATGCCCGTGCTGAAGCCCCTCGACACCATCGCCGGGCTGGCACGGATCGTCGGCGCGACCTACCAGGCCGTTTCCGGTGCCGGCCTCGCCGGTACCGCCGAGCTCGACGAGCAGGTCAAAAAGCTTGCTGCCGTGGCGTCCGCCCTCGCACATGACGGCAACGCCGTCGAGCTGCCGGCGGCGGTGAAGTTCCCCGCTCCTATCGCCTTCAACGTCATTCCCGTCGCCGGAAGCCTTGTCGCCGATGGGAGTGGTGAGACTAGCGAGGAGCAGAAGTTCAGGGACGAGAGCCGCAAGATCCTCGGCCTGCCCGGGCTCAAGGTGTCGTGCACTTGTGTGAGAGTGCCCGTGTTCAGCGGCCACAGCCTTGCCCTGGCACTCGAGTTCGAGCGCCCCTTGAGCCCCGAGGAGGCTATTGCCGCCCTCGACGGGGCGCCCGGCGTCGAGCTCTCAGACATCCCGACCCCACTCGCGGTGACCGGTCGCGATGTGTCGCTCGTGGGAAGGGTGCGCCGTGACGACACCGTCCCGAACGGCTTGTCGCTCTTTGTCGTCGGCGACAACCTTCGTAAGGGGGCGGCGCTCAACGCCGTGCAGATCGCCGAGGTGCTGGCCGGGAGTGCCTGATCCGCGGCCTAGGTCAAAAAGGGCCAGACCTCAGGCGAGCTTTGCGAGATAGGGGGCGATCAGCTTCTCGATGAGCTTGGCTGCGACGTCGACTTCGATGTTGACCTTGTCGCCGGCCTGCCTAAGCCCGATCGTGGTCACTAAAGAGGTATGGGGGATGATGGCGATAGTAAAGCTGTCGTCGTCGAGGTCGAACAGGGTCAGGCTGACACCGTCGATGGCGATAGAGCCTTTCTCGACGCAGTAGCGCATCAGCTCGGCCGGGATGCGGACCCGCAGGTCGGGCGCCGGCGCGACCACTTCCCCGACAGCGTCGACGTGGCCCTGGAGAATGTGGCCGCCGAGGCGATCACTTGCCCGCACGGGACGTTCCAGGTTCACCTTGTCACCGGGCTCGAGCAGGCCGAAGGTCGTCCGTGCGAGCGTCTCGGGGGTTAGCTCGGTCTCCCAGCTCTCTTGCGTGAACGCAATGACCGTCACACAACAACCGTTCACCGCGACCGAGTCTCCGATAGCGATGTCCTCGAGCACCGATTTGGCCTGGATTTTGTACCGATCACCGTCATGGCCGAGGTATGTACCCATCTCTTCGATCAGACCTGTGAACACGTTCCCAAGCCTATCTTGCTCGGTTGATGAGTACCTTTTGGCTGCTCAGCGGGGCTATTGACGAGCAAGGAGGATGCAGCCGACCGTTGTCCCGAAGACGAGGACGACAGAGCGCAGCAGGACCGGGCTCAGCTCGCGGGCGAAACTGCCGCCGAGGCGTCCCCCTACCAGGCTCGCCACAGCCATGATGGCTACGGCGCTCCAGGCGACGTGGCCGAAGATGCCGTAGGCGACGACGGCGACCGAGTTGATGAGGATCGACATGACCTGTTTCAGGCCGTTCAGCCTTTGCAGGGTGTCGGCTATCACTAGACCGAGCACCGCGAGCAGGATGATGCCGAGTCCCGCCCCGAAATAGGCGCCGTAGACAGCCGCCAGGAAGACTGCCGCGTGGAGGGCCACTGAGCGGTGCTCGCGCGAGTCCGTCTGGCGATTCGCCAACTTGCGCGTGGCGAGTGGTTGCACGGCGAACAGGCCACAGGCGAGAAGGATCAAGAATGGGACGGCTGTCTTGAAGATGCTCGCCGGAGTCGTCAATAACAGCACCGCGCCAACGATGCCGCCCGCGACGCTCGTGATACCGAGCACAACAAGGCGCGGTCTTTGACCCTCGAGCTCGCGCCGGTAGGCGGCCGTGGCCCCGACGTAGCCGGGCCACATGGCCACGGTGTTTGTGACATTGGCAGTGACACTCGGGTAGCCAACTGCCAAGAGGGCCGGGAACGATATGAGCGACCCGCCCCCGGCGACGCTGTTGACCGCGCCACCCAAGAGGCCGGCCAAGCCGAGAATGATGCCGTGCTCTGGCGTCAATCAGCTACCGCGCTCGGCCAGTTCTCGTCTCGGACCTCAACTAGGTAGGAGGCGTGGTTACGCGCAAATTCGGCGACGCTGTCCCCCCCGAACTTACGCAAGGCTTCCGAGGCGATCACGAGGGCGAGCATTGTCTCGGCCACCACGCCCATAGCCGGCACCGAGGTGACGTCGGTGCGCTCTTTGAACGAGACCGTCTCTTGCTTGGTCATGATGTCCACGGTCTTGAGCACCGGCCGGTTCAGCGTGGCGAGCGGTTTCATGGCGGCCCCGGCGAGCAGCAGGCCTCCGGTCGAGATGCCTCCCTCGATGCCGCCGGCGAGCGAGGTATCTCGTCGGTACTCGCCCGAGTCTGAGTCGAAATGGATCGAGTCGTGACCGACCGACCCGCGGCGAAGCGCGATGTCGGGGCCTTCACCGATCCAGACGGCCTTGACAGCCTGGATGCTCATGAAGGCTTGGGCGATGAGGGCATCGAGCTTGCGGTCCCAGTGGACGTGGCTGCCGAGGCCCACAGGCACGCCGTAAGCGGCGACCTCGACGGCGCCTCCTAAGGAGTCCCCCTCCTTTGCGGCCGCCTTTATCTCGGCGATCATCTCGGATTCGGCCGTCGGATCGAAGCAGCGCACAGGTGAATCGTCAACGGCGCCGAGCTCGCTCGGGCCTGGACGAAGCCCGCGGGTCGCCCGGGCCTCTCCGATCTGGACGACGTGGCTCACGATGGCGACGCCGATCCGAGCAAGGAGCGCCTTGGCGAGCGCACCCGCGGCCACGCGGGCCGCCGTCTCGCGCGCGGAAGCCCGCTCGAGGACGTCGCGGGCGTCGTCGAACCCGTACTTCTGCATGCCTGCGAGGTCGGCGTGCCCGGGCCGGGGCTCTGTGAGGCGCCGGGTCGGGTGGCCGGGATCGGGGGACATCTCGCTCTCCCACTTGGGCCATTCGGCGTTGGCGATCTCGATGGCGACCGGAGAGCCCAGGGTGCGCCCGTGACGGACGCCGCCGAGGAGAATGATCTCGTCGGTCTCAAAGCGCTGGCGGGGACCGCGCCCGTAGCCAAGTCTGCGCCGGGCCAGCTCTCCCCGGATCTCGTCGGTAGAAATGGGCAGCCCGGCAGGAAGGCCCTCGACGATGGCGACGAGGCCCCGCCCGTGGGATTCGCCGGCAGTCAGATAGCGCAGCACCGCCGTAGCCTACGGCCGCTCGCCGCGCGCGGGGAGCTGGCCGAGGCGAGGTGCCGACCACGGTCCGGCGGGTGAGTCCGCCACGACCTTCGACCACGAGCCCGTCGGGAGGTCGACTTCGACTGCGCCGAGCGCCGGGACGAGCAATCCTAAGAGCGCTCGTAGGACGGCGTCGTGTGTCACCAATGCCACCGGGCCCGCTTTGTTGACGGCAAGTTCGGCGGCGTCTCGAAACGAGTCGTGTGCTCGATGCTCGAGCAGCTGGAAAGCCTCGACGAATGGCGCGGCGTCGATGGAGCCGAACCGTTCCTCGGCCATGGCGAGCGACTGACCCGCGAGCTCCCCATAGAAGCGGTCGGTGAGTCGCTCGTCAGTCGACAACGGTGCGCCTGATGTCTCGGCGATAGGGCGTGCTGTGCCCAGTGCTCGCTTAAGAGGGCT
>Ga0302320_10020036_pt1 | contig 13380 bp, 9 predicted proteins | sample Bog_T0_3_FD_202130 | JGI IMG/M metagenome (GOLD analysis project Ga0302320, IMG submission 202130) | Peat permafrost microbial communities from Stordalen Mire near Abisko, Sweden - Bog_T0_3 | ecosystem: Environmental > Terrestrial > Soil > Wetlands > Peat | place: Sweden: Abisko, Stordalen Mire...
TGGAGATATCGCCATCGGGCAGCAGCTTGATGTAGTCGTAGAGCTTGCGTGCGGGGATGGTGCAGGAGCCGGGCTTTTTGACTTTGACGGCGGCGCTGGTGCGGATGGCCTGGTCGAGATCGGTGGCCGTGATGTTGAGGCGGTCGCCGTCGGCTTCAATGAGGAAGTTGGACAGAATGGGAATGGTGGTCTTGCGCTCGACCACGCTTTGCGTCGCGGTGAGTTCCTTCACCAGTTCCTGACGGCTTACGGTGATTTCCATGGCTGCCCCCTGTACGGCTGGCTTCTCCACTTCTGTTTCCACGATCGGCATAGGCGCACCCTCAGCGCGAGAGACGGAATCCGGCGCTGGCCACACGATACAACAAGTTTGTGGCTGAGCGGAAGGGTGGGTCTCGCGTTCTGATTTGATTGTATTCATCTTCTGCGCCGGTGTGTGGGTGGAAAAGGCGTCATAATTCTGGATTCCAAGGCGGCGATGCATGACGGCGGAAGGGTGACGGGTTGAGGAGTGGCGCTTTTTGTGAGTGGTGGAGTAGCGAATTCAACCCGCTGGGAAATGAGCATTGAATACGCGACGGGATAGGGGTGGAAAAGGATAGGTAGATAAAAGAAAAGACAGTAACCCCCGTAGTTGTGGCAGGAAAAGTGGAAAAGCTTCCGAAGAGACTGAAGGGAAGAGATTTGAGAGGGTGGCGGGTTTTCTAAAACAGGGCTGTGCAATTCAGGATGATTGGATAAGTAGGTGGACGGTGGGGGATGAGGGCACCAGTTTCCCACGTCTCCCACAGGAATGCTGAAAGCGCCTGTGCAAAGTTTGCAGTTTATGTGAAAAGGGAGTCCAAAGGTGCGTGGGACAAGGGGTTGGAACGACCCGGGGTTCCACATGAGTTGGACTTCTGCTGATTCCCGATGAGCAGGATTCTGATAGCAATGGTTCCCATTTCTGCACGATGCAGGGAACGTAGGTGCGGGTGGGTACGTTCGCTGCTTGATATCTCTCCTAGACTTTTGGTGAGGGACTTTGGGAGATGAATGAGCTGCGACCATGAGCATTGATATTGGGCGGCTGGAAACTGAGCTCCTGCGGATGTCGGCGGAAGATGCTCCGGGGAGGGAGTTTTGCGAGGCTATCTCAGAGCTGGCCGGGACAGGGCGGTTTGAGCAGCTGCGCGATGTGTTGCCGGGAATTGTATTCGACGAGCTTTGGGCCAGGTATCAGCAGGATGCGGAAGCATTTGTCGCCGGTTGGCGGAAGCTGGCGCAGGATATGCGGCAGGGATTTATTCAGCATGCCCGGTACCGGCTGACGTCGCTGACGCGATTGCGGCAGGCGCAGGATGGCGCGGAGACGCCGGCGTGGCAGGCGATTCAGCGCGCGCTGGATGGTCAGCAGAACGATCTTCTGCGGGCGGCGATCGCGATAGAGTTGCTGGATATGGTGGAGCCGGCGGTTCTGCGGGCGACGCACCTGCGGGAGTGCGTGGTTGAGTCAGCAACCTCGGAGGATGCAGACCGCTATCTGGATGAGGCAACGCGGTGCTATTTCTTCGGCCTGTTTACCGCCTGCGCCGTGATGTGCCGGTCGGTGCTGGAAGAGGCAATCAAGCAGAAGCTTCCACTTGCGCTGATTCGCCTGGTTCGCACGCGATACCGGAATGCAGCGACGCTGGGCAACCTGCTGCACGAGGTAAACAACAACTTGCTTTTGACGGGGATCGACGGTGATTTTCCGCGGATTGCCAACCAGGTGAATGACGCGGGAAAGAAGGCGGTGCATCAGGGATTGCTTTCCGGGGACGAGGCAAGGTTATGCCTGCAAAACGCGCGGCGGGCGCTGGAATTGTTGCTCTGCCGTTAGGCTGGATTCGCTTGTGGCTGCCGGTTCCTTAACCCGGCCTTCTATACTGGAATTTCCATGTCCTACGCAGCCGCTCTCGATCAACTGAATGCGATGGTTCCCGAGCTCTACCAGAGCAGCGGACAGCCGCGGCGCAAGTTCTCTCTCGAGGAGATTCGGGTGCTGCTGGGTGCGCTTGGCGACCCGCATCGGCGGTTTCCCTCCGTATTGATTGCGGGGACCAACGGGAAGGGATCGACTGCGGCGACGCTGGCATCGATTTTGACAGCCAGTGGGCTGCGCACGGGGCTCTACACATCGCCGCACCTGGCGCGCGTGAACGAGCGTGTGCGGTTGGACCGGGCGGAGATTGAGGACGACGCCTTTGCGGCACTCTACTTTCGCGTGCACGATGCGGCGCGGCACTTGCTGCTCGAAGGCAAGCTTCCCCAGCTTCCCAGCTTCTTTGAGGTATTGACGGCGCAGGCGCTGCTCTACTTTGCCGAGGCGGGGGTGGAGATCGCCGTGCTTGAAGTTGGGATGGGCGGACGGCTCGATGCGACGAATATCGTCGAGCCTTTGATCTCAGTTGTGACTGATATTTCGCTCGATCATATGGAGTGGCTTGGCTCGACAATTGGCGCGATCGCACACGAGAAGGCCGGCATTCTGCGGCAGAATGGGGTTTTGATTACGCTGCCGCAGCACCCGGAGGCTAACCGAGTACTAGGTGAGGTGGCGATGAACCTGGGAGTGCGAGGGGTGAGCGCTGCCGGGTATATGCCGGGGATTGGAGAGGCGAGCGCAGGCCCATACGCGGTTGAGGCTCTGGGGGCTTCCGTTGTGGTGAATTCTCCACTGGCGGGCGCGCACCAGCAGCGAAACCTTGCTCTCGCGATAGCGGCTGCCGTGGAGTTGGCTACGCATCATGGTTTCCCCATCTCACCGGCTTCGTTGGAAGACGGCATCCGGCAGACTCGCTGGCCGGCACGTCTGGAACGGATCCAGAGGGCTGGGCAGGAATGGATTCTTGACGTTGCACACAATCCAGCCGGAGCGTGGGCTCTGCGGGCGGGGTTGAAATCTGTTTCGGTCGAGGGTATGGAACCGAAGATACTTATTTTCAGTTGTTTACGAGATAAGCCAATCGCGGAGATGGCGCAAATCCTGTTTCCAATTTTTGACCTGGTGATTCTGGCGCCGATTCACTCTGCGCGTGCGGCCGATCCCGAAGACCTATTGAAAGCGGCATCCTCCACGGGAACGGCGGCGTCCGTTGCGGGATCGGTGGCTGAAGCTTTGGAGATGGCGGCAAGAGAGGCCGAGGGAGGCTCGGTTGTGGTTTCCGGGTCAGTCTACCTGGTTGGCGAGGCTCGTTCTATCCTGTTGGGTGTTGGTGAGTCGGGGATGGACAGGGTGAGCTTATGAGCACACGGCCAAATCCGTTGCCGCGGGTGGACCGCTGGCGAACGAATATCGTAAACATCCCACTCATGTTATTGGCAACAGTGCTGTTTGGGTCGATTTCGCTGCTTGTTTCGTTGGTGGACAAGCAGGGGCGGATGCAACATCGAATCGCACGTTCTTGGGCGCGTTCGGCGATTTTCTTCGCTGGATGTTCGCTTAGAGTTCGTGGTATGCAGAACCTTACCAGGCATCCAGTCGCCGTCTATGCGTCCAATCACACTTCCTACATGGACACACCAGTGGTTTTCGGAGCATTGCCCTTCCAGTTTCGCATTCTGGCCAAGAAGGAACTGTGGCCTATCGCATTCATTGGATGGTACTTAGATCGATCAGGCCAGATTCCTATCGATACTCGCAACCCTCGCGCCACGCTCTCCAGCCTTGGGCTTGGGGTCAAGGCACTGCGATCCGGGATGCCACTGTTTGTATTTCCAGAAGGCGGGCGCACTCCGAGTGGTGATTTGCAGAACTTCCTCAGTGGTGCGGCCTATCTTGCGATTCGGGCGCAAGTGCCGCTGGTGCCGATTGCGCTGAGTGGGGTCTACGATCTGCTGCCGATCCATACTCGGCATCTGTTTCCGGGGGAGTTGACGTTGACGGCAGGAGAGGCAATCGACACGACCGGGATGACCGTTCGCGAGACGGACGAACTGACCGAGAGGCTCAAGGCGGCAATTCAGGCGTTGTCGGGAAAGCCGGTTGCCGATGCAAGGGCTGCTGAGGTTTCAATCGCCTGAGGTCTGTAGGAGGGAACAAGAATTGTTCTTGAGTTCGCCCTGGCGCATTTCTTTATGGGGGGCTTACACTGTTTGCTGCATGTCAGTCCACATTGCCATTCCCGAGCCCACCAGCAGCGACACAGCTTACAACCAGCGTTCTCTGCCGCCGTATTTAGCCGCCCTCCATTCTGCGGGGGTTACTCCGGTTCTGGTTCCCCTTCACGAGCGTCGGGATCGGGTTGCCCGACTGCTGCTTGGGGTGCAGGGGATTCTGCTTCCTGGAAGCGGGTTTGACGTTGATCCGGAGAGTTACGGCGAGGTGCGGATTGCGGAGTGCGCCGAATCAGATCAGGGCCGAGCAGCGATAGACGAGTTGCTGCTTGAGGACGCCTTTAACCTGCAAAAGCCAGTTCTGGCCATCTGTCATGGGGCACAGACGCTAAATGTTTGGCTGAACGGCACGTTGATCCAGGATCTTAAGACGAAAGTGAATCACAGCCCAGGGAGGAGCGTCCCTGAGGCGCATTTGGCACGGATATCCGCCGGGTCCCGGTTGGCGCAGTTGATTCCGGCGGGGACGCGGCTGGAGGCGCAGGTTAATTCCAGCCACCACCAGGCGGTGAAGGCGGTTGGGGGGTGCTTGCGCGTGAGCGCGGTCTCCCCTGAAGATGGTGTGATTGAGGCGGTTGAGCTCGAGTCCGCTTCTCATTTTGTGGTTGGCGTGCAGTGGCATCCGGAGCGGACCTACACTTCCAGCGCTTTTTCCCGAGCGATTTTCTCTGCCTTTGCGCAAGCGGCTGCCGCATGGCAGCCTCGGCAGAGTGAAGTGTCGGTGGGACAGGCATGAGTGCGGTGCCGAGGCGCAGTGGACGAGCCAGCACGATTCTGGACATAATTCAGGATTTCAGGCATGGGTGAGAGCAGCCGGGCGAGAGGCGCGCGGCTGAACGAGATGCTGTCTGCGGCGGGGCTTGAGCGTCTTGATCCGGATTTGGCGGAACGCTTCGGGGACTATTGCTCGCTGCTTATGCGCTGGAACGCCCGGACAAACCTGACGGCGGTTCGGGATGAAGAGGGGATTCTCTCGCGCCATTTTATGGAGTCGGTTGCATGTGCCAGGGCTTTGCCGGCGGGGATTGGGGCTCTGCTTGATTTCGGATCAGGAGCAGGGTTTCCAGGGATTCCAATTGCGCTGTGCCGTACGGAGATTGCCGTTACGCTGGCCGAGTCGCAGGGGAAGAAGGCTGCGTTCCTTCGGGAGGCGGTTCGGATGCTTGGGTTATCTTCAACAGTCCATTCCGGGCGGGCAGAGAGGCTTGCCTCTCAATTCGATTGCGTCACGCTGCGGGCAGTTGACCGGATGGATTTGGCCGTGAAGGTAGCAATGGGCTTGGTGGCTCCGGGTGGTTTGCTGGCTCTGATGACCACGATGGCGGAGTTCGAGAGACTTCAGGCGGAGTTGGGCGCTGGGTTGAGCTGGTTGGAGCCGTGGCAGCTTCCAGGGAGCCGAACAGGTATTGTTGCCTTGGCGCGAGTGCCGATCGGCGGTTGAGGGTCAATTGACTCGTTGGATAATGCAAAACGGGGTTTCGCATTGAGTTGGTTTCTTTGGGAGGCAGGCGGTGTTCCACGTGGAACAAAACGGGAATCACACCAAATAGGGAAGTGTTCCACGTGGAACAAGCCTCGCACCCTCCCAAATCAGGCTCCGTTTCATTTCGGGAGACCTGCTTGAAACGAGTGAAACTCGTACCCAAAATACCTGAGGTTTTCCACCGCCTGCCCCATTCCACTCCCGGTTCGAGCCCCCACCGGCTTGGTGTCTCAAAGTCTTTACCATCAGTTGCTTCCACGCAGCGTCGCCGAGGCTCATCCTGCCGGTTTCCACAGGATTGTCCTTTTCTCCACAACGCGAGTCGCTACTCGGAACAGGTGCTTCCCTATACCCTTGACTTCCATGGGTAAGATTCTCGGCGTTGTAAACCAAAAGGGCGGAGTTGGCAAGACCACCACAGCCATCAACCTTGCCGCCTGCCTCGCAATCGAGGGCCTCAAGGTGCTTCTGGTCGATTGCGATCCCCAAGCCAACGCCTCATCCGGTGTCGGCCTGCATCGCGACGACAATCGACACTCAATTTACGATGTGCTGGTTGGCGATTCTGCAGCCGACCAGGTGATTCTTCCCACCGAGATCGGTAATCTGTGGCTCCTGCCCGGCTCGAAAAACCTGACCGGAGCCAATATCGAGCTTGCGGGCGCTTCGGACCGCGCACTTCGACTTCGCCAGGCATTGGCCCCGGTTCAAGAGCGCTTCGATCTGATTGTTTTGGATTGCCCTCCCGCGCTCGACCTGCTGACGCTGAACGTGCTGGGCGCGGCCGATTCATTGATTGTCCCGATGCAGGCTGAATACTTCGCCTTGGAGGGCATCACGGAGCTGATTTCCACACTGGAACGGGTTCGCGCTTCGGTGAACCCCGATGTCACGATCGAGGGTGTGCTGCTGACCATGTATGACGACCGCACGAACCTGGCGCAGCAGGTGACGGATACACTTCGCGAATACTTTCGTGAGCGGCTCTTCCAGACCGTGATTCCGCGCAATGTTCGGTTGGCCGAGGCGCCCAGCCATGGCAAGCCTGTTGCGCTCTACGATCCAAGGTCGCGGGGGACGGAAGCATATTTTGAACTGGCCGGCGAGTACCTGGCCCGGAACCACATTGAAAGCCCGCGCAGTTTGGAGCGCAAGGCAGCCGCACTGGCCAAGCCGCCGGAGCCGCCGGTTCGGCACAAGGTTCGCTTTTGGCCCTACTCTTGAGCGAGAGCAGAGCAATCAAACAGGAATTTGCCGAACTTACGAGTGGAAACTATTGCCGGGCTCCCGGCAAATATCGATTGAATGCTTCCGGGCTTTTCCCTGGATTCGAGGATTTTGAACCATGACCACCGCCCCACTTGATTTGAAACGGCGCGCCCTGGGCAAGGGCCTGGACTCCCTGTTGCCGCGAGTGCAAGCCCCAACCGCAGCCCCGGCCGAGGCGGAAGGCGGCAAGCCCCGCGAGATTCCACTGGACCAGATTGATCGCAACCCATTCCAGACGCGGACACAGGTGAATGAAGACCAGCTGGCAGAGCTTGCTGCTTCCGTCGTCGCCAATGGCGTGGTGCAGCCGATCCTGGTGCGGCCATTGGCTTCCGGACGCTTCCAGCTCATTGCCGGCGAACGGCGCTGGCGGGCGTCGCATCTGGCGGGCAAGACGACGATCCCGGCGATTCTGCGCCAGGTGAGTGACGAGCAGGCGATGGAGATCACCATCGTTGAGAATCTGCAGCGCTCGGACCTGAACCCGATGGAACAGGCGCGGGCGTTTGAGCGGCTTTCGCGCGAGTTCCACATGACGCAGGAGCAGATGGCTACACGCACTGGGAAAGACCGCGCTTCGGTGGCCAATTTCCTGCGGCTGCTGCGGCTGCCGGCAACAGTGCAGGCCCGCGTGGAATCAGGGGATTTGAGCTTTGGACATGCGCGTACGCTGCTGGCGTTTGAGCACGCGGAAGACATTGAGAAGACGGCGCAGCGGGTGGTTGGACTTTCGCTATCTGTTCGCCAAACAGAGACGTATGTGCAAGGGCTGCTGCATCCGGAAAATGCGAAGAAGAAGGAAGCCAAGCCGGAACCACCGGTGGATCCCAATGTGCGTGCTGTGCAGGAGCGGCTGCAACGCTCGCTGGGGCTGAAGGTCAGCATCGAAGACCACAAAGGGCGCGGCAAGGTAATCATCGAGTACTCGAAGCTGGAAGACTTCGATACGCTGCTTGAGCAGTTGGCTGGCGAATGACGGTTCCAGGCCCGACGCGTTTCGGGGCTGGCTTTTTTTCCAACACCGGCTGCGACATGTCAACTTGTGGCAGCGTGCCACCCATAGCCTTGAGATTCGACCATCCATTCCCGGTCAATGGGAGTTAAGCTAATTTAGCCCATCCTTACGGTCGATAAAGCTTACTGTGGATTGCTTAAGGCACGCTCGCGCCCTCCTGTTGCTCTTGCTCGCGTGTGCCTCGTTGTGCGCTCAAGAGTACAGTTTCCGCACGTTTGCGAACGCCGATGGCCTGAATAACCTCGCGATCCGCAATATTTATCAGGACAGGGTCGGCTTTCTGTGGGTCAGCACGGAAAACGGGGTCTACCGCTACGACGGGGAGCGCTTCGAGGCCTTTGGACTGGCGCAGGGAATGCCGGCCAACTCCGGCGTTGCGTTTGGCGACGCACCGGACGGATCGCTGCTGGTGGGCGGAATTATCGGACTTTACCGCCTGCACGGAAATCGCTTCGAAAAGGTTCCTGCATCGTTCAAGACCATCAACTGGGCCCAGGGCATCCAGGCAGACGGGCACGGGCGCACCTATATTGGAACCGAACTAGGCCTTGTCGTTCTATCCTCTCAACCGGGCCGGGAATCGTTCTCGATGCTCACCGTCGATCGAGCGGCGCGGACGTCGGGGCCGGAAGCGTTCGGCATTCTTCTGGATGGGGACACAGTCTGGTACGGCTGCGGGCTGGAACTATGCCGGATGAGGCAAGGCCAGACCGAAGTCTTCGGGCGTGATCACTCACTCCCTGCTCACCAAGTGACGACGATCCGCAAAGACAGAGCGGGAAATCTCTGGGTGCGGGTAAGGAACGGAGGCGTATACCTGCTGGCGTCGGGTGGGAGCCGCTTCTCACGGCCCGATTTGCCCCTCCCAGGAAACCCGACGATCGGCATTCCGGCCACCGATGCGGATGGCCGAATCCTTCTGCCTTCACCGGACGGTCTGTTGATTCAGCAAGAGCGGGGCTGGCGGAAGATTGACAGCTTGACGGGAGTGAAGGGGGTAGTTTACTCCGCGTTCGAGGACCGGCAACACTCTCTTTGGATTGGACTTGCGGGCCGTGGGCTAGTGCAGTTGCGGGGCTATGACGAGTGGGAGAACTACTCCACGGCGAGCGGACTGCCCTGTGACCTGGTGTACGAGATACTGACGCAGGCCGATGGAACGCTTTGGCTTGGCACGGAAGCCGGCCTGGTCCGCGGAGAGAAACTCCAGTCCGGCCGGAGATGGAATAAGGTACCAGGCCTCGACGGGTCTCCCGTTCACGCAGTTCGCGCCGACAGTGGCGGGAGCCTTTGGATCGGGACAGAAACACGTGGCGTGGCAAAGTTGGATTTGCGGACAGGTGCCGTGAAGTGGTTCGGCGAGGCGCAAGGCCTGCGGGGGAAAGCGGCCTACATAGTCCGTTTCGACAGGGAGCAGAGACTCTGGGCAGGCACGGAAGCAGGCCTATTTGTCGCCAAGCAGCCGTATACCCGTTTCGCACGCGTCAGCGAGCTCCCGGCGTCGCGTTTCTGGGCGATTGCCCAAGGGGGCGATGGCACCGTCTGGGCGGGTGGCGCCGAAGGACTCTATGCGCTTACGGGCGGACAGTGGAGGAACTTCAAGCCGGCCGATGGGCTGAGCAACCAGGAGGTGCTCTCACTTGGCGCGGGCGCCGGCGGAACCATCTGGGTCGGATACCGCTTCGGTGGCGGCATCGACCGGGTCCGTCTGATGGCCGAGGGTCTCGCTGTCGAGAGGGGCGTGCAACGACCCGGTACTGACGGTCTGGTGTATTTTTTCGACTTCGACGCGCTGGGACGATTGTGGGTGGGCACCGAGCATGGAGTCGATGTATGGGATGGGTCGCGCTGGAGCCATTACGACATGGATGACGGCATGGTCTGGAACGACTGTAACCTCAACGCATTTGGTTCAGAGCCGGACGGTACCGTGTGGATAGGAACGAGTGTCGGACTGTCGCGGTTCAAGCCGCGTCCTCACCGGGCACCCGTGCTGCCTCTGGAGGTGGTCTTCACCCAGCTGATGCTGGGCGGCAGAGATGTCTCCGCGGCAATCAATCCTTCTGTCGAGCTTCGTGGCAACTCGCTGATCGCGCGCTTCTCGGCGCTGAACGCATCCCGGCAGAATGGGGTATTGTTCCGCTACCGGCTTGAGGGAGCAAATCCGAACTGGACTGAGACTGCGCAAAGAGAACTGCAATTCGCGGAGCTTGCCCCGGGAGCATACCGGCTAGTAGTTGAGGCACAGGACAGCGATCAAATGTGGCGCACCAACCGGGCAGAGTTTGCGTTCAGAATCCTCACCCCGTGGTATCGGAGCTGGTGGTTATTTACTCTCTGCGGTCTGCTTCCCGTGTTGATTGTCGCGGTCTTTGTGCGGTCGCGGATGGCCGAACTCGCCAGGAGAGAGCGCGAATTCCAGCGGCTGATGGCGGCGCATGAAGAAATCAGGAATCTGGCCTTCTTCGACCCCCTGACGGGCCTGCCCAACCGGCGCAGATTGTTCGACCGGCTCACGAGGGAGCTTGCGACTTCCAACCGAAGCGGCAGTCTGCGCGCACTGCTCTTTATCGATCTGGACGATTTCAAGACGCTCAACGACACACTTGGCCATCAAGTAGGCGACCTTCTGCTTCAGGAGGTTGCACGGCGCCTGACCGCTTCTGTCAGAGCTTCAGATACGGTGGCACGGCTGGGCGGAGACGAGTTCGTGGTGATGCTTGAAGGGCTCAGTGAATTTCCAACTGTCGCGGCAGGACAGGCGAAAACGACCGGCGACAAGATTTGCGACGTGGTGGGCCAGCCTTACAGGTTGGACGGCCACGAGTGCGTCAGTGCTTGCAGCATAGGCATCACCGTGTTTGGCGACGGGCAGGAAGGCATGAATGAGATCCTGCAGCAGGCGGACATCGCCATGTACGAGGCCAAGGCCGCGGGGCGCGACACCGTGCGCTTTTTTGCCCCTGCACTGCAAATAGCAGCAAATGCCCGTGCCGCGCTGGAGCTTGAGCTCCGATTGGCAATCAAGACCGGCCAGTTCGTGCTCTACTTTCAGCCTCAGCTGGAGCACGGCCAAGTGGGCGGGGCCGAGGCGCTTGTGCGCTGGAACCATCCCAGGCGAGGCCTGCTCGCCCCTGGCGAATTCATTCCATTGGCAGAGGAGACGGGACTCATACTTCCCCTCGGCGATTGGGTGCTCCAAGCCGCATGCCGGCAGCTTGCTGCCTGGTCGAGAAGCCAGGCCACGGCCTCCATTGCTATTGCCGCAAATATCAGTGCCCGGCAGTTCCGTCAGCCTGACTTCGTCGAGCGCGTGCTGGCCGCGTTGGATTCTGCCGGTTGCAATCCTGGGAACCTGAAACTGGAACTCACGGAGAGCATGCTGGTCGACAATTTCGAGGAGGCCATCGCCAAAATGACCGAACTGAACGACCATGGATTGACTTTTTCCCTCGACGACTTTGGCACCGGTTATGCCTCACTCTCCTACCTCAAGCGCTTACCATTGCAGCAACTCAAGATCGACCGCTCCTTTGTGCGCGACATTCTGACCGATGCGAGCAGTGCCGCCATTGCCCAGACCGTCATCTCGCTGGGCCACGCCATAGGGCTGTCTGTGCTGGCCGAAGGCGTTGAGACAGAGGAGCAGCGCATTCTTCTGGACCACCTTGGTTGCCATGCGTACCAGGGATTTCTGCTCAGCCGCCCGGTGGCGCCGCTGGAATTCGAGCGACTCCTTCCGATTTGGATGGACGCTCATCCTCTGGAGCCGCAGCAGGGCATCCCCTGCGTGTTGAGGACACCCGTTGACGCCTATGGGGTCGGCCGCGTCGAGCCGGCGAACAGGAATCCCCATGAGGTGTCGAGGTAGAGCCAGCGCTGGGTGCCGAACCAGCTGGTGGGGAGGCTGGGGACGTGAAGCAGGGTGTGGCCGCCCATGCACATCATCTCGGTGCCGTTCCAGTCGAGGAACGTGCGGGAGGCCTGGCCGACCTGGGCGGGATGCGCGACGCGGCGCAGGCAGACCGGGCAACGCTGGCGCTGGTCCTTGAGGATCCAACCCATGCCGAAAAGGCAAAGGGTGAAGCAGGAAGCGAGCTGAAGGCAGATTGCCGATTCCCCACGGAACCGGGTGCAACCATAGGCCAGTTCGAGGGAGATAAAGTAGACAATCGGCGCCAGCAGCGCAGCTTTTGCGGCGAGAAGGCTCCAGCGCTGGAGCCTTCCGATCCACGAGGTTTTTTGCGGATTGACGCTGTATTCGCCGAGGGAGACGGATGTGATGGCGGGCAAAGAGAGCAAGGCAAGCAGGAGTCCGAAGAGATAAATGCTCATGGTTGAAGGCCGGCAGTCGTCCAGGGACACGCCGAGCAAGTCATACTCGCTGCCATCGGGGCCGTTGGCGGCAATGCTGACGCAGGAGCCCCACATTTGCGCAACCCCGTCGGGCGTGAGATGGGCCACCACAAAGCCTGGACCGGCTTCGTGGTCTGGAGCGTCAGGATCGAGCAGCCAGGCATCGATGCGGCCGGGCAGTCCAAGCGCATCGTCTGCCGCGACGCCGGCGATTCTTCCCGTCTGATGGCCTAGATGCAACAGCGTCCCGGTAACATGCGGGTCTGCGCCAAACTCGTTTTTCCAGACTCTTTCGGACAGAATCAACTGGGGTGTATCGCTTGAGGCGTTTGTGCCTGCGTCAGTAAACCAAATCGGCAAACCTAGCAGAGTGAACAGGTTAGAACTGGCGTGGGCAACGCCCCAGACGGCGTTGTCCCGTGCCCTGGCGGGACTTACCGGTCCGACCATCCGCTGCCGGACCTGGTAAAACGCGAGAGCGTCAAAGTATTGCTGCTTCCGAACCTCCCACGAGTGGAACTCGCTTGGCGAGATGGTGGGCACGGCTCTGTTGTTGGTGCCCTGGTCGCGAATAAGCACCAGGTTGGGATTCACTTTTTGCGGCCGGAGGTTTCGTTCTGCGCGAACCCCGGGCAGCAACAGGGCGATGGTGTAGGTTGAAGCCAGAATTGCGGCCATCATTAAGAGGCACAGTTGTGGAGTGCCGCGCATTCCGGTGAAGAACGGCTGGTCTGGCCGGCCCGCGCGGCGCAGGCATAGCGCATCCTGAAAAGCTCCGAGGCAGAAAGCTGTAACTTCACTCTGGCTGCGTCGATCGGCGCTGTTCGGAAGCAGGCAAGACTGGCGCACATGCCAGAGTTCTCCACGCCACTCGCGGATCCACTCGGCGCGCTGGGAGCCAGGCACGAGCAGAGATGCGCCGAGGAGCAGGGTGCGGTGGAAGAGGCGCCAAGCGAGCGGAGATCTCATACGGAACGCGCCTCTTTGCTGGAAACGAGCCCGGAAATCGCGCTGGGAATCAGCCTTTCGAGCAGGGGATAGCGTCTTCGCGATGCCTCAAGCGTGATTTTGCCCGCGGGGGTGAGTTTGTAGTACTTGCGCGGCGGGCGCTGCTCGGCAT
>Ga0302320_10020037_pt1 | contig 13379 bp, 12 predicted proteins | sample Bog_T0_3_FD_202130 | JGI IMG/M metagenome (GOLD analysis project Ga0302320, IMG submission 202130) | Peat permafrost microbial communities from Stordalen Mire near Abisko, Sweden - Bog_T0_3 | ecosystem: Environmental > Terrestrial > Soil > Wetlands > Peat | place: Sweden: Abisko, Stordalen Mire...
GCCCAAAAATCGTACCTTGTTTTTCATGACCGGTTCCTCTCCGCTTGTGGCTCTGAACTGTGATCCTGCTTGGCTCACAGCTTAACCCACGGCCAGCGCAGGGAGCCGGTCACTCCATGATGACTAAAAAACCAGAAGAATCGCGAACCAAATGCGGCAACAGGAGGTAAAAAGAATCATGGACTTTAGCACCGAATCCACGATAAAAGCCAGCGGCTCGGCATACGACCGCCTACATGCCTGGGAACTGCTCACGGAATGGACCCAAAGTGAGAGCCTGCGCAAACACGCACTCGCCGTGGAGATTTGCGTGGTGGCCTGCGGCGAAGCAGAGGCTGACAGGTTGGGGCTCACAGGCACGGCTCGCACCGCCTTCATCCAGATCTATTCCACTACCGCGCTTTTGCACGATTTCGACTACGAGCGCCACCCCACGGCCCAGGAGCATCCTTTCGTCGGGGTCCGCGAGCTGGAGCGGCTGGGCTGGCCGATTGAGTTGCGCACCGCCATTTTGGGGCACGCGCAGTACTCCGGCGTGCCGCGCGTCACGCATCTGGATCGATCTCTGTTTGCCTGCGACGAGCTGGCCGGCTTTCTGACCGCTTGCGCGCTGGTCAAGCCCACCAAAGCGATCGCCGAAGTGGAAGTGGCCTCCGTGCGCAAAAAAATGAAAGACAAGGCCTTTGCCCGCGCCGTGAACCGCGCTTACATGGTGCAGGGCGCGGCGGAGCTGGGCGTGGATCTGGACGCGCACATCGCCTTCTGCCTGGAGGCGATGAAAAAGCGAGCCGGGGAGCTTGGGCTGTAAAAAGCTGCTCTTCGCAGGTAGCTTTCTTTTCCAAGCACCCTTTCACCGGCAGGTTGCTACCCAGGCTGGGCCGTGAAACGATGAAGCAGCACGCGGCAAGCGTGCGCCATGACACCATGACCGAGCTTCCTGAATCCCTCCCGGCCCTTAAAGACCCGCCGCAGCCCTCTCAGCCGCGCACGGAGACAACCCGTTCCCTGCCCACGAAAAGAGCGCAGGAGATGCGGTATAGCGCTCCTCCTTCGGGTTGGTTATCGTGGTGGCCTGTGGCTGCCGGGGTTGTGCTGGGCGTCCTGGCCGGGCCTTTGCGGTCCTTGCTGACGCCCTATGAACCGTGGGGCATGCGCCTTGTGTTTCCTCTGGTGCTGGTCTCAGGACTTCGTGAAACCGGCTTCAGCGATGAGTTCACACGGACCATGCCGCAGCTCATGCTCATTCTTCAGTTCCCGCTTGAAGGGCTGCTTGCCAGGGTCATGTTGAGGCGGGGAGTCAGAGTTTTCAGCGCGGTGGGACAACTGGTGTTTCTTCATGCCCTCTGCGCTCTGGTGCTGTGGCTTGTAGCCGGAGCTGCGCAATAAAGATTGGAATGTTTCTACCCTGGCGCTCGCAGGTGACCCTAGTCACCGCCCGGCCAACGCGAAAACGCGCTATGATTGCCCGCGGATGAACCCTCGCTGTCAAACGCTTAAGGAGTGAACCATGTCCCGCTTCCATCACGTCGTCACCGAGTCCGCCAACGGTGTAAAGACGATCGCCATGAACCGGCCGGAGAAGCGCAACGCGCTGTGCCCGCTGCTGATTGAAGAGCTCACCGAGGCCTTCAACGAGGCGGAGACGTGCTCGTGCGGCGTGGTGATACTGACCGGGACAGGCCCGGCCTTCTGCGCCGGACTGGACATGGAGAATCTTGAGACCGTTCATGCCCGCACGCCGGAGGAGCACCGCCGCGACTCGGAAAACATGGCGCGGGTCTTGCGCACGCTGTACGAGTTCCCCAAGCCGGTCATCGCCGCCGTCAACGGCCCGGCCATTGCGGGGGGCATGAGCCTGGCCACGATCCCCGACTTCACGCTGGCCACGCCGGAGTCGAAGTTTGGTTACAACGAGGTGCGGGTCGGGTTTGTGCCCGCCATTGCGGCTTCTTTCCTGCTGCGCCAGGTGGGCGAAAAGCGGACCCGCGAGCTGCTGCTGACAGGCCGGCTGATGAAGGCGCAGGAAGCGCTGGAGATGGGGCTGATTACGCAGATTGTGGCTGCGGAGGAACTGCTGCAGACTGCCCAGGCGCTGGCGCAGACGCTGCTGCTGAACAGCCCCCAGGCCATGCAGGCGGTGAAACGGCTGCTGGCCAAGCACGGCCGCCGCCGGCTGGACGATGAACTGGAAGATGCCATCTTGATCAACGCCCAACAGCGCTCGACCGAGGACTTCAAGGAAGGGGTCAGGGCGTTTCTGGAGCGCCGCCGCGCCGACTGGCCGAGCATGAAAGCGAAAGCGTAAGGAGAGCGAGCACACAAGCGAATGAGGGATCGTCTTCGGGGTTCATAGCATTTTTGCTATATACTAAGAACGGCAAGGGGAGAAGGTGGTCCAGCCGGCAAGAGCGACGGTTTCATGGGAAGGCGATTCCCTCAATGTTCTAAAGAAGTGGCCGAACATTGTGCAGAACGCACTCGGAGCATCTCTGCTGAGGCTGCAAGAAGGAAAGCGTCCCACTTTGGTGACCCGCACGATGCAGTCAATCGGGCGAGGCGTCTTTGAATTGAAAACAGCGGACGAGGCCGCATGGTATCGGGTCATTTACCTCGCCCGCATTGAAGACACGATCTACGTGCTGGATTCATTCACCAAGAAGAGCCGAAAGACCGAGAAGAACGATCTGAATCGAGCCAAGGCGCGGCTTTCTCAAGTGAGACAGCGCCTCCAGGAAGCGAGGACCGATGCCAAACGCAAGAGCGACTAATAAGCCCGGCCACATTACCACCGGAAACGTGCTCGAAGATCTCGGATTCTCTCCAGAGGAGATCCGGGAGATCGAGATCAAACACGATCTCTGGGCTCCGATTCGTGAAGAGATTGAATCTCGCAAGTTGACCCAAGCCAAACTCTGCAAGGCGTTGCAGATTCACCAACCCGACGCCAGCCTGCTGTTACGCGGCCAGATTGAGCGCTTCAGCATCACCCGACTGCTGCAGTTTGCGGAACGCCTGGGGCTCGCGGTCACAATCAATGTGGCTCCCGCAACTCAGCCTGCGAAACCGCATCGTGAAGCTCGGATGCCTCTGCGCAAGCCGCCGGTTCGGAGCAAGACGGCAAAGCCCCCGGCTGAACCGATGGCGCAGCGAAACGCAGCATTAGGCTAAAGCCTGCCGTTCAATCTTTCTTGCGCTACCGGTTGCGTCTAGCCTGCTCCCACGCCACGTCTTCAGCTGCCTTTCTCTCGTGCCGCTTCAAAAGAAGATAGAAAATCCAGCTATTGGTCACTCCCGGCAGTACGAAAGCCATTAGGTTAAACAATATCGTTTCTGCAATACCGCTTCCCAGAGCTTTCGAATCCAACACACCAGTTGAGTTCAGAAGCCAAATCACCAGCCAACTCCACGGCGTTGTGAGCACAAGGAGAGGAAAGGAGCCAAACCCTTCCCAACTCACCTGCGTCGTGACCGCAAAGAGGTAGAAGAACAGCAGAAGGATGTCGTAGACTCCGACGAAAAACACCGGCCACGGTTTCCTGCCTCGATTCCGGAAGACTCGGACTAGATAGACAATCATGCCTGCAATCGCCGCAATGCCAATCGCCAGTTGCGCGATCACGCCTTCACTCCAGTTTGTGTCGAACATCGGCGCCTCCGGATAGAGTTATGTGGGGCAGCCGTTACGCCAGCGGGTTATTGGCTCTGAGTTCGGCAACAATCTCCGCCGCCGCGGCGCGCGCCTGGTCTGCCTGATCGGCGGGAAAGCTGATGGCGCCCACACGGGCATGGCCGCCACCGCCGTAGCGCTCGCAGACTTTGGCCAGGTTCACCATCCTTGCCGGATCGGCCTTGGTCCACGGGTTCGAACCGACGGAGACCTTGGTGCGGAAGCTGGATTTCGACAATCCGATCGAATATGTGGCCTGGGGGTGCAGATAGTAGGGGATGAACTTGTTGTAGCCTTCAAGCGGCTGGTCGGTGATGTCGAAGAAGATGGTGCCGTCGCGCTCTTCGGCGCGCTCGCCAATCAGTTCGATCGCTGCCTTGTGCCTCTCCAGCAGCGGCGCCAGCAGATCGCCGACAAACGGCTGGGCCAGCACCTCGGCCAGCGGCATCCCGGTAAGCAGCGGGATGAGACGCGGAATGAAGGCCGGGTCCTGGGTGGACTCGATGATCAGCGTTAGCTTCATGGCCGGCGCGCCCATCTCCACAGCCGACTGGGCGCTTTCATATTGCGCGCCATCCACAATGTTGGCCCAATGAATCAGCTCCGCTACCGGGGCCGTGTCAAAGCCGTAGCGCGTTTGAGCGATGTGGGCCAGAAAGCTGGTGCAGGAAGTGTAATTGGGGTCAAAAAACTTGCGGCTGCCGCAGATTGGGTCCTTCTGGCAGTCGAGGAAATGCTGCTGGTCCTGGGGCGAGAGGAACGCCGAGAGGTGATGGTCGAACCACCAGGTAATCCGGGGCGAGGCGGAGTATTTGAAGTCGACGATGGCGTTCTCGTCGCCGGTAAACTCGCTCTCGTCAAAGAGCGCGCCGGCGCGATGGACCAGGCCGTGATACTCATAGCTGGCCTTGGCCGCGATGCACTCGCGGTGGAAGCGCGTGAACAGCGAGGCCGAGCACGCGCCATCAAAGCATTTGTCGTGGTAGAAGACGCGAACCCGCAAGACTTGCCATCCCCATGCGTGAAAAAGTTGAGAAACCAGAACTGTTAAGCATCAAGGGCTGAGCCGCTTGTGTCAAGGCTGAAGGCAGCCGAAATGGGACAGTGAAGAACCAGGAGAGAGACCTTTCCGTGGCCTCCCGAGCGCGCGCTGGAAATGTCGCAAGAATTCCGCTCCTGAGAAGCGCCAGTGTTCATTTGCGAACAGCTCTGCACAGCGGCGGACAGAAAACCTGCCTCTTGGTTCCATTCGGAGGAGATAACCATTTTAGAATGAGGGATTCGCCTTGCTTTCCGTTTGGCCTGAGGAATGCTCCCACTTAAGGTAAGCTTTCCGATCTCAATGCCAAGCCAACCTGGGAGCTACCATGCAAACCGTGCTTCAGGACCTGCGCTACGCCGTGCGCCAGTTGTGGAAGTCGCCCGGCTTTACCCTTGCGGCAATCCTTACCCTGACCATCGGCATCGGAGCCAATACGGCCATCTTCAGCATGATGGATGCCATTGTGCTGCGCCCCCTGGCCGTGCCTGACATGAACCGCGTGGTCACGGTTGCCGAGCAGCAGGTGCGCGGCGGCTACCAGCGGGTGGCGCTGGCCAATTACGAAGACTGGACGCGGCAGAGCCGGTCGTTCGAGGAGCTGGCCGTGTATGCCAACGCGGACATGACGCTGACTGGCACAGGCGATGCTACGCACCTGAAAGCGACCGTGGCCTCGCCAAGCTTTTTCAGCGTGCTGCGCGCACGACCGCTGCTGGGCCGCGCCTTCAATGCAGGCGAGAGCCAGCCCGGCCGCGACGCTGAAGCCGTGCTGAATTACGGCTTCTGGAAGCGCCGCTTCGCCGCCGACCCCGCGGTGCTGGGCCGCAAGATTGAGCTGAACCAGCGCGTATATACCGTGGTCGGCGTGATGCCGAAGACCATGCAATACCCTGCGCTGGCCGATGTGTTTCTGCCCTTTGCGCCAACGCAGCAGCAGCTTGCAAACCGCGGCAGCCACGACTCCATCGTGATCGGGCGGTTGCGCGAGGGGGTCACGCTCCACGACGCGCAGGCGGAGATGCGCATTGTTGCCCTACACATGTCGGAAGCGTATCCGGCCACCAACAACGGTCTTTCAGTGAGGGTGGAACCGCTGCTCGATCATGTGAACGGTTCGCTCGTCCCCCTCTACTTCCGCCTGGTCATGGGCGCTACGCTTTTCGTGCTTTTGGTGGTCTGCGCCAATGTGGCCAACCTTCAGTTTGCCCGCGGCATTGCGCGGCGGCCGGAGATTGCCATGCGCTCGGCGCTCGGCGCGAGCCGCTGGCGCCTGATTCGCCAACTGCTCACCGAGAATCTGCTGCTTGGACTGGTGGGCGCAATCGGCGGCCTGGGATTTGCGCAGTCTTACCTATACATCACGGCCAACTCCATGCCGGAACATGTGGCCCGCTTCATGCCGGGTTGGTCCAACGTCTCTCTGAATGGCCGAGCCATGGCGTTTTCGTTGGCGCTGGCGCTGGGTACGGGCGTGGTTTCAGGTTTTGCGCCCGCGATCGAGGCGCTGCGCGTCAATCTCGTTGAGCAGCTCAAGGCGGGTTCGCGCTCAGCCACCGCCTCAGGCCGCGCCCATCGGCTCAGAAGCATCTTCGCCGTGGCGCAAATTGCGCTGGCCGTGGCGCTGGTGATCGGCGCGGCTTTGATGGCGAAGGGCATGTGGTCCATGCTGCACTTTGCCGATGCATACAGCCCCAAGCAGGCGCTCACCTTCGATGTTGCCCTGCCCGAGGTTCGCTACGACACCCCGCGGAAAGTCGCCGCGTGGTATGGCAACAGCCTGGGCCGGCTGCGCGCTTTGCCCGGTGTTCAGCACGCCGAGGTGGCCAATGCGCTGCCCTACAGCGACCGCGGCTGGCTGGACGATCTGGAGATTGAAAGCCGCCCCGTGGTGCCCGGCAAGTTGCAGAACTCGCTTCACCTGCTGGTGAGCGATGGCTATTTTGCCGCCCTCCGCGTGCCCCTTGTTGCCGGGCGCGGCTTTACCGGCAGCGATACGCTCGCTACCCAGCCCGTTGCCGTAGTCAGCCGTAAATTCGTGGCGCGCTACTTCCCTGGCGAAAACCCAATCGGCCATCGCATTCGCCTGGGCCTCTCGCGCGGCAGCCTCGACCCATGGATGACCATCGTCGGCATTGCGGAAGACACGAATTACTCCTGGTGGGACCAGACGCCGCCTGAGGCCGTGTATGTGAACGTTGCGCAGACGCCGCCGCTCAATGAGACCTTCACCGTGATTACCGAGGGCGATCCGCTGGCGCTGGCTCCCGCGGCGCGCAAGGCGCTGGCCGCGCTCGATCCCGCAATGCCTTTGGATTCGGTTGAGACCTACGACCAGATGCTGCATGAGTCGCTGACCGGCCTGTTGTATGCGGCTGGGTGCCTGGGCTTCGACGCGCTGGTTGCCTTGCTGCTGGCGGCCATCGGCATTTATGCCGTGATGGCCAACTCGGTGGCAGAGCGGACGCGCGAGATTGGTGTGCGCCTGGCCATGGGCGCGCAGCGAGAAGATGTTCTCAACATGATTCTGCGCCGCGCGGCATGGCTTACGGCAACTGGCGTGGGGTGCGGCCTGGTGATGGCCTTCGGCCTGGCGCGCATGGCCGCCAGACTGCTGGCCGGCGTGCGCCCGGACGACCCCGCGGTGTTTGCGGGCATCACGGCCACCATCGCGGTGATTGCTGTTGGATCCAGTTGGATTCCAGCACGGCGGGCGGCGCGCATTGAGCCCATGGCGGCACTGCGGGACGAATAAACGCTGTCTTGCCCTATTGCGCGAGGCAAGGTCCTTGGATGGAACTGCCCAACCATCCCAGCCGTAGAGTATCTTTCCATCAGTAGAATTCAGCATCCAAAATCCCAACGCTTTTTGAAGGAGGCTCCATGGAGCCGGAGATCCAGCCGCCCCAGACCGAACTGACGCCTGTCGAGAGCACTGCGGAAGCAGGCCTCGCGCCCCAACCCTTTGCCATCGCCCCAGACCCATGGGAAACGCGCGCCGTAAAGTGGGTGCTCTTGGGCAGCCAGGGACTGCGCGGCGGCTGGTCGGTGGCGCTTTTTGTCGTCCTCATGGTGCTCATCGCGGGCTGCGTGGGGTTTGTGTTTTTCAAGACCCATCTCATCGATCCCAAGGCCCATTTCACGGTCAATTCCGTTTTCTTTGGCGAGTTGATGCAGTTCTTGGGGATACTGGGAGCGGCGGCCATTGTGGCGCTTGTCGAGCGCCGGCGCGGCAATCTGCTGGCCTTCAATCTGATGGGCCCTCGCCGCGCCACCCACTTTTTCAGTGGGATCGCAGCGGGCATTCTGGCTCTCTCTGCGCTGGTGGGCACCATGGCCTGGGGCGGTTGGCTGAACTTTGGGCCGGCGGCGCTCACGGGTGCTCAGATTTTCAAAATGGGCGCGCTCTGGGGTGGCGTCTTTCTGCTGGTGGGCTGCGTGGAAGAAGGCATGTTCCGCTGCTACCTGCAGTTCACGCTCACCCGCAGCCTCAACTTCTGGTGGGCGCTGGGCATCAGCGCACTGGTATGCACATTCCTGCTGCTGACCCACAAGGGCAACGGCGCATGGGGCGTTTACATCATGGTGCTGCTCGGTCTGGCTCCGTGCCTCTGGCTGCACTTGAAGAAAGCTGAGAGCTCCGGGTTCTGGCAGGCGGCCTGGATCACCTCAACGCTTTTCGGCTTTGTCCATACGGGCAACAATGGCGAAAACCGGATTGGAATTTTCGCCGCGGGGGCCATCGGCTTTGTCTTTGTGGTCAGCATCCGGGTCACCGGCTCGGCATGGTGGGCCATTGGCTGCCACGCTGGGTGGGACTGGGCCGAGACCTACTTCTATGGCGCCATCGACAGCGGCAATGTGGCCACCGGCCACTACCTGACCACCAGCCCGGCCGGCAATCCGCTGTGGAGCGGCGGAAACGACGGCCCCGAGGGCAGCGTGCTGGTTCTGGGCGTCATTGTGTTGCTGCTGGTGGCGCTCGTCGCGATCTACGGCCGCGGAAAAGCCGCGGCATTGCCTGCGCCCGCTACGGAGTTGGCGGCCGGATAATTCTCGACGCCGCGAGGCTCAGTTGAAAAGCTGGGCTTCGCGGCACATAGCCGCGGTGTCGCCGCGGGATTATCCTGTTCATGACAGATGCCCAACGCCGATCCTGTAGCCAAAGCTCCCGCTTCCATCGCCGTACCGCGCGCCAGCGGCCGCAATCGCCGCTGGCCGCGCATTCTGCTGGGTTGCCTGTGCGGCTTTGCCGCCGCGCTGCTGCTGGCTGCGGGCGTGGGCGTTCTCTGGCTGCGCGCCACGGCCAGGGCAGCATTGCCGGTGCTGGACGGCGACTTGCACCTGGCCGGACTCTCGGCGCCGGTGATCGTCCGCCGCGACGGCCATGGCGTTCCCCACATTGAAGCAGCTACCCAGGAAGACCTGTTTGTGGCCCAGGGCTATGTCACGGCGCAGGACCGGCTGTGGCAGATGGATGCCTTCCGGCGCAATGCCAACGGCGAACTGGCAGAGATTCTGGGACCATCCCTGGTCCGCCACGACAAGACGCAGAGGGTTCTTCAACTGCGCAACACGGCCCGACGCATCTATGCCAAGCTGGCCGCGGAAGACCGCGCGCGCCTGGACGCCTACGCGCGCGGCGTGAACCTGTTCATCGCGCAGCACGCGGACACGTTGCCGCCGGAGTTCAAGCTGCTGATGTACCGCCCTCGGCCCTGGAGCGGCGTAGATTCGGTGAGCATCGTCATGATGATGGTGGAGATGCTGGACACACACTGGTACTCGAAACTGGCGCGCGAGGAGATCGCCGCCGATCTCAACAATCCAAAACTCGAAGCCGATCTTTACCCGGTCGGCTCGTGGCGCGATCATCCACCCACCGGCATCCAGTTGGACCTGAGCCAGCCTCACCCGGTGCAACCCGCCACCCAGGACCCCGACGACGAAGACGAAAACACCCAGGCCGGCGCCACGAGCCCCACGCATTTCGATGGCCTCGCCGATCTACGCTCCGCGCTGGGCCTACCCGCCTGCACCGGCTGCGCATTCGGATCCAACAACTGGGTCATCTCCGGCAAGCACACTGCCAGCGGCAAGCCATTGCTCGCGAACGACATGCACCTGCAACCCGCCGAGCCCAACATCTGGTACATGGCCGACCTCAAGGCGCCGGGCTTTCACGCCGCCGGAGTCACGTTGCCCGGCCTGCCGTTCGTCGTCGCCGGCCACAACGAACATGTGGCCTGGGGCTTTACCGCCCTCTACGCCGACGTGCAGGACATCTACATCGAAAAGCTTCAAGGCAACAATTATGAAGCCGGCGACCTAAGCCGGAAGCCGCTGGCCGTGGACCACGAGGTGATCAAAGTTCGCGCCGGGAAAGACGTCTTGCTGGACGTTCGCTTCACAGACCACGGGCCGCTGCTGAATCCACTCTTCAAGAAACCCATCCACCCCATGGCGCTGAAGTGGACGCTCTACGATGCCGCGCTGAATGCGCTCCCGCTCTACCAGATGAACACCGCCTCCAACTGGCAGGAGTTTTCATCGGCGCTCAGCGCCTGGCCGTGGCCCACGCAGAATGTGGTCTACTCCGACGATCAAGGCCACATCGCCTACCATGCCGTGGGCCGCGTTCCGATCAGGACGATGAAATCTGACAAGCCTCTGCCGCACGACACACAGAATCTGCGGTTTGAGTGGGGCGATGACTCTTTCTTCTCCGGCAAGAGCAACTCGCCCTATATCCCCTTCGACCAGATGCCCAACACCTACGATCCACCCTCGGGTTTTCTGGCCACCGCCAACTCCCGCGTCACCAGCGACAAGTTCCCTGCTCCCATCACCGACGAGTGGGCTGACCCCTACCGCATCGAGCGCATTTACAAATCGCTGCAAGCCCGCGACCAACTCACCCCCGCCGATATGCTGGCGTTGCAGACCGATGTGTACAGCGAGGTGGATCAGGAGCTTGGCCATCGTTTTGCTTACGCCATCGATCACGCCGCAGACGCCGACGAGCGGCTGAAGCAGGCCGCCGACCTGATGCGCAGTTGGAACGGGAAGCTCACTACAGACTCCGCCGCCGCCTCAATCGTGACCCAGACACGCGCGGCTCTCTGGCCGCTGCTTCTCAGGCCGAAACTGGGCAAGGATGCGGACGAATACGAGTGGTCCGAGTCCAATTTTGCCGAGGAAGAGATCGTGATGCACGCCAACCCCGACTGGCTGCCACACGGCTACAAGGACTGGGACGCTCTGCTCACCGAGGCCGTGCGCCGCGGGATGAAAGCCGGCAAAGCGCCCGGCGATGTGGCCCGATGGGCTTACGGCGGCTGGCACGTGATCGATATCGAGCATCCGCTGGCCAGCTTCCTGCCGTTGGTTGGCCGCGTGGCCGGAACCGGCGAACAGCCACTGAGCGGAGACACCACCACGGTGAAGCAGGTGGGGCGCGACTTTGGCCCCTCGCAGCGCTTCACCATGGACTGGAGCAACATCGACGGCTCGACGGAGAACATCGTGCTCGGCGAAAGCGGCAACCCGCTCAGCGCCAACTTCCGCGATCAGTGGAACGACTATTACGCGGGAACTACGTTTGCCCTCCCCTTCAGCCCGGCAGCGGTAGCGGCCCAGACGCGCCACACGCTGCGCCTGCTGCCATAGTGGGCCCCGTGGATCTGGCGATGGACTTCAACCACCTTTGGCGTGCACACCGGCAGCCGGCTCAGCACGCTGGCCGTGCTGCCGCTCACAGCCCAATGTTTGCCGGAACCCAGGCTGAGCCGCCCTCGTCTAAAATAGGATCAATGTCAGTCGATGTGAAAGCTTTGCGACACGAAGCCACGGAGCGGACCGACCGCGCCTTGGAAGAGCTTTTGCTCAGCGTGGAAACGGCGCCCACTTCGATTCACGGCGCGATGCGCCACTCCGTCTTTGCCGGCGGCAAACGGTTGCGCCCGCTGCTCGCTTACCAGGCGGCCGCGACCATCGCAGGCGCGGTGCCCAAGGGCATTGAAAAGCTGGGCGCGGCCCTGGAGATGCTTCATACCTACTCGCTGATCCACGACGACCTGCCCGCCCTGGACAACGACGATCTGCGCCGCGGCAAGCCCACATGCCACGTGGTTTTCGGCGAGGCCATCGCCATTCTGGCCGGCGACGCTCTGCAAACCCGCGCCTTTGAGGTTCTGGCCGGCCTCGATGTCCCGCCCGCCGCAACCGTCCAGATCATCGGCCTCATCGCCAATGCCGTGGGTACCGTTGAAGGCATGATCGGCGGGCAGGTCCTCGACATCGAAAGCGAACATCGGAAGCCGACGGCGGAGCTGGTGAACGCGATTCACCGCGCCAAGACCGGCGCGCTGATCCGGGTCAGTGTGGTGGCGGGTGGCGTCTATGCCGGGGCCACAGCCGAGGACGCGGCGCGGCTGGACATCTTCGGACGCAAGGCCGGCCTCGCCTTCCAGATTGCCGACGATGTGCTCGATATGACCGAGGACTCGGCCCACCTGGGCAAGACAGCGGGCAAGGACCTTGCCACAGAAAAGGTCACGTGGCCAGCCGTCTTCGGCATTGAGCAGAGCCAGCGCGACGCCGCGGCCCTGATCGAAGAAGCCTTTGCCGCGTTGGCGCCCTATGGCAGCCGGGCCGAGGGCCTTAAGGCCGTCGCCCGCTACCTGGTCGAGCGGAAGAACTAGGCGATGCTTTCCGAATCCGACATCCTCACCGCCCTGCGCGACTGCTTTGACCCCGAAGTCAAGTTGAACCTCGTCGATCTGGGGTTGATCTACGCTGTCTCGACCGGCCCCGATCCCGATTCGACGCCGGCATGGCCGCGCCAGTGGGTCAAGGTGACCATGACGCTGACCACTCCGCAGTGCCCAGCTTCTGGCCTCATCTTCGAGCAGGTACACAACCGGCTGGCCGGCATCGCCGACATCAGCAAGGTTGAAGTCGATTTGGTCTGGGAACCCAAATGGACAGCCCACCGCATCAGCGAAGCGGGCCGCCGGCAACTGGGAATCTGAAGATGCCTAGCGACCCATGATCCGGTGCAGCGTCTCGCGCTTGGCGGACACGTCGTTCACGGTACTCTGCACCTTGCTGAGCGTGGCCTGGAACTCATCCAGGTAGGTGGGGAGGATATTCCACCACGAGCGCAGGGTCTCCTGCTGGTCAAGCAGAGCCAGGGCCGTACCCGTCGAGGCCGCGACCATGCCGGCCCGGCGCTGGCCGCTGAGCAGCAACAATCCGCCTGCAATCAGGGCGCTGCCGGCGGCAAATCCCACCCAATTCAGAGCTTCGTCCTGCTCCGCGCCGGGTTCCACCCGGAATTCGTTTGCTTGCTTTGGAACCGGCACAATCAACATGGACTCTCCTTCCGTCCCGCATCGGGGTCAGGGAACGGTCTCTCCAGTATCGCGCGAATGGACGCGCCGTGGAAAGCGCCCACCCTATGGGAGAGCCAAACTTGCCATCAACGGCAAGTCGCGCGAGGAGCTGCCGACGCGGAATGTGTAACCACCGGGCAGCAGGTTCCATCCGTTTGCCCCCTCATCGAAGACCGACAAGTACTTTGCATTGACGGTTATGGTCACGTCTTTGGTCTGGCCCGCCTCCAGTTGCACGCGGCTCCAGCCCACCAGCCGGTTCGGCGGCTCGCCGGCG
>Ga0302320_10020039_pt1 | contig 13378 bp, 11 predicted proteins | sample Bog_T0_3_FD_202130 | JGI IMG/M metagenome (GOLD analysis project Ga0302320, IMG submission 202130) | Peat permafrost microbial communities from Stordalen Mire near Abisko, Sweden - Bog_T0_3 | ecosystem: Environmental > Terrestrial > Soil > Wetlands > Peat | place: Sweden: Abisko, Stordalen Mire...
CTGGCGGCGACCGGGACCGCTTGGAGGATCCGCGTGGCTTCGACTCTCAACTTAAAACTCCAGCTGCCAGCGTCACCGAAGGCGTCTCTCGCTGAGCCCTTTGCCGTGTAGGTTCCTGCCGCCAGGGTCCCGGCGGCCGAGAGCACTCCAGATGACGAGATCTTGAGTTGAGGTGCGCCGCTCGATTGGCTGAATGTCACCGAGCCGTGGGAGCCGGACAGCCTCACTCGGGCGAGGAAGGCTCTTCCCGTCGTTGTGCTCGCTATCGAGGGGCCAAGCTGCGCGAGCTTGTCCGCGAGCACCTTCAAGGTGAAGCTCCAAGTGGCGGATTCGGCGGTCGTGTCCGTGACGGTGCCTGTCGCTTTGTATGTCCCGGCCGCCAAGCTTGCCGGTGCCGAGATCGCGCCCGAGGAAGAGATGTTGAGGGCGGGGGCACCGGTCGATTGGCCATAGGTGGCGCTCCCGTGAAGCCCCGAGACGTCGATGTGGCCGTTAAAGACCTTGCCGACTTGGGTCACGGCCGTGTCGGCGCCGACCTGTTTGATCGTGACCGAGGTCACCGACAACGTGAGGTTCCAGATCCCTGAGTCCCCGAATCCATCCGAGTCGGTGCCGGAGGCGGTGTAGGTTCCCGAGCCCGACGTGCCGGTAACACTCACTGCGCCGGAGCTCGAGACCGAGAGCGAGCTCGAAGGCGTCTTTGTGGCAAAGCAGGCGAGTCCGGTGTTTCCGGGCGTCACGAGTGCTGCGCCCAGAGCCAATACCGAGGCGGCGCGAAGGCTGAACGCCAACTTTCGCGACAGTTTCACTCCCCACCGCCTTTCCGTGTCCGTTTTCCGTGTCCGCTCACCCGGTCCCGCCAGTTGTCGCGATGGTAGGCCGCGCGCACCGTGTGTTTTCACAACGCGCTGAGTGGGCACGAGCTGTCGATGTCAACGCCAAGCCGAGGCGGACGGCAGACTGTCTGGCCATGGACAAAGAGACGCTTGCCGCTTGCATCAACGACCGTTGCCGTCTGGTAGGGACCTTTACCCTTCGCTCGGGCCAGGTCAGTGATCACTACTTCGACAAGTACCAGTTCGAGGGCGACCCTGAGCTGCTTGGGGCCGTCGTAGCGCAGGCCGGTGCCATCGTACCTCCCGATACTCAGGTCCTCGCCGGCCTCGAGCTCGGCGGGGTCCCGATAGCCACGGGGCTTTCCCTAGCGACCGGGCTGGAGGCGGTGTTCGTGCGCAAGGCGGCAAAATCGTACGGAACCGCCAGGCTCGCTGAGGGCGTCCAGGTGGCCGGACGGAGGGTGCTCGTCATAGAGGACGTGATCACGACCGGCGGTCAGGTCGTCGCTTCGACCGAGGATCTGCGAAAGCTCGGTGCCGTCGTCGGCCACGTTTTGTGTGTCATCGATCGCAGCGACGGCCGGCACGAGGCGCTGGACAAGGCGGGCCTCACGCTGCATGCCCTCTTTACTGCCGCCGACCTGGACGCTGCTGCGTCTGCGGCGGGCTCAGAAGGTTGATGCGAGGGCCCTCTTGGCTCTGGAAGGGCTATCTGGACAGCTCTCTACCTAGGAGCAGGCAAAGACGGCAGCTTTCCTGACATTTGTCTTCAGTCTCGACCGAATGGCACGGGTTGGACGACGGCAGCGTCGGCCCTTTCGGCCAGACATCGGGCCCCGAGCGGTTCGGTCGGGGCGTACCTAGTCAGGCAGGATCACGCTCGATCGGACATGTCATGCAACGTGGGCCGCCGCGTCCGCGCCCGAGCTCGCTTCCCGAAACTGTGATCACCTCGAAGCCGTTGTTCTCGAGGAGCGTGTTGGTGGCAACGTTGCGGTCGTAGCCGAACACGACACCGGGAGAGACGGCCAGGTAGTTTGTCCCGTCGTCCCATTGTTCGCGCTCTGCGGCGCGGATGTCGGCGTCTATCGCGAGCACTGTCACCCTGTCGATCCCGAGGGCGCAGGCGAGAGTCCCCCAGAGGTCGTCGTTGAGCGAGACCTCGAAGCCGCCTGACTCACCGGGCGTGATAGTCCATGAACGCGCCTCGCGATCGAAGTATGGATAAAGGACAAAGGTGGTCTGGTCGATCATGGTCATGGCCGTGTCGAGATGCATCATGGACCTGGTCTTGGGCAGCTCTACGGCGATGACGGTGCGAGCTTGGCCCGAGTCGAACAGGCGCTTGGTGAGCACCTCGGCGCCCATCGGGGTCGTGCGCTCGCCCATCCCGATCATGACCGTGCCGTTGCCGACCACGTGGACGTCGCCTCCTTCGATCGACGCCGGCAGGTGGTTCAGGTCGTCGTCGCCGTAGTAGGTGACGAACTCGCTTGTCGCGAACAGGGGGTGGTATCGGTAGATGGCCCGGCTGTGAAGTGTCTCGCGCTGGCGTGCCAGCTTCGCCATCGGGTTGACAGAGACCCCGCCGTAGACCCAACAGGAGTTGTCTCGCTGGAAAAGGTGGTTCGGCAGGGGAGAGAGAAGGAAGTCGTCGGCCTGGAGCGATTCCCATTTCAAGCTGTTGGCGTTCACTGGGTGGAGGTCGGCTTTAAGAACCCCACCTATGAGGTAGGTCGCCAGACTCTTGCCGTTTAGATCCTCGAAGAGCTTGCGAAGAGGTTCGACCAGCGTCGGTCCAACGATTTCTTCCCTGCAGATCCGGTCAAGCACGAAGTCGCGGCCTTCGGCGATCTCGAGGACCTCTGCGAGAAGCTGGGCGAAGTAGTGGACACGCACGCCCTTTGCACAAAGAGACTCGACGAAAGCGTCATGTTCCTCCTTTGCCTTGGCTAGCCAGACCACGCCGTCGAAGAGCATCTCGTTGATGTTCTGCGGTGTGAGCCGGGAAAGCTCCAGTCCTGGTCGGTGAACTATCGCCTGGCGCAGCTGCCCGACCTCGGAGCGGACTCCAAGAACTCTCGATCTCGATTCCGCCATGCGGTCACTCTCCTCTCACCGCTCGATTTGTGCTGGCTCGGTTAACGGGCCAACCCACAGAGCCCGGGCGCCCGAGACGCGCCGCCCGCAGGATAGGCTGAAACGCCGCGCAGAACATGAGGTGGGCGATGAAGAACGAATCGACGACGACTGTCCCGAGCGATGTCGTCGCGCCTGACGGCCTCAGTCTGGAGAAGGCGAGACATCAAATGCCTATTGGATTGAACGCGAGCACGCTTGTCGGGGCAAGCGGCTCCACGGCCGAGATGCTGGCCTACCTGGGCCGCTCTGAGACCGAGTTGCGTCGCTTCCTCCACGGCCTGCCCGGGGTCGACCAGGTCGGCGCCGAGGCTAGGGCCGCTTCGCTGGCAACCCGCTCGATCAAGGCTTCCGCCAAGCTTTGGGCGCTCGAGATGGCCGTGAGAATGGTGGACCTCACCACTCTCGAAGGAGCCGACACTCCCGGAAAGGTCTTGAGCCTTTGCGCAAAGGCACGCCGGCCGGACCCGGCCGACCCCACCGTGCCGTCCGTCGCCGCTGTCTGCATCTATCCCGACCTTGTTCCTGTCGCGAAGCGGGCATTGGCAGACTCGAGCGTTGCTGTGGCGGCGGTAGCGACGGCCTTTCCCTCCGGCCGCGCCTCGCTTGCGGTAAAGCTGGCGGACGTTCGCGACGCCGTCATGGCCGGTGCTGACGAGGTCGACATGGTTATCGATCGGGGTGCCTTCCTGAGTGGCCGCTACGGCCTTGTCCTCGAGGAAGTACAGGCGGTGAAAGAGGCCTGCGGCCGGGCACACCTGAAGGTCATCTTGGAGACTGGCGAGCTCGACACCTACGACAACGTCCGGCGGGCCAGTTATCTGGCGATGATCGGTGGCGCCGACTTCATCAAGACCTCGACCGGCAAGGTGAGCCCATCAGCGACGCTTCCCGTGGCGCTTGTCATGTTGGAGGCGGTGCGGGACTTCGCCGACCTCACAGGAGCGCGTGTGGGCGTAAAGGTTGCCGGCGGCATTCGCAACGCCAAGGACGCCATCAAGTACCTGGTCATCGTGAACGAGACAGTCGGAGAGATATGGCTCAACCCTGCCCATTTCAGATTCGGGGCGTCGAGCCTCTTGAACGACCTGCTCATGCAGCGCTCCAAGCAGCTGACAGGCGTCTATGCCGGCTCCAACGACTACAGCATGTCGTGACAAGATGACCTGGGACTACGCTCCGGCCCTCGAATCTAGGGCGGTCGTCGACATCCACTCCTCCTACGGGTTGTTCATCGATGGCGCCTTTGTCGAGGCATCAGACGGTAACGCCTACAAGACCGAGAACCCGGCCACCGAAGAAGTGCTGGCGGATATCGCCGCGGCCAGCCCTGCCGACGTCGATCGGGCTGTTGAGGCGGCCGGACGCGCTCAGAAATCTGTCTGGGGCCCGATGCCAGGCACTGAACGGGCGAAGTACCTGTACAGGATCGCCCGCATCGTCCAGGAGCGGTCGCGCGAGCTCGCGGTCATGGAGAGCCTCGACAACGGCAAGCCGATCCGCGAGTCGCGCGACGTCGACGTCCCTTTGGCGGCCGCCCATTTCTTTTACTACGCGGGCTGGGCAGACAAGCTCGACTACGCCGGTTTTGGGCCTGACCCGCGCCCGCTCGGAGTGGCCGGCCAGGTTATCCCTTGGAACTTTCCCTTGATGATGGCCGCCTGGAAGCTCGCGCCAGCGCTCGCGGCCGGCAACACGTGCGTCCTAAAGCCAGCGAGCACAACGCCGCTGTCGGCCTTGTTGCTTGCCGAGATCATCCAGCAAGCAGACCTTCCCCCTGGAGTCGTCAACGTGCTCACGGGTGCTGGCTCGGTCGCAGGGGCTGCGCTCGTCGCCCATCCGGGCATCGACAAGGTGGCCTTCACGGGCTCGACCGAGATCGGCAAGGACCTCCAGCGCGCGCTTGCTGGAACCGGCAAGCACCTAACCCTTGAGCTCGGTGGCAAGGCGGCGAACATCGTCTTCGATGACGCGCCGCTTGACCAGGCGATCGAGGGCATCGTCAACGGCATCTTCTTCAACCAGGGCGAGGTCTGCTGCGCGGGTTCGCGCCTTTTGGTGCAAGAGTCCATTGCCGATCTTGTCGTCGAGAAGCTGAAACGGCGGCTCGGGACTCTTCGCGTCGGAGACCCGCTTGACAAGAACACCGACCTCGGCGCCATCAACAACGCCGCCCAGCTCGAAAAGATCCGCAGCCTCGCCGACGAAGGGGAAGCCGAGGGCGCCGTGCGCTGGTCGCCGCCGTGCGAGCTGCCTGCGCACGGGTACTGGTTCCCTCCGACGGTGTTCACGGGCGTCTCCCAGGCGCACCGCATCGCCCAGGAGGAGATTTTCGGCCCCGTGTTGTCGGTCCTCACGTTTCGCACCCCCGAGGAGGCAGTCGCCAAGGCGAACAACACCATCTACGGGCTGTCCGCAGGTGTCTGGACGGAGAAAGGCAGCCGAATCTTGTGGATGGCAGGCCAGCTGCGGGCCGGAGTCGTGTGGGCGAACAGCTTCAACCGCTTTGACCCAACAAGCCCCTTCGGTGGCTATCGCGAGTCCGGCTTCGGCCGGGAGGGCGGCCGGCAAGGACTGGGGGCATACCTCGATGTCTGATCGCCTGACGGTACGCAAGACCTACAAGCTCTACATCGGAGGGGCTTTTCCTCGCTCAGAGTCGGCTCGGTCCTATGTCGTGGTGGACTCCGATGGCGCCTTCCTCGCCAATGCCGCCCTTGCTTCGAGGAAGGACGTGCGAGACGCCGTCGTGGCGGCTCGCAAGGCTCAGCCGCGTTGGGCCGGTGCGACCGCCTACAACCGAGGCCAGGTGCTCTACCGGGTCGCCGAGATGCTCGACGGCCGGCGAGACCAGTTCGCCGATGAGGTCGCCTCGAGCGAGGGGTTGAGCCACAAGCAGGCTTCATCCCTTGTCGACGCGGCCGTCGACCGCTGGGTCTGGTTCGCAGGCTGGGCGGACAAGGTGGCCCAGGTAGCCGGGTCGTCGAACCCCGTAGCTGGCCCCTTTTTCAACTTCAGCGTGCCCGAGCCAACCGGTGTGGTCGGAGTTGTCGCTCCCCAGAACTCCTCGTTGCTCGGTCTTGTGAGCGTGCTCGCACCGGTGCTTGTCACTGGCAACGCCGTCGTGCTGCTTGCTAGCGAGAAGAGGCCATTGCCGGCCATCACCCTCGGCGAGGTGCTCGCCACCTCGGACGTCCCCGGCGGCGCCGTCAACCTGCTCACGGGTCGTGTGGCCGAGCTGGCACCTGTGCTCGCCGCCCATCGAGATGTAGATGCCCTTGACCTCGCCGGCGCCCCCGCCGAGCTCCTGGTCGATCTAGAGACGGCGGCGGTGACCAACGTGAAACGTGTGCTTCGTCCGCGCGAGGGGGACGCGGACTGGCTAAACGCTCCGACCCCGCGTCGAATGCTGGCCTTCCTCGAGACCAAGACCGTCTGGCACCCAATCGGCGTTTGATACCGCCTGACTTGTTGCACGGGCCCTGGGCCGCGTGCCGGGCAGTCTTAGCCGTCGTAGTGTCTCGCCCATGATCGCCCCAGTAGCAAAGACCGGTCCGTTCGAGCTCGCAGTTGCAGCCGCGGCCGAGGTGAACAAGTGGGCCGGTGGGCGGCCGCACGACGTGGCGATCGTGCTCGGCTCGGGCTGGCAAGGCGTGGCAGATGGGCTCGGGGATGCCGAGGCCGAACTGCTGACCAGTCAACTGCCAGGGTTCTCGCCCCCGACAGTCGCCGGGCATCACGGCCAGCTTCGGTCGCTGACGATGGCGGGCCACCGGGTCCTAGTGTGCATCGGGCGTACCCACCTCTACGAAGGAAGAGATCCATCAGAGGTCGTCCACCCCGTCCGCACGGCCGTCATCGCCGGCGCGAAGGTCGTTATCTTGACGAACGCGGCAGGAGGTCTCGACCCCACGATGCGCCCCGGCCAGGCGGTCCTGATCCGAGATCAGCTCAATCTGACGGGTACCTCTCCTTTGAGCGGTCCGCCCCCGCCTGATGACTACCGGGGCCGTTTCGTCGATCTCACCGAGTTGTATCCCGCCAGACTGAGGACGCTGGCAAAGGGCGTGGACTCCACGCTGGCCGAAGGTGTCTATGCCGGTCTGAACGGACCCCAGTACGAGACGCCGGCCGAGGTCGCAATGTTGCGTGGTCTCGGCGCCGACCTGGTCGGGATGTCGACGGCGCACGAGGCAATCGCCGCGCACCATTTGGGGGCCTCGGTGCTCGGGATCTCGCTCGTGACCAATCTTGCTGCCGGCGTGAGCCCCACACCGCTTGACCACGCCGAGGTGCTGGCCGCCGGCGCTGCGGCGGCACCATACCTGGTCGGGCTTCTTGCCGGGGTGCTCGCAAAGCTATGACGACAGACGAGGTGCCAGAAGTCATCTTGGCGAGCCTGCTCGCCCAAGCGCGGGCTTGGATTGCGGCCGATCCCGACCCCTCCACCCGCCAAGAGCTGGAAGAGCTCATCTCGAACGGCGACGCAGCCGGGGTGCGATCGAGGTTCGAGAGCCCTCTCAGCTTCGGGACCGCTGGGCTGCGCGGGGCGCTAGGTGCGGGCCCGGCGCGGATGAACCGGCTCGTGGTGCGCAAAACGACCGCAGGTGTAGCTCGCTGGATCCTTGACCAGGGTCACGGTGCAGCGGACCGGGGAATCGTCGTCGGGCGCGATGCCCGCAACGGATCGAGGGAGTTCGCCCTCGACGTGGCCGAGGTTGCCCTTGCCGCCGGCGTACGCGTTCGCGTTCTTCCCCGACCACTTCCCACTCCGATCACCGCATTTGCCGTCAAGCACTTTGGGGCGGCGGCTGGTGTGATGATCACCGCCAGCCATAACCCGGCCGCCGACAACGGTTACAAGGTCTATGCCGGCGACGGTGCCCAGGTGATCCCGCCCGATGACGCCCGCATCGCTGAAGCAGCGGCCAACGCCGAGCTAGTTCCGGCGGGTGAGCCCTGCAAACAAGCCGAGGTCGTGGACGAGACCGAGCTGATCGCGGCTTACCGCCGGGCGGCTTTTGGATTCCTCGACCCCGCCGGGCCGCGTGAGCTCCGCATCGTCTACACGCCGATGCACGGCGTCGGCGCAGCGGTGCTGCCTGCGCTCTTGGACCAAGCCGGGTTCGGGCCTGTGTCGATTGTCACCGCTCAGGCTGAACCCGACCCGGAGTTCCCGACCGTTGCCTTTCCCAACCCCGAAGAGCCCGGGGCGCTCGATTTGGCCTTCGCTGACGCCGCCCGGCTCGACGCCGACATCATTCTCGCCAACGATCCCGACGCGGACCGTCTCGCGGTTGCCGTCGAGGACCCTGTCACAAGAGTTTGGCGAAGACTGACGGGCGACGAGCTCGGCACTCTCCTCGCTGACCATTTGCTTGCCAGGACAAAAGGCGAGGATCGGCTGGTGGCAACGACGATCGTTTCTTCGACGCTGCTGTCAAAGATGGCCGCCGCTGCCGGTGTCGCCTATGTCGAGACTCTCACCGGCTTCAAATGGATTGCCCGGGCCGCATTGCGCCGGCCAGGAACTCGTCTCGTTTTCGGCTACGAAGAGGCACTCGGTTACGAGGTCGGCGACCTCGTGTCCGACAAAGACGGCCTCTCGGCGGCCCTCGTGGTCGCCGAGATTGCGGCGATAGCCAAGGCGCAGGGCAGCTCGCTGCTCGGCCGCCTCGACGCCATCGCTTCCCGTTTTGGCGTGCACGCGACCTCCCAATGGTCTCTCAGGCTCTCCGGCTCGAACGCGCAGGCCGAGATGGCCAACATCGTCGGCCGCTTGCGTGCTGAGCCGCCCGAGGCGCTCGGCCGGCTCGCAGTGACCGAAGTCTTAGACCTTGCAGTGGCAGAGTCGGAGCTTCCCCCGACCGATGCGCTCGTCATCCGGCTTGCCGGTGGCGCACGCGTTGTTCTCAGGCCAAGCGGCACCGAGCCCAAGCTCAAGGCCTACCTAGAAGTCGTGGGCGAGCCGGCGCCAAGAGAGCGGCTCGCCGAGGAGCGCGGCTGGGCAGACGAACAGCTGCGCGCGATAGAGGGTGACGTTGCCGCCCGATGTCAGTCGATCAGCGCGTCGCCACCGAACAAGCGCTGAGCTACAGGGACCGCTCCAACAGTGCCCGAGCTCTCGTCAAGCTCAAAGATGGCGAAGCCAGGCTTTATCCGCCCTTCGATCAGTGCCAAGCGCTCCTCGAATGGGCAGAACGCGCTTTTCATTGCATTGATCGTGAGCCAGTTGAGGTCCCTCCACGACCAGCCGAAGGTCTCGACGAGGCCATGAAGCTCAGATGAAAGGCTGATGCCGCTCATGAGGCGGTTATCGGTACTGACGGTCACCCGGAACCTGAGCCGGCGCAGCAAGCCGATTGGGTGTTCGGCGAGCGAGGGGACGGCCCCAGTGTGCACGTTCGAGGTAGGGCACATCTCAAGGGGGATGCGCCTGTCCCTCACGTAAGCGGCCAAACGGCCAAGTGATGCCTCGCCATCGGGGTCGACGACGACGTCATCGACGATACGTACGCCGTGTCCGAGTCGCTCGGCGTTGCACCACTGGATCGCCTGCCAGATCGATGGCAACCCGAAGGCCTCGCCGGCGTGCAAGGTGGCGTGGAAATTCTCACGTTGTACTAGGTGGAAGGCGTCGAGGTGCGCAGTAGGTGGGTAGCCGGCCTCGGGACCGGCAACATCGAAGCCGGCCACTCCAACGTCTCTGTATCTCACCGCCAGCTCGGCGATCTCGAGAGACCGGGCGGTGGTCCGCATGGCGGTCAAAAGGGTGCGCACGACGATCGGGCGCCCTACCAAAGCGGCTCTCACCATGGCGCCATCGAAGCCTCGAAGAACTGCTTCGACGACCTGCTCGAGGCTAAGGCCGCGCTCAGTATGGAGCTCTGGTGCAAAGCGCACCTCGGCATAGACAATGCCGTCCTCGGCCAGGTCCTCGACGCACTCGGCGGCGACGCGTTCTAGAGCATCGGAGGTCTGCATAACCCCGACGGTGTGAACGAAGCCCTCGAGATAGCGAACGAGGTCACGGCGGGGGGCGGCTGCGACAAACCATGCCGCGAGTTCATCCGGGTCAGTCGTAGGAAGGTCGCGGTAACCCTGCTCAACGGCAAGCTCAACAACGGTGGAGGGTCGCAGGCCCCCATCAAGGTGATCATGGAGGAGCACCTTCGGCGCGGCTCGGATCTCACCAAGGCTGGGCAAGGTCCTCACTTTATGACCTCGAGGACGATTGGCATCACGGGCGGGGCCTCCTTGCCTATGGCGATAGCGCCTTCGATCGCGTCAAGTGCCCAGGCGATTCGATCAGGCTCCTCAGTATGAAGCTCAAGTAGAGGTTGACCTGTGACGACCTCGTCACCAGGACTTACGCGACAGACGATGCCGGCCACAGCGCTCACGGGGTCTTCTTTGCGTGCCCGCCCGGCGCCCAGTCTCCAAGCCGCGACGCCGACTGACCGAGCGTCAAGCCGTTCGACGACGCCAGAGTTCGACGAGCTCACGATCTCGATGTGGGGAGCCCGAGGAAGAGGGACGTCGGGGTCGCCTCCCTGGGCGACCACCATCTCGCGGTATCGCCGGAGGGCCGAACCGTCATGGAGCGCAGCCGCGGGATCAGCATCGATCCCAGCCAGCTCGAGCATCTCGTGCGCCAGAGCGAGGGTGAGCACGACAAGATCGGACGACTTGTGCTCACCCGATAGCACCTCCACCGACTCTGCGACCTCGAGCGCATTGCCGACACAGCGCCCGAGCGGGGAGTCCATGCCGCTCAGCACGGCGGTCACCTTGAGTCCGTGGTCACGGCCGAGTCGGACCATCGTCCGGGCTAGCTCGCTCGCGCGGTCTCGCTCAGTCATGAAGGCACCCGAGCCGACCTTCACATCCAACACGAGCGATTGGGTGCCCTCGGCGATCTTCTTCGACATTATCGAGCCAGCAATGAGCGGGATTGACTCGACAGTTCCCGTCACGTCGCGAAGCGCGTAGAGCTTGCGATCCGCGGGGGCGAGCCCGGCACCGGCTGCGCAGATGACGCAGCCGAGCTTTTCGAGCTGGGCGAGCACCTCGGCGTTGGACAGCTCAGACCGCCATCCGGGAATCGCCTCGAGCTTGTCGAGCGTGCCACCTGTGTGCCCAAGACCCCGCCCTGACAACTGCGGCACGGCGGCCCCACAGGCCGCGACTAAAGGAGCGAGAATGAGCGACACCTTGTCGCCGACACCGCCGGTCGAGTGTTTGTCGACCGTCGGCCGGGATAGGCCGGAAAGGTCCATCCGCTCACCGGAAGCGATGATCGCCGTGGTCCAACGGGAAAGCTCGTCGACCGAGAGCCCGCGCCAGAAGATCGCCATCAAGAGAGCGGCCACCTGCTCGTCGGCAATCGTTCCGTTCACGTAGGCGTCGATGATCCAGTCGATCTCGGTGCCTTTGAGCTCGTGACCGTCGCGTTTGGCACAGATCAGGTTGACGATGTCCAGCCGGCTTGGAGCCTCGGGCTCGCCATGGCCGATGTGCATCTCTTCGGGGGTCATGGTTCGTCCTCCACCTCGTCCGCGTCGACGACCTCATCCTTGTCGAGCGCTGCCCCGGGCGCATGCGACCAGGCAGTCGGATCGGACGCGGCGAATTCCTTGAAGATCGCGTCGAACGCTTTTGCGTCGACGGGTTCGGAGTAAAGATGACCGAGAGCTCCACTGCAGCCGACCTTGCGGAGCTCGCTCAGCTGTACTTCGGTTTCGACACCGATAGCGAGTGTCTGGAGGCCGAGGTTGTCGGCAATCTGGACGAGAGTGCGCAGGAGGGCACGGACTGAGTCGTCCGTGCCGAGATCCGCGACCAGGGAACGGTCGAACTCGAGAATGTCGAGCGGCAGGTGTTTCAGCTGACTCAGCGCGCCGTAGGCAGCACCGAAACTGTCCATGGCGACGCTTACCCCGAGACTCTTGAACTCATTCAGGCGTTCCATGACGTCCACGGCATCGTGCACGACTGTTGACTCGGCGACCTCCAGGACCAAGAGGGCAGGGTCGAGGCGGCTGGTGTTAAGGCTCTCCTTTAGATCGCCCAGCAGCCTTTCTGCTCCGAGCTGGACCGCGGAGAGATTGACGTGCAGCTCGAGGCTCATTCCACGTCTTTGCCAGGCTGCGGCCTGCATGCAGGCCTCCCGGAGCACCCAGCTCCCGACCTCGACGATCGTGCCCGTCTTTTCCAAAAAGGGCATGAATTCATGGGCGGCGATCACGCCGCGCTGGGGGTGGTTCCATCGCAACAGGGCCTCGGCACTCGTGACGCGGCCTGTTGTGATGTCGATGCCTGGCAAGTAGGCGAGGAAAAGGAGCTCTGCGTCCAAGGCTTCTCGCAGATCGCGCTCGAGGCATGCCTCGGCTTCCGCAGCATCTCGCATGTGGGGCTCAAAGCTGACGTGGTTGCTCAGCCCCCGCGTCTTGGCTCGGACAAGGGCGATGTCAGCGCGTCGGACAAGCTCTGGCACGGCGGACCCGTCGTCGAGGACGCTGCCGACGCTGGCAGAGACCACGAGAGGCGTCGAGTCGCCTCCCCCCACACCGATGGGCATCCGCACGGACTCGAGCAGCCGGTTGGCTATGGCGTCGAGTTGCGGCTCTCCGGACGACTGGCTGATGAGCACCATAAACCTGTCGCCGCCGCAGGGAAGGCATTGTCCTGAGCTTGCAGCGGCTTGTTCCAATCGTTGGGAGATCACGCCGAGGACGCCGTCGCCGAAGGAGCGACCGAGGCCGTTGTTGAGGACGTGGAAGTTGTTCAGATCCACGATGAATAGTGCATTGCTTGTGTTTTGGCGACGAGCTATCTCGAGCGGACCGGCGAGCAGAGCCACCGACCTGTCGCCTTGGTCCGGCGTTATTCGGGGGGCTGACCGCCTCAGTTTCGGAGCCATTTGAACAGCGATTCTCGCGCACGAGGTGCCGGCGACCCAGTTTTGTCGGCCCCGACGCCGTCGAGCACCGGTCCTATGATCAAGTCCGTGCTTGATCACCTGTCTATTCAGTGCGAGGACCTCACCGCGAGCTCGACCTTCTACGACAAAGTCCTCGCGCCGCTCGGCGGCGGGCGCGTCATGGACTTCGGCCAGGTCATCGGTTACGGGCTCGAAGGCAAGCCTGAGTTCTGGTTGGGCCCCCTTGTCTCGAGCGGCCCGAACCGTGAGAGCCACATCGCTTTCATCGCCAAGGACCGAGCAAGCGTGAGGGCATTTTTTGATGCAGCGGTTTCACTCGGTGCCCCGGTGCTGAACGAGCCCCGGCTGTGGCCGGAATACCACGAGAACTACTACGGGGCTTTCGTGCGCGACCCGAACGGAAACAACGTAGAGGCCGTTTGCCACAATGCCGAGTAGCGCCGCGGTGAGCCTCGATGTC
>Ga0302320_10020040_pt1 | contig 13377 bp, 7 predicted proteins | sample Bog_T0_3_FD_202130 | JGI IMG/M metagenome (GOLD analysis project Ga0302320, IMG submission 202130) | Peat permafrost microbial communities from Stordalen Mire near Abisko, Sweden - Bog_T0_3 | ecosystem: Environmental > Terrestrial > Soil > Wetlands > Peat | place: Sweden: Abisko, Stordalen Mire...
GCCGTACCACGCGGCGGCCTCAGAGTAGTGAATCGTCGGCGAGTACTGATGCGCGCTGATGACGAAGTGCTCGGCCAGCTTCTTGCCCACCACCTGCGGCGAGGTGCCCTCAGGCCAATTGCTGAAGTTCGCATCCTGTGCCCATGCCATGGTGGAACCCGTCACCAATGCCGCCATCAACATCCACTTTGAAAGAACCTTCACGTTGCACTCTCCTTAAATCTGTCCCGAGCTGGCCGAGATATAGCTTTTTTGACGCCACCCAGCTTATATGTCCATGGAAGATTCCGCCATCTGGAGCGGTTCTGGAGCGTTTTCAAGGGGCCGGGTTGATCTCCAGCCGCATTGTGGTCATGCCAGGGTAGACCAGGTCGAAGTTGTCCCCTGCGGGCACGATGCTGAAGCCTGTTGCATCCGTGGTGACGGCAACGCCCAGTCCGGGCAGCGCCCAGTTCTTCGCCACGACCTTGGCTGCGTCCAGGCCCTTGGCATGGATGCGTAACCGAATCGTTCCGGTGGTCGAGATGGTCAGGCCATGCTCGTCCGCCGTGGCGTCGACCGGAGGGCACTGCACCAGTTGCACCCAGCCAATCTCGCCCGAGGGCGTTCGCCACTGCACCGCTGCCGGGTGAAACTGCGTGGTGTATCCGGCGTCCTTGGTCTTTCCGGTGACCTCGCCGCCGAAGATGACGTGCGAGCCGATCCACGCGGTAGCAACGCGCTGGTCGGTAATCTGCTTGCGGACGAGGTGCGGCCCGGCGAAGTGCTTCATCTTCGCCAGAGCGTCCGCGGGGATGCGCGTGCCGAGGATCGCGAAGTGGGGCGCGAACCAGATATCGGCGAGGTGGTCCGTGGAGGGAGTGAGCGGGTTGGGCAGAGGCGCGACCTTCGCATCCAGCGCATTGCGCATCCACACGCCGACTACGCTCACGTAGCTCTCCATGTCCATGCCGTAGGAACGGTCATAAGGGCCGGAGATGTTACGCAGTTCGGGCTGATAGAAGTCGGCGATGTCGCGCCACAGGGTGGCCTCCATCTCGCTGCCGATGGTCTTCATCCGTTCGCTCGAACCGTAGTCGCGCCAGAGGGCGAGACCGTACAGGTCCACGCCATAGTAAGTGGGCGAGTTGTACTCAAAGAAGGCGTTGTATTGCGTGAAGAGTTTGTAGACGCTATCGTTCCACGCGGCGGACTGCGTCTTCCAGTCGGCGCGGTTGTCATGCTGCGCGGCGAAGTCCCAGAGGAAGCCGTACATCAGTGCGATGTTGCTGTAGCTAGGCACCAGGCGCTTTTCGGCGATCTCGCCATCAATGGAGCGGTCGATCGCGGCATACATGCGCTGCGCGAGCTCCTGCGGGATGCGGTCGGGATACTCGATGAGGATGATAGCGAAGGTCGTCCCAATGAAGACACGCCAGTTGGGGTCGTAGCCACGCCAGATGAGAGATTTGCCGGTGGGGTCTGGCTCTTCCGGCGTTCTGCGATAGGTGCCGTACCAGCGCACGCCGGGCGTGATGAACTGCTGCTTCAGCACGACGTCGATGATGTCCGCAGCGCGCTGGCGATCACCGGGAGCATCGCGCAGCAGGAGGCCCAGCGCATACCAACTGGACTCGCGCACCATGTAGTGACCCTCTTCCACGCCGTTGAAGCCGGGGGAAGGATTGTGCACCAGCTTTGCGTTGTCATCCCAGAAGTGCGCGTCGAAGTCCATTGACTCCGCAAGGACCTCGCGAGTGTTCGCGGGCAACTGAGAGAGCTTTACATGCCGCGGAACAGCTGCTCCGCTGAAACCTACCCAAGCCAAGACAAAAACCAGCCCGACTACGCTCCGCTGCCTCATTGCCGCTCCCTGCCAGTGCTTCCAGCCGTACTTGTGTTGGGCGTCCACCCGCCAGGGTTGGAGTACCAGCCCTGGCGGACGAACGGAGATTCCATCGGAACGTATTGTTGCGTGTTGTTCTAGAAGCTGAACTTCGCTGCGAACTCCACCGTGCGCGCCTCATAGGTGGGTGTGCCGGAGACGCCTGTGATCGTCCCAACGTTGCCACTGCTGATGTTCGCGTTCGGTGTGCCGAGGTTGGGGTGATTGAAGACGTTGAAGGAATCGGCCCGCAGCTGGATGTTGTACCGCTCCTTGAACAGGATGTTCTTCTGCAGGTTCATGTCCCAGTCCTGGAAGCGGGGGCCGCGCAGCATGTTATAGCCGGAGTTGCCGAAGCTGTCATACACCGTGGCTCCGGCCGCAGCCGTCACAAACGCCGCACTGCAAGTTCCACTCAGCCCCGTGTTTGTATAGCAAGGAGGCGCTGTAAACGCAGCCGGGTTGAACCACTGCGCTTTGCTCTTCACCGCTGGATACAGCGCCACGCCGGGAACCCGGTTGGCACGGCCACTCACCTGCCCTGATGGCGAGCCACCGGCAGAGTAGCTTACGGAGAAGGGCTGGCCATTCTGGAAGTCTGTGATGCCCGAGAATTGCCAGCCGCTGACAATCTTGTTTACAAGATTACCGGCGTTGCCCAGGAACATCTGACCATGACCGAACGGGAGCAGGTAGGAGTAATTCAGTGTCAGCACCTGAGGAGCGATGCCGCCGATGGGGCCGAAAGAGTCATTGACGTTTACACCGGATGGATTCTCAAGGTTCTCCGTTCCCAGCACCCGCGTCCACGAGTATTCAGCGCCGAATGCCAGACCGTGGTGGTACTGCTTATGCACCCCAACCTGGAGAGAGTTCTCGTTGCTGTGGAAGATCGGATCAAGCAGGTAGTTGATCGCAGCAAATGGCTGCACCTGGTTAGTGCTCTGCGCCGACACGCCAACGACCGGGAAGGGCGTGAGGTTGATGTTCGGGTTGTAGTTGCCCGATCCGCCATAGTTGTTCTGCTTGAGGTTGTGCTGCCCGACATATCCGACACGCACGTCCAGCCCCTTGCTGAACTGATGCTCGATGGCCAGGTTGTACTCTTCGGTGTAAGGGGTTCTCAGCGGCGCGCTCCCCGAAACCGAGGGGTTCGAGGTGAATGCACCGGTGGCAGAGAACGGATTGCTCATCGTGAACGCCGGCGTTGTGCCGGTCGAGTTCGTGAAGGTGCTCGAGCCGACGAAGGGTAGCGTGCCGAAGGGCGCGGTACCCACGTAAGAGGCCGGCAGCAGGTTGTAGTAGATGCCGAACGCTCCGCGGACCACCGTGTTCGGCCATATCTCATAGGCAAAGCCGATCCGTGGCGCGACATTATTCGTATCCTGGCCCAGATAGCTGAAGACGTTCGTCGGCAGGTTCACGTTTGGAGCCAAGGTGATTGGAATGCTGGTGAGAAAGTTCGGGATGGCCGAAGCCGGGTAAGCGCTGGCGAAGACCACGACCTCCTTCAACGCGGGCACATAGAGCGAGTTGTTGCCGTACGGATTCGGCCGGAACCACTGCAGGTCATAACGGAGGCCGGCGTTGATCGTCAGCTTGGGCGTCAGCTTCCAGTCATCCTGGACAAACAGGCCGTATTGGCTGGAGATGTTGCGCACAATGTAGTTGTTCGGTATAGCGTTGGCTGTCGTGACCGGATCGCCCAAGAGGAAGTCTGCCAGCGCATTGCCACTATAGTGGCCGTTGAAGCTGTACTGACCGCGCTGCGGGCTGGAGGCCGAGTCGTTCCAGTGGTTGTCGTAGAGGTAGGCGAAGCCGGCCTTAACCGTGTGCCTGGAAAAGACCTTGGTCACGATAGCGCCAGCCTGAGCAAGCTGCTCCAGATCCTTCGATCCGGACTCGCTGACGCCGGTAATCGTGCTGAGCGTACTGCTGATGCTGATCTGCGGAGCGCCTTCGATCAGCTCCGGCCCGAGCCCGGGGATGATGCCCGAGAAGTTGGTCTGGTAGTTCTGCGGTGTGCGGTAGATGGGCAGATGGAAGAACGACCCATACGTATCGAGCAGAAGAGTCGGCGAGAAGGTGTGCGTATAGCCAACGATGAAGTTGCTGTTGTGTTCGCCGTCCTGAGCATTGCCGCCCTGGAGGCTGTCCGCACCCTGCGTGGCGTTGGGTCCGTAAAACGCGCGCAGCCAGGTAAAGCGGATCTGGTCCTTGTCACTCAGCTTGTGGTCCAACCGCAACGAAAAACGCGATGACTTGCTCAGTTCCTGCACATTCTCGAACGTGTTGGAAGCGCAGCCCGAGGTTGTGGGCATAGGATAGAGCGCGGTCAGCAGTTGCGTGGAAACCGTATTCAGCGGAGTGTTGATCGTGTTGTTCGGGTAGTTCACCTGCGTTGCGGGGTTCTTGATGAAGATGCTGGCGCCCGTGGGGTTACAGGTGCCGCCGTTCAGTAACTCGCTGAAGTTGCCCTGCCGCTCCAGTACGGTCGGCTGAGTTGAGGTCAACGGATACGACTGCGTGAGATGGAAGCCCTCATACGCCGCGAAGAAGAAGCTGCGATCCTTGCCGTTATAGAGATGCGGGATATAGATCGGCCCACTCAAGTTGCCACCGTACTCGTTGCGCTGGTAAGGAGGCCGTGGCGGCGCGGTGCCAGTCGCCGGCAGATAGTCTGTCTTCGCCGCGGTGCCCTTCGAACGGTTGAACTCGAAGCCCTCGCCATGCAGTTGGTTGGTTCCGCTCGCGCTGACGACGATGATCTGCGCCGGCTGGTTGAACTGCGCCGGTGCGCCGTTGGAAAGCACCTTGAATTCGCCGATCGCATCCAGCGAAGGCACTTCGCCCTCACCGCGCTGCAGCGTTACCTCCTGGTTGGTGACGCCGTCGAGCGTCGATCCCAATCCACCGTAGGCATTGCGGCTACCCGTGCCGATCGCTGCGGTTACGCCACGCGTGTCTAGTTGATCCTGCGCTCCGACGCCCTGCACTCCCGGTGCCAGCGCAATGAGTCCATTGATACCGAGCCGACCGTTCAAAGGCGTGTTCTGGATGGCCTGGCTGTCGATGACCGAGCCTACCGAGGAGTCGTCGGTCTGGATGACCGGAGCCGTGGAGGTTACCTCCACCGTCTCACTCAGCGAGCCCACCTGCAGTTGCGCGTTAATCTGCAACACCTGGTCGATCTGTAGCGTGAGGTTCTTCTGCGCATAAGTCTTGAACGCGGTCTTGTCGACGGTCACGCTGTATTTGCCGGGCGCGAGCTGCGTCACCGTGTAGGTGCCGGCGTCGGAGGTCGTTTCGACGCGCACGGCGTTGGTATCCACCTCGCGGACGGTCACCGAGGCGCCGGCGATGGGAGCGCCCGTGGGATCGGTTACGGTTCCCGTGATGGAGCCGGTAATTCCCTGCCCCCCGGCCTTCGGCGCCAACGTTACCAGCAGAACCATGGCGGCCAGAAGGATGGAAACCCAACTGCGCCGCCTAGATACGGCAGCGTGCTCCGTGGTGATTGCGATCGGCATCTCCCAAAAGGTGTTCATTTTTTCTCCTGTGTTTGTGCTTTTTCTACTCCGTGACACCCGTTCTGTCCATGAAAAATTGCTTCGTACAGAGCTCGGGGCGGGGAAAACTTGTTTTTTGAGTCGATAGAAAGGTGCTTGTGCGCGGCCATCATAGACAAGTGAATTCACGGTGAGAGTATAGAGAAATTCCTTTACGTAAGCGATTACGAATACCAACTCTCTACCCAGGGTCTAACTCCCTTGTTTGATGGAGAAACCGGCCCATAGCACCAGACGCGCGCTCTAGCTGTAAGGAGCAGAACTCCTTACAGTTAGAACGCGCGTCTGGGTTTCGGCAAGCTGATGGCGGGAGAGTCCGCCTTTCGAGCCAGGCAGGCCGTTCCAGGGCGGGGCCTAGAAGACGATACGAGCCCCGATCTGGAGGAACCGGGCACCGCTGTTGGCATTGGCAGTACCAGTGATCTGGCCAAAGCCGCCAGAGGTCGCCGAGAGGTTGGGGCCGGAGAAGACCGGCCGATTGTTGACGTTGAAGACCTCCAGCCGCAGTTGGAAGAAGCTGTGCTCGGTAATGTTGAAGTTCTTCAGGATGGACGCGTCCCAGTCGTTGTAGGCGTCGTTGCGCAGGTTGGAGAACTGGCTGGGGAAGGTACGCAGGTTATTGGTTGGCTGCGTGCCGCCGTTGCCGTTCTGGCAGACTCCGCTACCCGTGGTGGCCACGCTGTTGGCGAAAGCGTTGATGTTGAAGGATGGGCAGGTCACGCTGGAGTTGCCGCCATACTCCGTGGCGGCGCGCGGGTTGTAATTCAGGGGCTGACCGGTGGGCGTGAGGTTGCCGAAGGTGAGCGGCGAACCCTGCTGGTAGTACCAGCTGGAGGCGATGTTCCAGCCGCCGAGCGGGAGGTCAATCCAACGCGGCGAACTGGCACCGAACCTGCGGCCGCGGCCAAAGGGCAATTGGTAGCTCAGGGCAATCACCGCGTGGGTGGGATGGTCGTACTGCGAGATGCGGTACTCGGGCTTGGGATCGGAGGCGTTCAGGAAGCTGACGGCCTCCAGCAGCTTGGACCACTGATAGTTGGCGAAGAAGGAGAGGCCGTAGCCGGTGCGGTGTTCCACATGGACATCGAGAGCGTGGAAGATGGAACTTCCCTCGGGGACGTTCTGCTCCGTGATGGAAGTAAACTCCGGATAGGTCTGTAGCAGTTGAGTCAGAGCGATCGTCTTGCTCGAGTTGAGGTTGCCGCCGTTCGGCAGGATGCCGTAGAAGGGATTGGCTACGGCGGCACTCAAACCGGGGTTGGAGGCCGTGGTCTCATACTGACGCTCGACGTAATCGAGCGACTCGTTGATGGGCAGGCGGCGTCCGGTGCTGCCCTCGTAGAAGACATCCGCCATCCAGCTCCTCAGGAACTGGTGCTGGAAGCCCAGATGCCAGCGCTCAGAGTAGCCGTTGCGGATAGAGGGGTCGAGGAAGGTCAGCGCCTGACCGGCGAATGTGCCCAAACCGAGGGCCGATCCGGTCGGCGCGGCGATGCCGTTCGGGAACGGGTTGCTGAGCGAACCAGGTCCGTTGGCCACGGTGGGGGGAGCATAGTTGACGATCGGCGCCTGTGTCGTCTGGCTGAAGCCCTCCTGGTTGATGCCGTTGTTGAACGGGAAGATGGGGATGACAAAGATGCCGAATCCGGCACGGACGACGGTGGTCTTGCCCAGCACAGCCGGTGTCCAGGAGAGACCGAAGCGCGGACTGAACATCGTGGAGGTGAAGTTGGAGAACCTGGTGTTGCCGGCACTGTTGAAGGTCAGGCCACCGAGCACCTTGAAGTTGGCGGGCGCCAGTGTCGAGTTGGGGTTGTTCATATAGGCCGCCGTCGCGGCCCCGCTGTATGGATTGGGATCCGTAAAGTCGAAGCCGTTGACAGCGGTGCCCTCGCGCTCATTGGGCGAGAAGTCCTTGTCCATGCGCACGCCCAGGTTCAGGGTCAGGTCAGGACGTACGCGCCAGTCATCCTGCAAGAACAGGCCGAGATAGGTCTGGTTGCCGATGGCGTGTCCGTTGTAGTCGTAGCTGGCCGAGGAGGGCAGCCCGAGCAGGAAGGCCGCGGTGTCTGAGCCGTAGATCCCGTAGCTGTCGCCTCCAAACGGGGCAGTAAAGCTCTGGTCGAAGTTGTACAAGCCGCCGGAGTTGCCGAAGGTGAAGTTGCCCTTCTGGAACTTGCGGAAGTCCGCGCCAAACTTGAGGTTATGCAGGCCCTTGGTCTTCATGATGTCGATAAAGACATCGTCGCTGTCAAAGGGAGCCGTGCCGGGAGTCTGGGTGGTGGTGCCGAGGTTCGTGACCGAGCCGACGTTGAAGAAGAAGCGCGGGAAGATATAGTGCGCGCTGGGTAGAGCGGGCAGACCGAGGCTGGTGGGATTGAAGCCGTCGCCGCTGGTGTAGGAGGGTTGCGAGTAGCGGGTGTAGTTCAGGCGGATCTCAGCCAGCAGCGAGGGGCTGAAGGTGATGACGTCGCCTAGAGAGCCGCCGAAGTTGATGCGGTAGAGGTAGTCGCCGAGGGCAGGATTGGAGGGGCCGAAGAGGAAGTTGTTGTACTGCACGCGCTGGTTGTGCCGTCCAGTGAGATAGATCCGGTGGTTCTTGAGGTTCAGGTCCAGGCGGCCCAGTTCGTTGTTGTAACGGTCGCCGGTCTCCGCGTTCTCGTAGTAGTTGCCGTACCCCAGATAGGCATTGGGGTTGGTCGGCGCCGGGAAGTACTTCAAGGCTGCCTGCGCGACCGTGCTGAGAGGCAGAGTGCCCGAAGTGATGATGTTATTGGCGAAGGGAGTGCGGTCATAGACGGTGTACCCCTTGGCCGCGCAGGCTGCATTCAGCTTGCCCGTTGCGGGATCGAAGATGGCCAGCGAGTTGTAGGGCGCGCTCGTTACCCCGGGGCACTCGGTATCGGTGCGCATGGTCCCCTGGGATAGGTTTGCCGAGAAGTCCCCGCTGCGCTCCGGCGTGGTGGGCACGTTGATAAAGCCGCCGCCGGTGCCGGAGTCGTAGAAGCCTTCGTAGGCGAAGAAGAAGAAGAGCTTGTCGCGGCCGTTGTAGATCTTGGGAATCCAGACCGGGCCGCCGATGGTGCCGCCAAACTGGTTCTGGCGGGAGACACTGCGCAGAAACGTGGGATTCCGCTTGTTGAAGTAACCTTCCGCGTTCAGGTCGTTGTCCTGGTGGAACTCGGAGAGGGTACCGTGCAGATGGTTGGTGCCGGACTTGGTGATCTGGTTGGCTACTCCGCCGCCGGAGTGGCCGTAGGTCGCATCGGACTCGAAGACCTTGATGCTGATCTCGCGGGCGGCATCGATGGGCAGCTCGTAGGCGGGGGCGTTGTCAGAGGCGTTGTCCGGAGAGCCGTCCATCAGGATCTCCGAGTTCTTATTGGGAAGTCCCCCTACAGAGAAGGCAGCGACGGCAGAGTTGTCGAACGGACGCGTGCCGACCGGGTTGGCTGTGGCCACTACACCAACCGTGTACTGAGCAAAGCTCATGGGCGTGCGTCCGCTCAGAGGAAGGTCCTCGACCAACTGGGTTGGCACGATCTGTCCAACGGTAGCGTCCTCCGTGCCGAGCAACGGCGGTGTAGCGGTCACCTCGACGGTCTGCGTATCCGCGCCGATGGTCATCGGGATATCCACGGTGGGGTGGTCGCCGGCGCTGAGGGCCAGTCCCGGCTCCTCAAACTTGCTGAACCCCCTGGCTTGGACGGTGAGCGTATAGGTGCCGGGCCTTAGGAAGGGCAAGTTGTACTCGCCGGCATCGTTACTGAGTGCCGTGGTCACCACGCCCGTCGCCTGCTCCGTGGCTGTCACCTGGACATGGGGCAGCACACCGCCCGAAGAATCCTTAATCGACCCACTGATGGCTGCGGACGAGATCTGGCCGATGAGCCCGGTCGGAAGAAAGAAGGCAAAGGCTAGAAGAACGGCGACTGACTGAATCCGAACATTGAATTTCACTGGTTGGCCTCGAAATGTTGGTTAAGAAATAATTTTTCTGCTAAATACGCGACGAAAGTGGAGTTTTTGGCGCGAGAAAACGTTGCCCGGACGCTACAACCATAGACAAGTGAATTTACGGTGAGAGTCCAGCGAACTCTGCTAACGTTATCGGTAACGAATATTTGGTTACTGCGGCCTGTAACCGAAGTCCAACATTTGCTTCGATAACTGCCGCTTTGTATTTCCGTATGTCCTCACGGTGAAGATCTCTACTACTCACAGTGAGAACTACGCTCACGCTGGCCGCCAAAACAGTGGACTGCGTGCTAGACATCGTTTTTCCGTCGAAGGGACCCTATGAACGCCAGGGTGCAAGAGCCGAATCAACAGGCAACGGAGCCGCCCGACTCCGAATCCTGCTGGGCTCTGCTCGAACGTGTCGTGGCCAGTCCGCAGATGAAGCGCGCAGCGCGGATGCGTGAGTTCCTGCTGTTCGTCGGGCAGCGAAGCCTGAAAGACGGTTGTGAGCAGATTCCCGAGCAGGAGATCGGCTCTGAGGTCTTTGGCCGGCCCGCCGAGTACGACACCAGCGTGGACAACATCGTTCGTGTCAACGCTACGGACCTGCGCAAGCGCATCGAGGACTACTTCGCGACCGACGGCGCCAACGAACCTCTCATCCTGGAGATTCCCCGCGGCAGCTACAAGCCGGTCTTCCGGCGCCGCGCGGCCAAACCTACAGAGACGGCTGCCACAACAACGCCAACACCCTTCGTCGTTGCCTCGACCGCCGCGCCTGCGACGCAGCCGGAGCCTGTGCCTCGCAGCAGCCGTCTGTTGGCTGCGCTGATGGCGGTCCTTGTGCTTGCTCTGGCTTCGGGCTGCGGTTGGTTATGGATGCAGAACCAGGCCATGCGTCGATCCCTCTATCCGTGGCAGAGTACGCCGGCACTCCATGGGTTCTGGTCCGAGTTCCTCACCGCGCGTCCCAGCACCGATGTCATCCTCGCCGATACTTCCTTCGCACTGATTGAGGACATTACGAAAAGGTCCATTCCGCTCAATGAGTACCTCAATCACAGCTACGTAGACACGGTTCAATCCCACGATCTCAGTGCCGATCGCCGTGAGGACCTGGGCCTGATCGTCCAGCGTAACTTTGGCAGTGTGGGTGACTTCCGCGTCGCGCAGCGTATCGGCGCGCTGGACCCGCTGGGCAAAAATATCCACTTGTACTCCGCGCGCGACTACGTGCCCGCGCTAGTCAAGCAGGACAACGTCATCCTGATCGGTGGCCGCAAGTCCAACCCCTGGGTGGATCTGTTTTCCAGCCGTCTGAACTTTACCGTGGAGTACGACCCTGTCCGGTTCGTCAATTTCGTCCGCAACCATGCACCCGCTCCGGGCGAGCAGGAGATTTACAACTCGCCCCCGGCGCCCGGACCGAACAGCGGTTACAGCATCGTGGCCTACTTACCCACGGACGAGGGTGGCAAAGTGCTGATTGTTGCCGGCACGGGCTCGGAGGCCACCGAAGGCGCGGGAGAGTTCCTGACCTCGGAAGACCAGCTTGCGGGCTTTCAGCAGCAGCTGCATGTCAGTTCGCTGCCCTACTTTGAGGTTCTCCTCAAGACCACTCACCTGAATGGCACGCCCATGGAGGCCACCGTCGTGGCGTATCGCACATACTCTGCACCGCATTAGGTGCAATTCTTGCCATTTGCAGAGAAGCATCCGGCAGATCAGGTTCTCAGAGAGTTTCCCCCGCCGTCCTATTCTTAGGACTAGAGGTTGGCGGCATTGTTATACTTAGCTTGATTCGAGCGCCATCCGGCCTTGACCCGGGCCATCTATAGATTCACGGATTCACAGAGACTTTTTGCGGAAAACTCACGTCCTTACCTGATAAGAGAGTATTGCGCCTTGAGACAAGCCGTCCTTCTTTCCGCCGAAGCCGTTCATCAAACAGAGCGTGAAAACGCTGAGATTGCACGCGGGCTGAAGCTGCAGGATCCGGAGTTGCTGGATCGCCTGATTGAAGTGCATCAGCACCGCTTGATGCGCTACCTGATGTTCCTCACAGGCAAGCGCGAAGTTGCCGAAGACCTGTTTCAAGAGGTCTGGATTCGCGTTCTACGCCGCGGCTCGCAGTACAACGGCAAAGCCCGCTTTGACACATGGATCTTCACCATCGCGCGCAACCTGGTCATCGATCTCTCGCGCAAGCGCACGATGTCGAGCCTGGACGAGATGTGCGAAGGCGGTGACGACGAGCGGCCTTTTGAGTTCGCGGGCGATGAGCCTTCTCCGCTGGAGCAGTTCCAGTTCCGCGAGAACGCGCAAGAGATAGCAGCCGTCATGCAGACGCTCGAACCCAGTTACCGCGAGGTGTTGACGCTGCGCTTCCACGAAGAGCTGTCACTCGAGGAGATTGCCAGTGTGACGCGCGCTCCGCTATCTACAGTGAAATCGCGGTTATATCGAGGACTTGCCGCCCTCAAGCCACGATTGGAAAAGATTCGCTCCAGGCGTAGTGGATGTGAGGAGGCGATGCCATGAATAGCGCTCCTCAACCGCTGAACCCTGAGTTCGATACACGAACGGTCGCGCCGAGTCTGAACGCATGTGCAGGCGCACGAGCGGTGGTGGTGAATCGCACCCATCGCGTCGTGCGCGAAGAGGCCCTGTCTTTGCGGGCCCAGCGAAGCAAGTCGCGCAGCCTGTGGCTTCCGCTTACTATCTTCACCGTGCTGACGCTGGCCATCAGCTATGCAATCTGGTTCATGCTCGACGGGTATGACATCACGCCGACAGGCGTGCCGGACGCGGATGACCAGTTGGTGATGCTGCTGCTGTGGTCGCTTCCGGTGACAGCGCTCTTGCTGGCGATGGTCTGGCTGCGGCGCGGTCGCTCGCGGCGCGATAACCATGAGGAGACTTCGCGATGAGCCAGTGGATGTGGATGGCTTCGCATCAGAGCGATCCCGCGGAAAACGGGGACGAAGATCTGCGGATGATTCCGCGCTGGTCGATCGTGCTCGCTGTTCTGCTCTTCGCCGGAATGCAGTATGTCTTCCACGTCGTGATGCCGCACCACAAGCACGAATTGCTATTCCTGCGCATTGTGATGGGTTACGCGTGGGGAGCGCTATGGGCGAGCTATGCGCTGCTGCTGGGATACGTGAGCCGTGACACCAAGCGCAGAGGTATGTCCGCGGGTCTGTGGATGCTGGTGTGCGTTCTGCTGCCGGGGGGGATCGGCGCTGTTGTGTACTTTCTGTTGCGCCAGCCTATTCTTTCGCGCTGCCCGAACTGTTCCACAACTATCGCGGCTACTTACAACTTCTGCCCGCAATGCCAGTTCCAGATGTTTCCTGTCTGCGGGGTCTGTCATCGCGGAGTAAAGATTACCGAGGCCTTCTGCACACAATGTGGGCATGACCTTGCCCAGGACGGCGCTCCGGCTCGGCTGCGCGTCTACAGCGATTAGCTGGCAACGCCGATAGCAAACCAGCGCGGTATAGTGCTAGCAGTATGGCAACACCCCTTACATCTCTGATTATCGACGACGAACCGCTGGCACGGCAGGAGTTGCAATACCTGCTCGAAGCAGCAGGCGGCGTTGTCGTTCTGGCTCAAGGCAGCAATGGAATTGAAGCGGTAGAACTGATCCGCACTCATAAGCCTGACGTTGTCTTCCTGGACGTTCGCATGCCTGTACTGGACGGCTTTGCAGTGCTCAAGAAGCTGCTGACACTGGATCGCAAGGCGAAGCTGCCGCAGGTCGTCTTCGCAACCGCATTCGATCAATACGCAGTCAAAGCCTTTGAGGTGAATGCGGTCGATTATCTGCTGAAGCCCTTTGACGGCAAGCGAGTCGTTAAGACTCTGGACAAGGTGCGCGCACAACTGGCGCGGCTCAACGAGCCCACTGCTGCCAGTGACATCTCCGAACGCACCGGTGCAGGTAACGGACGTGTCGCCGGCGCGGAGGCCAAGCTA
>Ga0302320_10020041_pt1 | contig 13377 bp, 10 predicted proteins | sample Bog_T0_3_FD_202130 | JGI IMG/M metagenome (GOLD analysis project Ga0302320, IMG submission 202130) | Peat permafrost microbial communities from Stordalen Mire near Abisko, Sweden - Bog_T0_3 | ecosystem: Environmental > Terrestrial > Soil > Wetlands > Peat | place: Sweden: Abisko, Stordalen Mire...
TCGCTTGCGTGCTCGCGACCCAGGGTGTGCGGCTCGAGGTGATAGTGCTGGACGACGAGTCGACAGACCGCACGGTGGAGATCGTGCGCGAGATAGCGGCACACGATGGACGTGTGCAACTGCTGACCGCGCCGCCTCTACCCACGGGGTGGAATGGCAAGCAGCATGCTTGCTGGATGCTGGCACAGGCCAGCCGAGCGCCGGTGATGCTGTTTCTCGATGCGGATGTGCGGTTGCATCCAGATGCCATCGCACGCTGCGTGGGAGAGCAACGCGCGCGGGCTATGCCGCTGCTCTCCGGCTTCCCGCGGCAGATTACGGTGGGTTGGATGGAAAAGCTGCTGCTGCCGCTGATCCACTTTGTGCTGCTGGGATTTCTGCCCATGCGCTGGATGCAGAAGACGACCAAACCTGCGTATGCGGCGGGGTGCGGGCAGTTCTTGTTGGCCGAGCGCACGGCGTACTTTGCCTGCGAAGGACACGCGGCGATCCGCGAGACGCGGCATGACGGCCTTCGGCTGCCGCAACTGTTTCGCAGGCACGGCTATCGCACAGACATCTTCGACCTGACGGAGCTGGCGGAGGTGCGGATGTACGACTCGACGGGCGCGGTGTGGAACGGGCTGGCGAAGAACGCGACCGAGGGTATCGCGACGCCCGCGCGGATTGCGCCGTTCACGGTGATGCTGGTGCTGGGGCAGATTTTCCCGGTGTTCCTGGCGGCCGCGTGGCTGGCAGTGTGTGTGAGCGTAAGGATGGTGGGAGCGACCTTCGATCAACCCGCTCTGGCCGCTGTGGTGAGTGCGGCGATTGCGCTGGCGCTGGCGGCGAGCTACCTGCCGCGGCTGCTGGCAGTACGGCGATTTCGTCAGCCGCTTGCATCGGCGCTGCTGCATCCGCTGGGCGTGACGTTGCTGCTGCTGGTGCAGTGGTACGCGCTGACGCGGCAGATCTCTGGCAGGCCGGTTGCGTGGCGGGCTAGGAGCTACTCCAGCGAGAGCGGCGAAGAGATCGGCTAGGACTTCTTGCGGGCTTCGCGCTGGCGGCGGCGTTGCTCTTCGTGGCGACGCTCAGCCTGCGCGAAGAGCGAGGAGAGAACTCCGGCGAGCGTGACGATGAGCGCGAGGCAGATTAGCGCGAGCGAGGTCATGCGCCAGAGCGAGGCGTCGCCGGGCGAGCCGGGCTGCTGGGCGATGTTGGTGAACGACAGCACGATGGAGACCAGCGAGAGCCCTCCGAGCGTGGCAGCGAGGATGTAGAGGTTGCGTCCCATAACTCAATCGCTATTTTACTTGGCCACTTGCACTGAAGAATCTTTCGACTTCCGTGATGTCGTCCGTCCGGCGATACGGCGGCAGCGAGTCGAGGAACGTTGCGCCGTAGCGCGTGGTGCGGATGCGGGGGTCGAGCAGCATCAGCACGCCGCGGTCGGAGAGCGAACGGATGAGGCGGCCGAAGCCCTGCTTGAGCGCGAGGACCGCCTGCGGGACCTGGAGGTCGTTGAAGGCGTTGCCGCCGGCGGCGGCGATGGCGTCGGTGCGGGCCTTCATGATGGGGTCGCTGGGAACGGCGAAGGGCAGCTTGTCGATGATGACGCAGCTCAACTGCTCGCCTTGCACGTCCACGCCCTGCCAGAAGCTGCTGGTGCCGAAGAGGACGGCATTGGGCGTCTCGCGGAACTGCTGCAGCAGCACGTGGCGCGGCGCGGAGCCTTGCAGCAGCAGAGGGAACGGCAGTTGCGCAAGCAGGCGGTCGTGCAGCTCGCGCATCTGCGCGTGGCTGGTGAAGAGGCAGAAGGCGCGGCCGCGCGTGATCTCCAGCACGCGGCGAATCTTCTCCGCGGCCTGGGGCAGGAAGTCGGGGTCGCGCGGCGCGGGCATGGCGCGCGGCAGATAGAGCAGCGCCTGTGTGGCGTAGTCGAAGTGGCTCGGGACCACGAGCTCTTTGGGAAACGGAATGCCGAGGCGCTTCCTGAGATGGTCGAAGCTGGGTTTACCTTCGGAGTCGGCGACGGTGAGTGTGGCCGAGGTGAGGATGACGCTCGCGTAGTTGGCGAAGAGCGTCTCTGCGAGCAGTGTGGAGACGTCAATCGGCGTGGCCTGCAGGTGGGTGCTGAAGGCATGCGGCGGTGGTGGTCCTGACCCCACCCATGCCGACGATGAAGCCGTCGTCATGAATGGGCCACCCAATTCTGTTGCCTTGCGGGCGGCGCTGCGCAGGTTGCTGGTGGCGCGGCGCTCGATCCAGAAGACAGTGTTCGGGTCGGTGGATTCGAGGAGGAATTTCAGATGGTTGCGGATGTCGGTGGCGCGTTTGCGCAGACCGGTGGCTTCGTCCACTTCGCGCAGGTGGTCGAGCTCGCCTTCGAGGCGGATGAGGGCGTTGGTGGCGCCGAGATAGGCATCGCCGCTGGCTTCGAGGAAGTCGGGGCGGTCGGTGAACTCCAGGCGGCCGATGTGCGATGGACCACAAGGCAGCGAGCCGAAGAAGAGCCGCGAGCGCTCGCGCAGGCTGTGTGTGGCGCTCTCGATGGCCGGCGAGCTCGCCTGTTTGGCGCGGAGTATGGACTCGGTGTCGCGGGCGAGCTCGTCGAAGCGTGCGTTTGAGAGCGCGATGCCGAAGTACTGCGAGGCAACGTCCTCGAGCTCGTGCGCCTCGTCGAAGATCACCGCGGCAGCTTCGGGCAGGATTCCAGCGTCGGGCGAGCCCGCGGCCTGCTGCTTGATGGCGAGGTCGGCGAAGAAGAGGTGGTGGTTGACGATGACGATGTCCGACTCCAGCGCCTTGCGCCGCATCGACGTGATGAAGCAGCCCTCGTAGTTGGGGCAGCTCTGGCCAAGACAGACCTCGCTGCGCGCGTCGAGTTTGTGGAAGAGCGCGGACGACTCCGGCAGGTCGGCGATCTCGGCGCGGTCGCCGGTCTCGGTGGTGCGCTCCCACTGCAGGATGCTGTGGAACTGGGATATCTCGTCGAGACCGTGCAGCAGCGGGTTGTCGCGCAGCGCGTAGAGCTTCTGCTTGCAGAGATAGTTCGCGCGTCCCTTCATATAGCAGACACGCAGCGGGCCGAGCAGCGACTCGAGGAACGGGATGTCCTTGAAGTAAAGCTGTTCCTGCAGGTTCTTGGTTCCCGTGGAGATGATGATGCGCTGCTTCTGCTCGCGGGCGCGGCGCAGCGCGGGCAGCAGGTAGGCGAGCGTCTTGCCGGTTCCAGTGCCGGCCTCGACGATGAGATGGCGCTTGTCGGCGAAGCACTGCTCGATGGTCTTGGCCATCAGGTACTGGCCGGGACGGTGCTCAAAGGCCAGCGAGGAGTTGGCCAGCAGACCACCGGGGTGGAAGAAGTCATGCAGCGAGGGCAGCTTCTCCTCCTGGTCTCCGGAGAGACGTGGAGCTTCGGATTGGGCGGTGAGTGCCATGCGCTAGGTTGATGATAGTCGCCGTTTGTTCGCCGTGGTGGAACAAAGGCAAAGACGAACGCGAAGGACGCAAAGGAAGAGCGCAATGTGCGTAAAGGAACGGCAACGGTGCGATGGGTTCCTATAATGGAGAGTGATGCGCCACGGCGCGGGAGATTGCGGCCATGGCACCCAAGCAGAAGGACAAGAAGCGGTTAGGCAAGAAGCATCGGCAGGCGAGCACGCGGCCGAAGCTGGGACGCAATGCGCCGCGCGCTACCGCGACCACCGGAGCCGTCTCTCCCAAGAAGCGGAAGGAGCTGGCCGCGAAGAAGGCCGCGGCGAACAAGGCGGCCAAGACGCCGACCAAGAGCCCGGAGCGCGAGCGCCATGTGGTGATCCGCGACCGCGGACATGGCGGCGCGACAGACGAACAGCAGGTCCTTCGACTCCGCGCTGCGCGCTCCGCTCAGGATGACAACAAGAAAAACAAAGGCAACGACATCGATGAGAGCGTCGCCGAACAGCAGGCGTGGCGCGTGGCTGAGGCGTTGGCGGCACAAGTTTCGCTGCCGACGGAGACCCAGCATGAGGCTTTCCTGCATCTGCCGCTGGTGGCGATCTGCGGGCGGCCGAACGTGGGGAAGTCGACGCTGTTTAACAAGTTGACGCAGACGCGGCGTTCGATCGTCGGCGATGAGCCGGGCATCACGCGCGACCGCATCTACGGCCAGGTGGAGTGGGGCGGACGCGCTGTGCGCATCGTGGATACCGGCGGCGTGGTTCCCGACGACGAGGCGCTGATTCCGGCGGAGATCTTCCGCCAGGCGAAGGTCGGGCTGGAAGAGGCCGACGCGATCATCATGGTGGTCGACGGACGCACCGAGCTGGCGGCGCCGGATGTGGAACTCGCTCGGCTGTTGCAGCGCGGAGGCAAGCCGGTCTTCCTCGCGGTGAACAAGATCGACACGCCGGAGATGTTCGCCGCTGCGGAGAACTTTCGTCAGCTTGGCTTCCGCAATGTCTGTCCTATCTCAGCGGAGCACGGTGTCGGCATCGGCGACCTGCTGGATGACGTATGGGCGGCGCTGCCGCCGGAGATTGAAAGCAGTGTAGGTGCGAGCGAACAGCAGATCCTTCCCCTTCGACGCGCTTCGCTTGCTCAGGGTCAGGACGACAACCAGAAAAGCAACGGTGACGACAGCGACTTTCACGACATAGATAGCGACGAAGTCGGCGAGGAACCGGCTCCCGGCCGCAGGTTGCGCTCGCATGGCGAGCACGTATCGCGCGAGACGAAGATTGCCATCATCGGGAGGCCGAATGTAGGCAAGTCCACGCTGCTGAACGCGCTGACGGACTCTGACCGCGCGATCGTCTCGCCGATTGCCGGCACCACGCGCGACGCCGTAGACGAGGTCGTGGAGCGCGATGGTCACACGTTCCGGTTCATTGACACCGCGGGCATCCGGCGCAAGGGCAAGACCAAGCTGCTGGCGGAGAAGCTCAGCGTCATCATGAGCCGCAAGCACCTGGAAGCAGCGGATGTGGCGCTGCTGGTGATCGACGCGGCCGAGGGCGTGGCCGCGGCCGATGCCAACATCGGCGGATACGCGCATGAGAGCGGGCGCAGCGTGATCATCGTGGTGAACAAGTGGGACCTGATGACGACCGCGGGACCGGACGGACGGCGCGCCTTGGACGGCGGGCCGATCGCCGACAAGAAGGTCTACGAGCAGCAGGTGCGCGATTCGTTGAAGTACCTGGACTACGCGCCGCTGTTGTTCGTGAGCGCGTCGGAGGGCAACGGCATTGCGGAGGTCTTCAAGAAGGTCGAACTGGTCGCGCGCGAACGGCGCAAGCGAATTACCACGGGCCAGATGAACCGGTTCTTAGACAAGATCGACTTCCAGCGCGCCAGCGTGCCGATGAATAAGCGGGTGAAGATTTACTACATGACCCAGGCCGCGGTCGCGCCGCCGACGTTTGTGCTGTTCACCGACCGCGACGTGAGGCTGCACTTCAGCTACGAGCGCTTCCTGGCCAACGAGATCCGCGGCACGTTCAAGTTCATCGGCTCGCCGATCTGGTTCAAGGTGAAGGCGCGGAACAAGAAGCGTTCTGCTTGAATGATGCCTACCCCCTCCCCCCTGTTTTCCTCCTAAGATCCACAGCAGTAAGGAGTTAGTGCTGGACCCCCACGTCTCCGGGAGCCCTGAGATGGCGCGCTAACCCCTTTGTTGTCAATGGCTGCTTTTATCGATATATCTTAAGGATATAGTTGGAATATATCTTTAAGATAAGTGCCACTTAATCTCTTTATTTGCAGCAGATGGAGTCATCCTGCGCGGAATCAGCAGGCATTGCTTGGATTGTCAAAAGGTTGAACCCCACAACCCCGGCCTGGGCCGGTGGAAGAGAAGAGCCCGGCGAATCGCCACGCGATCTCCTCAACTGTTCCATTATACGAGGCGTGTCAAGCGGACGAGCCAAAGGCCACCCCCTTCAAGGCAAGAGCATCCTGACCCACTACCAGCCGGCAGCGAATCACCAGATCGATTCACACAGCGGGATCGAGTAACGGCGCCGGATAGCCGGGCGGAATCTCCGGCGCGGGTGGTGCGGGCTCCAGGTAGTTGCCCAGCAGTGGGTAGCGGCCGCCGAGGAAGTACAGCGCGTAGGCCTGCAGGAAGGTGTAGAGCGAGCCCAGCACCATGATGGCGGCAAGGATCAGCAGCAGCAGCAGCGCGAGTCCGAGCACGACCCAGCCGGCGATCATGACGATGTGGCCGCCGATGCCGGCGTGGCGAAAGCCCAGCCACAGGCCCACCCCGGCTCCGCCGAAGGGGATGAGGGCGATAAGGGTGCCGAGCGCCAGCGCCACCTCTCCGGCGATGGCCCCGGCGACGGCGAGGACGAAGCGCATCACCAGATAGAGCAGCACCTGACCGGGCTCGGCGCGGACCAGGCCGAAGACGCGTTTGACGGTCACGCCGAGCGGTGTGCCCTCCAACGCCATGGAGGGCAGCCCGAAGTCGCGCAGCAGGGTGTAGCCGATGCCGATGACCAGGGCGATGAGAAAGATGGAGCCGATAAAGGCGACGATGGCCCCGATGAATGCCACGGGCAGATTGTTGCCGTTGCCGCTCGCGTGAACGGCGTGGATAAAGGTGATGACCACGGGGATGAGGAATGGCGCCAGGCAGAGCAAGGCCAGCAGGAAGAACAGGAACTTGAGGGCCATCCAGTACCAGGTGGCGCGGCCGTAGCGGTCCCATATGGGGGCGACGTGAGTGTCACTGCGCAGCACAATCTCAAAGATGGTGAACTGCAGCCGCGAGCTGAGATAGAAGAACACCAGCGCGATGACCAGGCTAAACACGCCGATGAGCAGCGCAAAGGCGGCCATCGTGGCAAAGACCGCGGCGGCGTTGGGGACGCCGTCCGCCATGTGCCGGCTGGGGCTGTTGAAGGAGGGGTTGCAGCCGCCCATCTGGGCAAAGAAGGCGACCGCGGCGATCTTGAGCACCAGCCGCCAACTGCGCGGCGCAAAGAGCAGGCGCGATGTGTGCGTCCAGGCCGGGCCGATGGCGTCAATGGCGGAGAGCTGCCGCATGGTGCACCTCGCGGAGGAATCTTTGCAGAAAAGACTACCGCATTGCGGACCAGGCCGCAGAGTTATGTACGGCAAAGCTGGGGCAAAGGTTCCGGCTAGGCGATGGGCGGCACGGCGTAGGGCGGCGGGCTGACCACAGGAGGCAGCGGAGTGGAGTGATCCAGCAGGTCGCCCAGCATGGGGTAGCGGCCGCCCAGGAAGTAGAGCGTATAGGACTCCAGGAAGGTGAGGAGGATGCCGAATAGAAGAATGAGGACATAGACCACGAAGAACAGATAGACGGCGACCGCCAGAGCGACTCCCAGCACGGTCAGCAGCAACATGGGCACGCCGATGCTGTGCAGCAGATACCCGATGCAGAAGGCGATGAGGCCGACGATCAGGGCGACAAGAAAGATGACGATCTCTAACCCGATGAACAGGCCCATGTAACCGGCGATGGCGAGGACCAGCTTGAGCAGGGCATAGAGGGTGAACTGGCCGGGCTCATTGCGGATGAGCTGGCCGAGGCGGCGGAAGGCCTCGCCGAGGGTGGTGTTTTCCAGCGCCAGCGAGGGGACGATGAAGTCCGAGAGCAGCGAGGTGATGAAGAAGAACAGGCCGAGGACGAAGTAGACGAAGAAGTAGCCGGCGAGCAGGCTGAATACCACCTGCGGGGGCGGCTGCTGGCCGGGCTGGAAGGAGACCATGGCCGTGAAGATCTGGCGGAACCAGGCGGCGAGCGGGAAGGCAAAGACCGCCGTGATCAGCGTGCCCAGCAGGACCTTAAAGAGCGTCCAGCGGTAGCTGGGCGGGCCATACTTGCGCCAGGCAGGGGCGACGAAGCTGCCGCGGTTCAGCACGATGTCAAAGAACGCGAAGCGGATGCGGGTGAACAGATAGAGGAAGTAGAGCTGGAGAACCGTCAGCAACAGCAAGGCGACGACAAGCGCGACCACCGCGGCGTTGCCGCCGGCCCTGCGCGCCATGGGAATGAAGCCGAGGTAGATGAGACCAAAGGGCAGAAAGAAGGTGCCGGCCGTGGCGAGGTAGGCGGTGGCGCCGAGCTTCCAGGTGCGGCCCCAGCGGAACGGGGAGAAGAGCACCAGCCGGGTGCGGGCGAAGGCAGGCGAGATGGCGTCGGCGGCGCTGAGGATACGCATGGGGTTACCGGGAAGAGTAGCACGGCGGCGGCGGCCGTAGTGAGAGAATATGGGTGCCGGCGCAGCTTCGGCGCGCCCAATAACCTGAAAGAAGTAGAACCTGACAATGGCCCTCCCACTCGCCATCTACTATGAGCAGCCGCACTGGTTCAAGCCGCTGTTTGCGGAGCTTGACCGGCGCAGCACGCCCTATGTGAAACTCTTTGCGCCCGAGCACTTCTACGCGCCGGAGCACCACCCCGAGGACCTGTACTCGCTGGTGTTCAACCGCATGAGCCCAAGCGCATGGAACCGCGGCCATGGCGACCAGATCTTTTACACGCTGGGGTTCCTGGAGCACCTGGAGTCGCGCGGGGTGAAGGTCATCAACGGGCTGAAGGCTTACCGCAGTGAGCTAAGCAAGGCGGGGCAACTGGTGCTGATGGACAAGCTGGGCATCCCGTATCCCAAGGCGCGGGTGATTCACAGTCCGGCGCAGGCAGAGGCGGCGACTGCCGGGCTGCGCTGGCCGGTGGTGGTGAAGCCGAACATCGGCGGGTCGGGCGCGGGGGTGAAACGGTTCGACGGCCTCTCGCAACTGCGCGCGGCGATGGCCGCAGAGCCGGGGTCGCCGGACGCGCTGCAGTTCGGGATGGATTCGACCGCGCTAGTGCAGGAGTTTATTCCGGCGCAGGATGCTCACATCGTCCGCGTGGAGGTGCTGAACGGGAAGTTCCTCTATGCCATCAAGGTGCACATCACTGGCGAGACCTTCGACCTGTGCCCGGCGGACATCTGCCGCACCACAACCGGCGTGGACCTGAACCGTGGCGCGTGCGCGATCGATGCGCCGAAGTCGGGCATCACGGTGGAGGCGTACACGCCGCCGGCGGATGCGATTCGCGATGTCGAGACGATCATGCGGCACTCGGGGATTGATATCGGCGGCGTGGAGTACATCACGGACAGCCGCGATGGCCAGCGGTACTACTATGACACGAACGCGCTGAGTAATTTTGTGGCGGATGGAGTGAATGTGCTGGGGTTCGATCCGTTTGAGCGGCTGGTGGATTGGCTGGAAGTAGAAGCGGGCATTACAGCGAGCGTTTAGGCAATCACATGCGATATGGCTTTTGGCTTCCAGTCTTCGGCGGGTGGCTGCGTAACATCGACGATGAGCAGATGCCCGCCACGTGGGAGTATGTGCGCGAGCTGACCGTGCAGGCCGAGGCGCTGGGCTATGACCTGACGCTGATCGCGGAGCTGAACCTGAACGACATCAAGGGTGTGGAGGCCGACTCGCTGGATGCGTGGTCGACGACCGCGGCGCTGGCGGCGGTGACGCGCAAACTGGAGCTGATGGTCGCAGTGCGGCCGACGTTCCATCATCCGGCGCTGCTGGCGAAGCAGGCGGCGAACATCGACCGCATCAGCAATGGGCGGCTGACGCTGAACGTGGTGAGCAGCTGGTGGGCCGATGAGGCGAAGAAGTACGGAATCGCGTTCGATGAGCACGATGACCGCTACGCGCGCACCAGCGAGTGGCTGGATGTGCTGGACGGCTGCTGGAGCGCGCAGCATACGTCGCACAGCGGGCGGTTCTACAACGTGGAAGACAACATTCTGAGCCCCAAGCCGTGGCCGGAGCGGACGTACTCGCGCGCGCCAAGGGGCGGAACGGGATATCGAACGACGAGGCCCACGATCTACGCGGGCGGCGAGAGCGAGGCGGCTAAGAGCCTGATCGCCGCCAAGTGCGATGCCTACCTGATGCACGGCGACGATCCGGGGACGATTGCAGCCAAGGTCGCCGACATGCGGGCGCGGCGGGCGCTGCATCCGGAGCTGCCGGAGATGGTCTTCGGCGTGACGGGGTACTGCATTGTGCGCGACAGCGAGCGCGAGGCGCAGCGCGAGGTGGAGCGCATTACCAGCGCGCCGGATGCGACGAAGAGCCCGGAGGGATTTGCGAACTTTCAGCAGTGGGTGACGGGGTCGCAGCTGGAGAAGAAGCTCTCGCTGCGGGACTACTCGGTGTCCAACCGCGGGTTGCAGAGCGGGCTGATCGGAACGCCGGAGCAGGTGAAACAGCGGCTGGCGGACTTTGAAGGCGCGGGCTGCTCGCTGGTGCTGCTGCAGAGCTCGCCGCAGCACAGCGAGATGGCGAGGTTCGCCGAGCAGGTTATGCGGAAGTGAGCGCGGGCAGCAGCCACGCGTCCCAGGCCTCGAGGGCGCGCTCACACTGGATGCGCTGCCGCTCCTTCTTGTCGCGGATGCGCTTGCGGAGGTCGTCTTCGAGCGGCGGCAGCAGGTCAAAGGTGATGTTGGCGGGCTGGAACTTCTTGTGGTCGGCGTGGGTGATGTAGTGCAGCAGGCTACCGTTGGCGCTGAGTCGCGGCGCGGGCGTAGGAGTCTCTCCGCGGGCCAGTGCTGCGGCGAAGCGCCCGGCCAGCAGGCCGCCGGCGATGGATTCGGTGTAGCCTTCGACGCCGGAGAGTTGCCCGGCGATGAGGATGCTGGGATGCTGCCTGAGCTGCAGCGTCTCCGTGAGCAGCGACGGCGCGTGGATGTAACAGTTGCGGTGGATCTGGCCGTAGCGCAGGAAGGTTGCGCGCTCCAGGCCGGGAATGAGGCGCAGGACGCGCGCCTGCTCACCGAACTTGAGGGAGTTTTGGAAGCCGACGAGGTTGTAACTGTCGGCGCGGAGGTTCTCCTGGCGAAGCTGCACGGCGGCGTAGGGCCAGCGGCCGGTGCGCGGGTTGGTAAGGCCCGCGGGTTTCATGGGGCCGAAGCGCAGGGTGTCGCGGCCGCGGCGCGCGGTCTCTTCGATGGGGAGACAGCCTTCGAAGTACTGGAGCGGCGCGAGCTTCTGCGGTGGCTCCGACCCCACCCTTTCCGATGAGACCGGAAAGGATGGGCCACCCGTCTCGTGGGCGAGAGGGATTTGCTCCCAGGACTTCGCTTCAATCTTCTCGGCGGCGGTGAGGGCGTCGAGGAAGGCTTCGTACTCAGCTTTGGTGAAGGGGCAGTTGATGTAGTCGGCGGTGCCCTTGTCCCAGCGGGCGGCGAAGTAGACCTTGTCCATGTCGATGGTGGAGGCGTCGACGATGGGCGAGATGCTGTCGTAGAAGGCGAGGTGCTCGGCGCCGGTGAGGCGCTGGAGCTCTGCGGCAAGCGGCGCGCTGGTGAGCGGGCCGCTGGCGAGGACGGTGATGGTGTTGGGATCGCGCTCGTCGAGTGTGGTGATCTCTTCGCGGCGGACTTCGATGTTGGGCTGCGCGGCGATGAGCTCGGCGACGCGCGCGGAGAAGACTTCGCGGTCCACGGCGAGCGCGTGGCCGGCAGGGACGGCGGCCTCATCGGCGGCGCGAAGCAGAAAGCTGCCGGCGCGGCGCATCTCCTGCTTAAGCAGCCACGGGGCGGAGTTTTGGGACTCGCTCTTGAGCGAGTTGGAGCAGACGAGCTCGGCGAAGTCGGCGGTCTGGTGGGCTTCGGTGGAGCGCAGCGGGCGCATCTCCGAGAGGATGACCTTGCAGCCGAGGCTGGCGGCCTGCAATGCGGCCTCCGGGCCGGCGAGGCCGCCGCCGATGATGTGAATCTGCTTCATAAGCAGAGTGTAGTGGGTAAAGAGTAAGGAGTAGAAAAGCAAAGGCGGGAACGCAGAGGACGCAAAGGAAAACGCAATGGGCGCAATGGCGTTCGGTGCCCTGCGAACGAGAAGCCGATCCTTCGACTTCGCTGCGCTCCGCTCAGGATGACCATTCCGTTTTTGATTGCGCGGCGAGGGCAGTGAGGGCGTCGCCGGAGAGGCGCATAATGCGCCACTCGGTGAGGACGTTGGCGCCGAGGCGCTCGTAGACGGCGATGGCGGGTGCGTTCCAGTCCAGCACGTCCCACTCGACGCGTGGGCAGCCTTCGGCGACGGCGATCTTTGCGACGCGCGCGAGCAGCGCCCTGCCGATGCCCAGGCCGCGCAATGCGGGCGGGACGTAGAGGTCTTCCAGCCGGAGGCCGTGGTGGCCGCGCCAGGTGGAGTAGCTGGTGAAGCAGAGCGCGAAGCCGGCGGGCGCGCCGTCCAGTTCCGCGATGAGAGCGCGATAGCGCGGCACGGTGCCGAAGCCGTCGCGAAGCAAGTCGGCTTCGGTGGCGACGACGGCTTCGGGTTCGCGCTCATAGAGGGCGAGCTCGCGGATGAAGCGAAGGATGGTCGGGACATCAGCGGGTGTGGCGGGACGGATGAGCATAAGGCAGAGAGTTGAGGGTAGAGCGTAGAGAAAAGCAAAAACAAAGGCAAAAGCTTTAACGCGGAGGGCGCAAAGGGAAGCGCGGAGGTCGCGGAGGAAAGCTACTTCGTGGTGGTGGGGGCGTTCGCGCTAGGGTGGAGAGGAATCTCGAAGCTGTCCAGGAAGCTGTCGCTGTTGGCGAAGCGCACCTTGCGGAGCTCAAGCGTGGCATTGTTGAGCACGGGCGGATCAATGTCCTGCATGTCGTAGTAGAGGTAGCCGGCGACGGTGGCGTGGGGGGCGACGGTGGTGGTCTGGAAGCCGAAGTCCGTGTCGTCGTCGAGGATTTTTTTGTCGACGTTCTTCTTGCCGGTGGTGATGGGGATGGGAATCGGCAGCGGGAGCGGCACCTTCTTGCCGGTAGCGCCCTTCAGGGTGAACATGCGGCGCTGCAGGTCATCGAGCGTGGCCGCGGGGAGGACCGCGTTGGCGGCGGTGACGAAGTGGATGCGGGCGTCGTCGAGCGTGACAGGCTTGTCCGTGTCGTTGGTGACGATGACGCGGATGGGCAGCAGGCCGTGGGAGTAGTAGTCGAGACGGGTGTCGGGGCGTGTCTCTTTGGTGTCGCCGGGCTCGGCGGCGATGGTGACGCGCTCATGCGTTTCATTGCAGGCATAGGTGGAGGCGGGCTGCGGCGGCACGGGCTTGCGGGCCTTTTCGGCGTGCGCGGGGAGCGGGAGCAGGAGCGCTAGCAGGATGGCGATGGTGGGACAGATACGCGGCATCTGCTTCGATTATCCTCTGGAGGATGCACAGCGGGCAAAGGTTGGCGGCGTGAACGGCTTGGCGATGCTGGCGTACAGCGCCGCGCTGACGGCGGGGCTCGTGCTGAGCGCGCCGTGGTGGCTGCTGCGGATCGCCACGACGGGACGCTATCGCGAGGGGCTGTGGCAGCGGCTGGGTGCGGTGCCGAAGCGGCTGCGGGAGTTGGCGGCGGGACGGCGACTGGTGTGGGTGCA
>Ga0302320_10020042_pt1 | contig 13377 bp, 16 predicted proteins | sample Bog_T0_3_FD_202130 | JGI IMG/M metagenome (GOLD analysis project Ga0302320, IMG submission 202130) | Peat permafrost microbial communities from Stordalen Mire near Abisko, Sweden - Bog_T0_3 | ecosystem: Environmental > Terrestrial > Soil > Wetlands > Peat | place: Sweden: Abisko, Stordalen Mire...
GCTCGGCAAACTCCTTGGGATAGCCGACTTGAAAGCGGAAGCGGAGTTCCTGGGTTTTTTCGTTCAAAAGAAGGATGGCGAAGATTTCGTAGTCGATGACTTTGCGAACAACCTCGGCGACGCGGCGCAGAGTGGTATCCAGGTCGAGCGAGGTCGACATGACGTCGGCGACCTCCAGCAAGAGAGGATCAATCTGAACGAGCTTTTCGTGCGTTTTTCCGGCTTTGGTTAGAACTGATGCCATGGTTTTCTATGATAGCAGCCGGGCATGCGGTAGCCAGCTCCGGGCTGCGAGTGGCGAGCTGCGAGAGACCTGAGCCCCTTGCTGCCTGGTTAACCAGAAATGCGTTTACTCGAGGCCCGCTACTCGAGGCCCGTTACTTGGGACCCGTTACTCGGGACCCAGGTGCTGGCTTTCACTCGCGCGGGACGATGCAGACGTCGGCCAGATTGCGATAGCGCTCGGCGTAGTCGAGGCCGTAGCCGACAACGAATTCATCGGGGATGGTGAAGCCGACGTAGTCGCCTTGCAGGGGCAGCTTTCTGCGCGAGGGCTTGTCGAGGAGCGCCGCGATTTTCAGGGTGCGGGGCTGATGCGCGAGAAGCAACTTCTTGAGGACAGTGAGGGTCAAGCCGGTGTCCAGAATGTCCTCGACCACGATGACGTTTTTGTCCTTCATCGACTGGTCCACATCCTTGGTGAGCTTCACTTCGCCGGTGGAATCCCATCCGCTCTTGAGTTCCTGGGTGGGGCTGGGGCGGTTGCCGTAACTGGAGACGCCGATGAAGTCGAAGGTGGCATCCAGCTTTACCTGGCGGGCGAGATCGGCGAGGAAAATTGCGGAGCCCTTTAATACGCCGACGAAGATCACGGGTTGACCGGCGAAGTCGCGCGTAATTTCGGCCCCCAGTTCGGCGACTCGTTTGGCAATCTCGTCCCGGGAGATCAGCACCTTGAGTCCGGTCATGGGGTTTCATATTAAACTAAAGTGCGGTTGCCGCCCACGGGGATAGCTGTGCAGGGTCCCAAATTTTAGGGGAGCAAAAGCTTTTAACCGCAGAGGGCGCAGAGGATTCGCAGAGGTCGCGGAGAAAGGCAAGGGCGAAACACTGCCGCCCACCGGGAGAGCTGGGCAGGGTCCCACATTTAGGGGAGCAAAAGCTTTTAACCGCAGAGGGCGCAGAGGATTCGCAGAGGTCGCGGAGAAAGGCAAGGGCGAAACGTTGCCGCCCACCGGGAGAGCTGTGCAGGGTCTCACATTTTAGGGGAGCAAAAGCTTTTAACCGCAGAGGGCGCAGAGGATTCGCAGAGGTCGCGGAGAAAGGCAAGGGCGAAACGTTGCGGAACTGGGCGCTGGCGAAAGGAGGCATCATTCATGAATCTCAAGGGAATACAACTTACGTGGCTGGGTCACGCAACATTTCGCATGGTTACGCCGGGCGGGCGGACGGTGATTATCGATCCCTGGATTATGAATAATCCGGCGTGCCCGCCGTCAGAGAAAAAAGTGAAGCAGGTGGATGTTCTTCTGGTGACGCACGGGCACGGCGACCATATTGGCGACGCCGTGGAAGTGATTGCGCAGCACGATCCGCAAGTGGTGGGCATTCCGGAGATGTGCGGATGGCTGCAGAAGAAGGGAGCGAAACGAATTGCGATGATGAACAAGGGCGGCACGCAAACGCTTGGCGATATTAAGGTGACGATGGTGCACGCCGATCACTCGTGCGGGATTCAGGATGGCGACGAATTGATTTACGGGGGAGAGGCTTGCGGGTATGTGATTGAGTTCGAAAACGGGGTCAAGATTTATCATGCCGGGGATACTAATGTGTTCGGCGACATGGGGATTATCCGCGACCTTTATGCGCCGGAGATTGCGATGCTGCCCATCGGCGACCATTTCACGATGGGGCCGCGCGAGGCCGCGTATGCCTGCAACTTGCTGAAGGCGAAGACGGTGATTCCCATGCATTTTGGAACGTTTCCGGTGCTGACGGGAAGTCCGGCGGAGTTGCAGAAACTTGTGCCGGGCGTGGAAGTGGTTACGATGAAGCCGGGTGTGACGGTGGGCATTTGAAGCGAGCAGCCGAGAAAGATCACGAGGCAATGAAAACTACAGGAAAGCGGGCGGCAAGCGGGGGAAGGAATGAAGCGAAGCCGAACTGGCGGCACTACAATTTTGTCACAGCCGGTCCGGTCGATGATTATCTCTACTCCATGCTGCCGAAGCGCGATGAAGTGCTGGCGGAGATGGAGGACTATGCGAGCGAGCACGACGTGGCGATTGTGGGGCCTGCGGTGGCGCGGGTGCTGCAGCAACTTGCTTTGATGATTGGGGCGAAGACGGTGTTTGAGTTGGGTTCGGCGATTGGGTATTCGACCCTCTGGTGGGCGCAGGCGGTGGGCGAGACGGGGCGCGTCGTTTACACCGATGGCGATGCTAAGAATGCGGAGCGGGCGCGGGGTTATTTTGAGCGCGCCGGAGTTGCGAAGCGAATCACGCTGCATACGGGCGACGCGCTGGAGGTGCTTTCGGAGCAGAAGCAGCAGTACGACATTATTTTCAACGATGTGGACAAAGAGGATTATCCGCGAGTGCTGCGGCTGGTGGGGCCGCGGCTGCGCAAAGGCGGACTTTTTATTACCGACAATGTTTTGTGGAGTGGGCGGGTGGCGGAGAAGAATCCGAAAGAGGCTCGCACTAAGGCTGTGCTGGAGTTTAACCGGCTGCTGTACGGCTCGGCGGATTTTTATACGACGATTCTGCCGATACGGGATGGGTTGGCGGTGGCGTGGAAGAAGTAGGCGCCGTGGAGTGGGACGATGAGGATCTCGGAACAATGGAAGGCTTTCTGGCTGGACGTGATTGATGAAGTTCAGGGCGAAGTGGGTATGCCCGTCCCGGCACTGAATGAATTTCGTTCGCGCTTGGATGAAGCCGCCGCAACAGCAAGAAGGCGCAAACATTTTGCCGATGATTTGGCGGTGTTTCTAGACAGCCAGGCATTCCTGCGGGAGGCGCAGGCGCGGTACCTGCGGAGGAAAGTGCCAGAGGCGATGGAGCTAACGGAAGCCCTGGTGAAGCGGGTACAGGAGATGCTTCCTAAGTATGAAGGCGCCGAAAATGAAAGCGTGGTCGACGAGACAACGGGCCACGAGACGGAGGGGGCGGGATCTTTCCTAGATGTTTCGGACGCGATCAAGAGTGCCGAGCAAATTCTGGCGGGGCACGCTGCCGCCGAGGGAAAGTCGGATCCCAGGTGGCAAGCGATCATGAAAGTTGAGGCTTTCGTCGAGGAAGAGCCGGATGCGGTCTGGCCGTTCATCGTGAAATGGGGAAGCAGTGCTGACCAGGATCTCCGCGCCGCGGTAGCGACGTTATTGCTTGAGGATCTGCTGGAGTACCACTTTGATCGCTTCTTCCCGCGACTCGAGGAAGAGGTGCAGAGCAGTGCGCTACTGGCTGACACGTTTTTGAGGTGCTGGAAACTGGGACAGGCAGGGGAGGGGGATAACGCCCTGCGTTTTGACTCACTGCAAGCCCAGTGCCGGAAGATTAAAACAGCAACTTCGTGAAAAGAGTCAGATCGATTTCACAGGAATCGCCAGTAAATCTTCGACGAGGCCGATCTCCTTCTGCAGGAAGGGCTCGCCGTGGGTGACGCCGCCGAGCATGCCGTAATAGCGGGCCATGGCGTCGACGCGGGCGCGGATTTCGTGGCGTGCGGGGAACAAATCCTTGCCGGCCTCCTGATCGCTGAACTGGGATTTGTAGGCGAGGATGGAAGCGAGCTTCTGCTCGAACTGCTGGCTGATATCGACCACAAAGGTGGGACGGACATCGTAGTAGAGCGTGGCGTAGATGATTTTGAAGGGACGATGGGGCGCGAGTTTCGGGTCTAACTTCGCCAAGCCTGCCAGGAAGCACGCCTCATAGCCGAGTACGGAACAAGTGTAGTGATCGGGATGGCGGCCTTTCCAGTAGGGCAGAATGACGACGCGGGGCCGGGTCTCGCGGATCACGCTGGCAACTTTCAGGCGATTCTCCCAGGTGTTTTCGACGCGGCCATCGGGAATATCGAGGGCGCGGCGCCAGCTTACGCCGAGAATCTGCGCTGCGTCTGTTGCTTCGCGGGCGCGGTCTTCAGCGGAGCCGCGCGTGCCCAGTTCGCCCTGGGTGAGGTCGAGGATGCCGGTGCGCTGGCCGCGCTGCGATGCCTTCAGCAGCGTGCCGCCGCAGGTCTGCTCTACGTCGTCGCGGTGGGCGGCGATGGCGAGGATGTCGAGGGGAGTCGAAGACATGTCAGTCGTGTTGGTGGTCATTGTAGTATAGGCAAGCCGAGGAAGTAAGAAGTATGCTGGTGTTTGTTGACGAGAGCTACCATGAAGAAAAGACCCCGAACGCCAAAAGCACGTTCGCTGCCGTGCTCATTGAAGAGGACAGGTATCGGGAATTCGATCTAAAGCTGTTTGATCTGAAGAGGCATTTTTGGAAGGTCCAGACTCCCTATGATTTGGAACTGAAGGGTCGCCTCCTGCTGAACGAGAGACCGCTGGTGCTGCCAAAGAACCGCGAGTTTGTGACACAGTTTATTGCTCTGTGCAAGGAAGTTGGTGCCGTCGCGTTCGCGGTTGTGCAGGATGGAACGTTCCCACTGGCGAGTGAAAGCAACCGTCTGCCAAGGCTCTACCGAGCTCTCATCTGGCGCGTCAACACCTTCATGGAGTCTAGATTCGCTTCCGACCAAGCTATCTTTTTCTTCGATGGGATTGACCACAAGACCAACAGGAAGGTGGCTATAAGCTTTAACAACTTCATGTTTCGCCACCGCTGGGGCCAGACTTACCGGAACGTAATTCCAACTCCCTTCTTTTGCGATTCTCTTGTGTCTCCGGGTATCCAAATGGCGGATGTCTTGGCATACTGCGTGAACCAAAGGTATGGCGGGCGACGAGGCTATCTTGAGGAGTTCTTCCAGCAATTCAGGGAACTCAGTTACAACCACGAAAATCCTGACGAGAACTTTACGCTGTGGGGATTTAATCGCATCCCGCCAGAACCCGAGGAAAAAGTTGCAGCGCAGCCGGATCTGGTTATTGGAGAGATAACGTTGGAGAGCAGGTTGGAAGTTAGGGAGGAGATTGAGGAAGCCAAGATAAGAAACAAAACTGGCGGCCAAGAATGACCCGCGACGTTATCTGTAAGAAAACGCACCAGTCTCACTTGCGATGTTATAGAGTTTGAAGGTCGTTGTCAATGCTACCAAGCGCATGGTAGTGGTGCAGTTTGGCTTACGCCTTAGGCCGGTTGAGCGGGAGATCCTTCGCTACGCCTGAAGAACGGCTACGCTCAGGATGACAAAGTGTTGAAAAGGCCGAACTGCATCACTACCAAGCGCATTCCGGGTGGTGGTCAGTCCAGGTTCCCCTGCTCGAGCACGACGTTTTCGCGAACGATGAGGCGGTGGGCGGCCATTTCTTTCAGGGTGGGCAGGACGCGGTTCACGTGGTCGTCGGTATCGACGAAAATAATGATCACGGGGAGCTTGCCGCCGGCCTCGACCAGGTGGGCGGTTTCCACGCGGTGGCGGCCGAGGAATCCGGCGACGGCGTGAATGGCGGTGGCGGCGTAGACATTTTCCTGGCGCAGGTAGTTGAGAATCTCCAAATGAAGCGGGCGGTGGCGCCACTGGTCGGCTTCGTTGAGGTAGATGGTGACCTGCACTGCCATTGCGTTTGCCATTTTATAGCACCCGCGCTACAGCCATGCCGGCTAAAGCTGCGCCGAGGCAAAGAATGTTGTTGGTGAGGATGTTGGCCAGCATCAGGCCCCATTGCCCTTGCTCGAAGTAAGCCATGGTTTCGAAGGCGTAGCTGGAAAAAGTGGTGAAGGAGCCGCAGAAGCCGACCACCACCAGCAGGCGCCAGCGCGGGTCGACCAGGGCGCGCTCGGTGGTCCAGATAACGAACAGGCCCACGATGAAGCTGCCGACGATGTTGATGAAGAGCGTGCCGTAAGGGAAGGCAGATCCCAGTTCCAGGGCGGCGAGACGGCTCAGCAGGTAACGGAGATTGGCGCCGACGACGGCGGCGACAGAAATAGCGAGAAAGTCTTTCACGATGAAGTTCTCCTACAAAACAAGCGATCTTGGATTTTGTAGGAGTTATCAGCCTTAGGCGCAGCGCTCAGGCGGTTAAGGCGAACTCCATCGCCGGAAAACTATGTTTCACAGCGCCCCAGAAGAGGGAGCCTGGGTCAAAACAGGCGCAACCGCCGATGCGATCATCCAGGTTCTGCCTCTTTTTACTGGCCGCGCTCGGTCTTATTCGAGGTTGCTTCCGAGTCTTGATCCCGCTGCCGGTTCTTCTTCTTCTGATCTTCGTCGTTCTGCCTGGCTTGTTCGATCACTTCGTCGGGGACGGCAACGCCGCCCACACTTTTGAGGAACTCTACAAGTCCCATATGCGCGATCCTCCTCCGACCGATCCTCCTCCGACCGATCCTCCGGCACCCTACTTATTGGGTGGCTGCCCACCCTGGGCTCTCCGGTAGGTGGCCAGCTCAGTTCCTGCTACGGCTCCGCCAGCAATCGCTTGCCACGCCAAGCCGCCGGTAAAAGCTTCCTTGGGAGAACTGGGTACCACCAGATAGGCCGTAACCAATCCCCCGCAGATCAAGTATATCAGCCCGTCGAACAATACCAGTCTCCAATTTTGACGAGGGTCCTTGATGACGTCGGCGATTCGGCTGTCGCGGTAAAGCACGAAGTAACCCAGCAATGCGCCAACAACACCCGTCCAGAATGCCTGGCTTAAAGCCAACGTCTGCACTGCACTAGGTAGGGCTGCTTGCATACGTTCGTACTCCTGAATGTGCCTCCAGCAAAGCTGCGCCCGCCGGAGAAAAATCCCGTTGAGGACTTAATGATAGGGGGGATGGCAGTGCGAAACCAGCGAAATTCGACTGCTTGTTCGGGTTTCGTAAAAAAAGTGGGGAGGGGGCCAAGTCCATCTCGGTTTCGCGACTCGGGAGCAGTGGGGTCTCGGCGATGCAACTGGGCGGTAGCGAGGGCCCTCACTTTTTTCTCTCCACCAAATAGCGGGCCAACTCTTTCAGAGGCTCGGCGCGATCGCCGAAACTTTCCAACTCGGCAAAGGCGGCGCTGACCAGCGAATCCGCTGTGCGCAGGGATTCGTCGACCCCGAAGAGCGCCGGGTAAGTGACTTTCTGCGCGGCCGAATCTTTGCCTGCGGTTTTTCCGAGTTGCTGGGAGGTTTGGGTGACGTCGAGGACGTCGTCGACAATCTGAAATGCCAGGCCAATCGACTGGCCAAAGGCGCGCAGCTTTCTGACTTCGTGGTCTTTCGCTGCGGCGTAGAGGCCGCCGCTGACGAGGCTGGCGGCGATGAGCGCCGCCGTTTTTGCGCGATGAATGTATTCGAGCATCTCCGCGGTGGGCGGGGTGTGCTCGGCTTCCAGATCCACGACCTGGCCGCCGATCATGCCGGCGATGGTGCCGGTGGCGCGCGCGATCTCTGCGATGATGCACACGCGCGCTTCCGGCGGACACTCCAGCCTGGCCAGCACCTCGTAAGCCTGAGTCTGGAGGGCGTCTCCGGCCAGAATGGCGAGGGCTTCTCCGAAAACTTTGTGGCAGGTGGGGCGGCCGCGGCGCAGATCGTCGTTGTCGAGGGCTGGCAGGTCGTCGTGGATCAGCGAATAGGTGTGCAGCATCTCGAGAGCTGCGCCTAGTTCTTCGATTTTTTGGGGAAGAGACCCGGCGATGGTTGCAGCGGCGATCATGCGTCCGGCTTCCATGCAGAGGACCGGGCGCAGGCGCTTGCCGCCGGCGAAGACGCTGTGGCGCATGGCTTTGTGGATGGAAACCGGGGGCTCGGTTTCCAGCGGAATCAGCCGGTCGAGCGCGGCGTCGGTGCGGGCCTGACCTTGCGCAAGAGTTTCGTGCAGCATGGCGCAGTGAGTATAACAAGGGCTGGCGAGAAAGCACGCCGGATGGAGAGGATTTTCCAACTCCCCAGGATTGTGGAATGACATGCGGCAAATAAGTTAGTATCGGCTGATTCCTGCAAGTGGAGGGTGTGGGCGATGGAGTCATTGGGCGACAGTGGGATCTGGCGACTCTGAACCCTAAGCTGCCGGCGGAAGATGGCAAGGACAAAGTCACGTAATCGCGCGGTCGGAGTAGCCGAAATCCCGCGGCAAGTAAGAAGTGGAATCGTAGTTTTATTCTGCTGGAATTCGGAAGGGAGAGGCTTATGAGCGAAGATGCGAAGAAAGACGCTTATTCACGGCGTGGATTTCTGGGAGTGGGATCGGCGGCATTGGCGGCGGCTGGAATGATGTCGGCAGCGGATGCGGCGGCGCAGGATAAGCAACCTTATCCCGCCAAGGAAGATGGCCCTAAACCATATCCTGTTAAGGGGGACCGAAGCGCCAGCGCTCCGGGGCCGGGGAATGCGACGCTGGACGAGCAAAATCCAGATTCTTTTCTGCCGCCGCCGAGCGACGCGGGCGGCGTGCAGACCTTTAAATATCCTTTCGGAATTTCTCACAAACGGATGCAAGAAGGGGGATGGTCGCGCGAAGTGACGGTGCGGGAGCTGGCGGTCTCGAAGTCGATTGCCGGCGTGGACATGAGGTTGACCGCGGGAGGCATCCGGGAACTGCACTGGCACACGGCCGCGGAGTGGGCGTTCATGCTCTACGGAAATGCGCGGATCACGGGGCTGGATGCGGAGGGCAGGAGCTTCGTTGCTGACATCACGGAAGGTGATCTCTGGTACTTCCCCACGGGAATTCCGCATTCCATTCAAGGGCTGAATCCCGACGGTTGCGAGTTTCTGCTGGTGTTCGACGATGGCAACTTTTCGGAATACGAGACGGTGCTGCTTACCGATTGGATGGCGCACACGCCCCACGAGGTATTGGCCAAAAACTTTGGGGTGAGCCAGCAAGCGCTGGAAACGCTGCCGAGGCGGGAGAAGTTTATTTTCCAGGCGGCGGTTCCGGGGCCGCTGGCGGCGGACCTGAAAGCAACCGCGGGCACGCTCGGCCTGTCGCCGGTGGATTTCGCATTCCGCACGACGCAACAAGCGGTATCGAAGCGCACTAAGGGCGGCGAGGTGCGGATCGTCGATTCCAGTAACTTTAAGGTATCCACCACCATGGCGGCTGCAATTGTCACGGTTCACCCGGGAGGGATGCGCGAACTGCACTGGCATCCGAATGCGGACGAGTGGCAGTACTACATCAGCGGTGCGGGAAGAATGACGGTATTCGCCACCGGAGGCCGCGCCCGCACCATGGATTTTCAGGCGGGAGACGTCGGTTATGTGCTGAAGACGTTGCCGCACTACGTAGAAAACACGGGCACGACCGACCTGAAGTTTCTGGAGATGTTCAAGAGCAGCTTTTATCAGGACCTGGCGCTCTCGGAGTGGCTTACGCATACGCCTTCGCAACTGGTGCGGGCGCATTTGGACATCGATCAGGCGACGCTTGAGGCGCTACCGAAGGACGAAATCGTGGTGATGCCGAAATAGCAAAGCAGGTTTCTCGACTGGGTGGGATGGCCCGTAAGGATGGGCAATCCCGCTGCGCGCGAAAGGACAGACTTGGGTGAATCAGAGGCGGCTTCGCTCATGCGACGGCGCACTTGGCCAGGGCGACGCTGCGCAGGGCGGAACTCAAGACATTCTGCACATCGTCGGCTGGGCAGACGTCGCTGGCGCCAGCCTCGAGAGCGGCAATCCACAATTCCTCATCCGGAATGCGATAGGTGCACACGATCGGCACTGAAGGAAAATCGTGATGCAGGTTGCGGACATCGGTGAGCACATCGGTGAGACGGGAGTAGTCCATGTCGAGGATTACGACCTCGGGCGGGTTGCCGGCGAGGCGCTGGCGGAGTTCGTCTCCCGAGCGGGTCAGGTGAACGGATTTGAAGTGAGAAGAAAGCCCGCCGGCCAGAGACTGAGCGAGCTTAGGATCGCTTTCGAGAACAACTGCACTGAAGCCCATAGACCCTCCTGACAAAGACGGTCAGTTACAACGGACCAGGGCTGCGGGGAAGGGTGCGGCACCACTACTCCACAGACATTACGACTGGAGCCCGACGGCCAAGGCTACCTGCGGACAGGCGCTTTATCCGTCAAAGGCTCAAACGGCTCGGGTTGAAGCTTCCCGTTCTTCTTGAGCAAAATCTCGACCTTGCCTTCGGCCTGTTCGAGTTCCTTACGGCAATTGGAGGAAAGATGCATGCCTTCTTCGAAAAGAGTGAGAGAGGTTTCTAGCGGCACGTCTCCTTTTTCCAGTTCCTGGACGATTTTTTCCAGTCGCTGCAGGCACTCTTCAAATTTGGGCACCGGGGTAAGCTCCGTGTGTTATTGTATGCAGCTTTTTGCGCGGGGTGTCCAGTAAAATTTTGTGAATAGTTGGTGAATAAACTCAATTCTCTTCAAAAAAGGGAAATCTTCATACCGGGTTGCAAACCTGTATCAACAAATCTGATCTGATCCGTGCCTTTATGCACTCGGCATGTAGGCGGCTGTCGAGCGTCAGAATAACCGGTTTCTGATCAAGATTCCGCCGCGCGATCTCGATCAAGCTCACATCCGTCGGGCCGTAAAGTGTGACGAGCTCAGAATCCATATCCACAAGATTCACGACATCCTCCGCCATTCCCATCCTTTCGAACTCGTCATACACCTGCTCCCACAGTTGCTGGTGGCCCCTAGGCTCGGTTTTTTGAATCTGGCGGTAGATTTCCGCCACGACCGACGCACTGGTTGTCTTCTTTCCGAAGGCAGACAAAAAGCGGCCGCAGTTCTCATAAGCTTCCGGGCTGAGGAAATGCGTCAGGCTCCGGCTCAACCTGGAGAAACCAAGTTCTGTCACAGCCCGGTAGAGCACAATTTCCCAGATAGGCCCGGTGTCTACTATCAGCATGCGGCGGAGATCCACACTACCACCTCTGTCGGGAAAGCGAGTTCTCCAAGGAGGCAACACGGGGTGGTTCGATGGGAGCGGCGGGAATGTCGTATTCGCGACACAAACTGAGCCTTAGTGATTCGAGGTCCAGCCTGAGTTTTTCGGATGTCTGCAAAAGATTCCTAGACGCCATCTCTGTTGCCTTGAACGTCCCACGGTCTTTGAACGTGGTAAACTGCGGCCCAAAATTTTCCCAGAAAGCGTGCATCGTATGGTGGCGAGGAAGGGAGCCCGCATTATTGATAAGATTCTCCGCCACGTATTCCGGAACTTTCGTTGCTATATCCAGCAGGTCAGGCCGGTTCGGATTCCCGGTTTGCCGGCTGGTTTCATACTCTCGCAAGAGCTGGTCTACGCGTCCTTGGAAGATCGGAGCTTGAACCAGCTTCTGGAAGGATTCCGTGGCAGCCTCCCCAAGCGTGGCTAGAGCCACGTCGTGCTCTCTAAAACGCTCCCGAAAAGTTGGATCCTCGGCCAGGAAGTCCTCTAGAATCGGCAGATGTGCTGGATCTATAAGGTCCTCGATGGGCCGGATATACTCACAACGTTTCGTGTGCAATCGCCACGATAGGTTCCCGGTCCTGAGCAACGCCGTTTCGCGACGTAGCGATTCGATGATTGGATTCAGGACGGCGTACACCCAAGCTTTGACCCGCTCGGAACCCTTTTCCGGTTTGACTTCGGGAGTCATCGCTACCAGCTTAACTTGAAGCTCCTCCGTTTAAGAAACATTTCTTGCCGTGATCTATCACTAAGCCAACGAAGTCTTCGTTCCCAGCGCTTCCAGCACATCCACGGCCGAGCTATACCGACCCTGGGGGGCGCTGATTTGCGCGCCCTGCACGGTGTGGCGGACGGCCAGCAGCATCTCGCGCGCGATGGCGATGCCTTCTTCGCGCGCGGCTTGCGGGGTTGCGGCGCGCTGCATGCGTTCTAGAATCGAGTCGGGGACGGAGACGCGGAGTTCGTTCTTCATGAACTCGGCGTTGCGGACGCTGACCAGGGGCCAAATTCCGGCGACTACCGGAATGCGGAACGGCTCGATCCGCTTTAGGAAGTTCTCGAGGAGGCGCAGGTCGAACACGGGTTGCGTGACGGCGTACTCGGCCCCGGCATGCACTTTGAATTCGAATCGGCGGATTTCTTCATCTAAATCCGTGAGCCCCGGATTGGCGCCCACGCCGATGACAAAGGCGGTGCCTGCGCCGATTGGGTTTCCGCCGAGATCGAGCCCCAGGTTCAGGTTGTGAACGATGTTGACCAGGCCGATGGCGTCAACGTCGAAGACGGCGGTCGCGTCCGGATAGTTCCCCATCTTTGGCGGATCGCCGGTGATGCAGATGAGGTTCTTGATGCCCACGGCGGCGGCGCCGAGCAGGTCGCTCTGGATGCATAGCACGTTGCGGTCGCGGCAGGTGTAGTGCAAAATCGTTTCGATGCCGGCTTCGCGCTGCACCAGGAGCGAGAGCGCCTGGTTGCTCATGCGGGCGGAAGCGCGGGGGCTGTCGGGGATGTTGACGGCGTCCACGCCCACGGATTTCAGAAAGCGCGAGCCTTCGAGTTCTTTGCGGATGTCGGTGCCTTTGGGAGGGACTACTTCCACCATGGTGACGAACTCGCCGCGGGCCAGCTTTGCGCCCAGAAGCGAGCGTTCTTGCAAGGGCTGGGCAGGGGTGGCTTTGGGCGCGGCGGCGCTTCCGACGATCTGGGCCGAGGGCGTTTTTCCTCGCGCCTCGCCCACGCGTAGCGCGGACTTCATCACGCGAATGTGATCGGGAGTAGTGCCGCAGCATCCGCCCACAATGCGGGCGCCGGCGGCGACGAACTTGCGGGCATAGCTGGCCATGTATTCCGGCGAACACAGGTAGATGTTTCGGCCCTCGACGGAGCGCGGAATGCCGGCGTTGGGTTGCGCGGCCAGCGGCAGCGAACTCACGGCATGGACGCGCTCAATCGCGTCCAGCATGGCCACAGGGCCGACGCTGCAGTTGCAGCCGATCACATCAGCGCCCCAGTCTTCGAGGCGTGGCGCGAAGGTTTCGGGGTCGGAGCCGTCCAGGCAGTTGCCGTCTTCATCAATCGTGACCTGGACCACCAGCGGCAGTTTTGCGCCAACCTCCTGGGCCGCCAGCATGGCCTGATGAAGCTCCTCGAGGTAGCCAAAGGTTTCAAACATGAGCAGATCGACGCCGGCTTCGGCGAGCGCTTCGATCTGCTCGCGGAAAGCCTGGCGAGCTTCGGCGAAGGAGGTTTTTCCCAGGGGTTCGATTCTGGTTCCGAGCGGGCCAACCGATCCTGCCACCCACACATCGAAGCTTTTGGCGGCTTCTTTGGCGAGGCGGGCTCCGGCCCGGTTAATGTC
>Ga0302320_10020043_pt1 | contig 13376 bp, 25 predicted proteins | sample Bog_T0_3_FD_202130 | JGI IMG/M metagenome (GOLD analysis project Ga0302320, IMG submission 202130) | Peat permafrost microbial communities from Stordalen Mire near Abisko, Sweden - Bog_T0_3 | ecosystem: Environmental > Terrestrial > Soil > Wetlands > Peat | place: Sweden: Abisko, Stordalen Mire...
AAGGCCAGCGTGTATTTGTCGCCGCTCCAGTAATCGACACGCTGGACCGAGGCGCCGGTGTAGAAAGTGAGATCGGCGGTAAGATCCTCATCGTCGTCTTCAGCGGCAGCCGCGGCAAGACGCACAACGGGTTCGATAGTGGCTCGGAGCCATTCGAGCTCTTTCGGTTGCTTAGTTTTTTCTTCAGTTGTCTTTTCCAACTACGGCCTCCGTTTGCTTCACCTGGAACGCGCCGCGCTGTCGATCGACCGCGCGCGGATCGCAGTCGAGGACCACGCCGTTGGCGTCCAGGTCTTTGTTCGTTTCGACGATTTGCGCCAGCTGCTTATCCGGATCCAGTCCGGCTTCGGTCACCATCTGGGGCCAGGTCTTGCGGCCGGTCCTGACTTCGATCAGGTTTGCGGTTGCGTCCTTTTCGGGGTCGACAGACTGCCATGCGGGCGCAGTCCATTTGCAGCCGTAATTCACGGCCTTGATCTTTCCGGCGGCGAACGCCGCATCAATGAACTTGTTCCAGATCGGCTGCAGGCCCATCGGGATCAGGGTTTTAGATCGGTAGGCGGCGACGTCCGCGCGGAATTCAATGTGGCCGGCGCGGAAGCTCGAGTAGTTCACCAGCGACAAGTCCCCTGTCATCTGCTCGTACATCACGCCGGCGCCCGCGGCCAGAATGTGATGCTGCTTGGTGACGTATTCGCCGTAGCCGCCGGTCGCGGCCGGAGCTGCCACGGCGATCGTTTCGCCGGGTTTCGTGTATTCGATCATGCCGGGCTCGAGAGTCTCGATTCGGTTGCCCGTCTTCGCATCGGTTGACGTGGTCGAGATCGGACTGCCTTCGATGCCCTCGGCCTGCTGGACGAATACGGCAAGGCAGGCCTCGATCTTCTTGCGCATCCGCTCGGCGTCTTCATAGCCGTCGAGATCGTAAGCCGGGATCAGGATCGAGGCGAACCATGGCGCCCCGCGGACCTGACCGGGCCTTTCCTTCTCGTAGATGTGAGTGACCTGATCGGCAGAGATGAGCCGTGAAACGAAGCCGTCATTCACGCTCTTCACCACGTCGCCGGGATGCCACGGGAAAAGCCAATAAGCCTTACGGGTACCCAAAACGTCGAAAGCGACGCCGGCGATTGTGGCGCCTTTGAATTCGTTCGGCCACCACTGGCGATTGCTGTCGATGTAATCGGCTTCGAGGACTTGCAACTGGTAGGGAACGTGGAAGCCATCGGCCGCATACCGATACCGGTCCCGAACGATCACTTCGCCGGACTCTTTGACAGAGCGATCAATCAGCTGCTGGAGGCCGTAGAAATCGAGTTGGCCATCGGCGTCGCATTCTTTCGACCAGACGTCAAAAGCGGTGTCGATCGAAGCATTGAGCGCCGGATTGCCGGTATCGGCTTCGGGCCTGAGTCCGGAACCAACTGTATTCGCGACGAGCACCCGGAGCGCTTTGCGCATCAGCGGATTGTTTCGGACCAGATCGCGGCTACGGGAACGCAGGTAAGGTAGGTCTGGACCGATTTCCGCATTCGCGGAGGTTCCGGTCGCCATCCAGTTCGCTGTACGGCGCCCGCGCTGCGCTCCTTCGTAACGAAGCATCGACTCGGCCGCTGCGCGCGCGCGGATCCGTTTCAGTCCGGCTTGCGGGTCAAAGAACGAGACGGCCTTATCGATCCAGTTAGGAGTCATTTGTTGGGCTAGAAGTTGACTTAGAGGGTGTCACGTGAAACCCCTGTATTTATTGGGTCTCGGCTACGTTCAGCCGATTATGTTTGACCCGAACGGATCGGGGAAAGTGCTGGGTGTCGGCTGAGAGGAATCTTTGGTGAATCCGGCGAGACTGAAGCGGTTCGCGGGCGAGATCAGACCGAGGGATCCGCGGATGGTTTCGCGGATCCGCATCATTTCATCGAGCGAGCGATATTGCACCCGTTTCCCGTCGAATTCGCAGGAAAGCGAGCCTGTGGCGATCGCGGTTTCAAGATTGTCGAGCTGCCCTTGCGTGAAAGCCATGTTTTTACCTGTCCAGCCAATTTCGTTTTCGGGGGCCGAGCCATCCGTCGCCACCGCGGCGTTCTTCCGCCTTCTCGATCACCACAACCGGCGGCGGAGGCGGTGGAGAAACCTGTTCATCCGGCGCCGGTACCGTGGCGGCCGGTCGTGCCCGGTCTGCGATCTGCGCTTCGAGGTCCGCCCACTGCTTGTCGCCGAATCGATCGATCCCGAACATCGAAGCCGCCGCGCGATTGCCGACCGCGGTGTCCAAAGCCTCGTTACGTTCGCGCCGCTTGACCCATTCCTGCTTGCGATAACCCTTCACGATGCGGGTTATGAGCTCCTCGGCGGTGAGCTGACGGAAGAACTCTTCATCGAATGCCGGATGGTGGCAGTAGCCGGGCGGAAATACTTCTCCCTTTGCGAGGGCCGCGGCGGTCGGCCTTTCGAGCCTCAGCCAGCCATAGAGTTCGCTCTTCAGCGCACTCACATTGATTGGCCACACCCTGATGCCGCGCTTGAGGAGCTTGCCGTCGGCTCTTACATCTGTTCGGTTCGGCTGCCCCACAATGGCGACGCCTGAATCCTGGCCCTTCGTGACCATGATTCGACCCGGTCCCTGCTTGCGCGCCCAGGCATAAACTTCCTGGGTGGCGTAGCCTGAATCGATTCCGAACCTGATCATCGGCAGATCGACGCCGCTCTCGTGGTGATACGAGTGGCCCAGAAACGCGGTCAGCTTGTCCCAGACCTCGGGGCGTGAAGTGTCGCCGTCGATCACCTCGTAGTCGATGCACCAGTTTTCTTTGCGGCGGCCCCAGGCTTTGACCTGGATCTCGAGGCGGTCCTTCTGGACGTCGCAAAAGCCGGTTACGAAGAGGCCTCCGCGCGGAACAAGTCGCAAAGTCATCTCCGGTTCGCGGAGGTTGTAGATCCTCTGCCACTCCGGGGCCTCGCCGCGCTCGATGTATTCCTCGGCCAGGTTGGTGTTGATGAACACCCGGCGACTTTCGGCCGATTCTGCCGACTTATCCGCGGCGATCGCCAGCCATTTCGCCACCATCTCCGAGAGCGTCTTGTAGGGCGAGTAGAGGTGACCCAGATCGCCGAAGCCGGCCACACCTCGGAAAGGCTTCTCCGCCACCCACTTTACCCGGGACGTCGCCGTCCAGCGCTTCAGGTCATCCCAGCGGGACGGGCATTGCTCGCATTGGTACCGCGCCGTCGCAGGCCTGTCTTCGCGGGGCGATTCGCCGTCCCACTTTACCTGCGCCCACTTCAGGACCTGAAACTCGCCGCAGTCCGGACACGGAACCCACGGTCTGCGCTGGTCCGATGCCTCATACATTCGCGAGATCGCTCCGTCCGAAGTCGTTGGAGAGCAGCAATAGACTCGCTTAGCCCGGGTTCCGAAGGTGGCCGTCCGCTCTGCCGCGAGCTCAGTAAACGCGCCTTCTTTGGTCAACTCGTACTTGTTGATCTCATCGCCGAAATAGAAGCGGATCGAACGCCTTGCCGCGTTGCCGGCGGCTCCGGCACCAACCAGTGACCAACTGCCCCCGGGGAACTCTTTGTATGTCGCCGTGCTTCCGGACGTCCTGCTTTTCGAAGAGAGGCTCGGGATGTTTCGAAGCCCGGGTATGTCCCGGATCATCGGCACCAGCCGTTCCTTGCTGAAGGCCTCCGCGTCCCCCTCTTTGTATTGCGAGAGCAGGCACGGGCCCGGATCCTCGATCGCCACGTATGCCAGAGCCACCTGCATCAGCAGGGTCTTGAGCATCTGGGTGCCGGACTTTACGACGATGTCCGAAACCCGCGGATCGGTGAAGCAATCGAGCGGCTCACGCTGGTATTCGTGCAGTCGAAGCTTGCCGGTGGTGGAGGAGTACTCCGGCGAAGTGTAGAAGTTCTCTTCCGCCCACCGGGAAAGCGGCAGGCGTTTCGGAGGTTCCCACAGCTTCGACCAGTCCCCGAAAAGTTGTTCTGCATTCACGCTGACCGGTATTCTTTGAGATTCGCGAGGACCTGAAATATGCGGTCGTCGACGTGGGAACGGCACTTGACCGGATCGACTTCCTGCGAGAGTTTGTCTGCCAGCTCCGCGCCGATTCTGGCCAGCTCATCCCGGGCTTTCATGATCATTCCGGCGACGAAGGCGTTCACGGCCACGATGTCGACCAGCCGCCCTTCTTCGCGATCGCCTTTCCGTTTCAGCGCCCGAAGCTTCTCCCACTCGAGTTGCCGCACCGCCTCCGCCACCGAAAGGCTCTCGGGGTCGGCCGGTTGAGTTGCCCCGATGAACTCCGCCACGGTTTGCGGTTCCGGCGCTTCCGGCGCTGCTTTCTGTTGCGATCTCGCTGCCTGACTTTTGATTGTGTGGCTGTTGAGCCTCAGCGCCTCCTTGCATGCCTCGACGTTGAACATGCCGGCGACTCGCTTCGGGACGCGGCCGTCGGATTCCGCCTTGAGGAGTGCAGGGTGGGAAATCCCGATCGCGCGCGCGGTCGCGCGCAAGCCCAAGGTGGTTTCAGTGGTAGTCATTGACCGGTAGTTACCGGCGGTAACCCGTAAAAAAGGCCTTCAGCTGCGGTTTTTGTGCAAAGGTACCACCCCCGACCGGAGGGTTGCCGGGAAGGACCCCCATGTATGGAAGGAGGGCCACGGCAACAGAGGAGGGCCGCCCAGGGGTTTTTCCTGCGTCGACCATCCTTGAGCCATTCACCACCGAAGTCCTTCTCTCCCGGTCAGAACCAGCGCGGAAGTAATTCGCGATCCGCCGGCGCACGATGGCCACCAGCCGCCCGGGTCGTATATTTCGCCGTCCCAGCGAAGCATCCAATGCCAGTTGTGAGCGTGGCCTGGCTTGTTCCTCATTTTCGCGGCGAGAATCGCACGTGGAAACCTCTCGCAAAGCGGATCCGCTTTTGTCGTCCGCCGGAGACGAGGCTCAAAGGCAACGCCGTAATGCTTCAGCGCCTTTTGCAGATCTTTGGTGCCCGTCCCGGAGATGCTTCCCAGAACATCGCAAACTTCCATCTCGCTCGCGCCGACGACCATCGCTACGCAGGTCTGTCCACAAGTGCTCGATCCCTGCTGCCTCAGAAGTGTGGGAACCATTGATGTGATTACGCGATTGCATGATTACGAACCAGCAGTGCACCTGCTCCAACCGGGCATTTACCGGCGGCGTGTTCTCCGGCTTTCCCCAGGCCATCACTGATTGGTTTCAATCAGTTACGGTGGTATTCCCCGGCTCTTCGAAACCGGCATTTACCGCCGAAACCATGACTCGTGCATTTGCGAGTTGGACATTATTCGCACGTTTTCAGGCGCCTCAAATCAAAAACATTGGCGTAAAAGGCCTGTTTTTCGCCTGAGTTGGACAGTCTCCCCAGACTGTCCAAGTGAACAGATTTGGCTAGCCAAAAGGTGTCTGGAGGTGTTGCCTACTGACGGGCTGAAGCTCAGTTGTTGCATCTGGCGGTTCGCCCGGATTTCGCTACCGTCTCGGCCCAGCTACACCCAATCCCGATTCTTCTCCGTCGATTCCTCGCGCCGGCGACGGCTGAAGTGCATGTAGATGTCGGTGCTCTTCGAATCGCGATGCCCAAGCCAATCCTGAATCGCATCGGCCGAATTGCCGCGCTCGCGAAGATGAGTTCCGCAGGAGTGTTTCAGCGCATGCATATGCGCCTTGTCTTCCCGGATGCCGGCAGCCCGGCAATACGACTTCATGATCTGGTCGAGCCGGGTTCGCGTGATTCCGCGTAACCCTTGCCGTGAAGGGAACATGGCGCCGGGCATCGTCCCGCGTTCTTTGATCCAGGCCCGCAACGCCAGAAGCTCTTCGCGAATCAGACTGTGCTCGCGCGAAATCGAACCCTTGCCGCGGCGAACGTATAAAACACCGTCCCGTTCGCGGAAGTCGGAATACTGGATAAGCCCGGGTTCGTGAGCGCGCAGGCCTCGGTGATAGACCAGCCGGAAGATTGCGCGATCGCGTTTCGATGTGATGGCGCGGAAGAAAGCCGCGATTTCCTCCGGCTGGAGGTACATCGAATCTTCGAGCTCGCTCCGTTTGGGCTGCTTTTTCATGGAACGGGCTCGAACGTGCGCGTTAGATCCGCATGCAAAGTGCTCTTGATCAAGCTATTTCCGAGGCCTCCGCCGCAGAGGCGACTTACACCGCCGATTCCGCGACGGTCTCAAACATTCAGGCCGCGATTGCCGCCGCCACTTCTCCACTCGCGCCGGCGCAAGCCACGGTCGCAACCGATGCGACGGCGTTCAATGCCTCACTCGATGCGCTCAGCGCCGCGGCTCTGGCGGCAAAGGTCTGAAAGGTCCGAAGGCCTTTGCTCGTGCTTCAAGCTCGGCAATAACGTCCGTGTTGCCATGGACCGCGTAGCCGATATAGCCGGCGAGGGCCAGCGCGGATCCGGCCATCGCCCTTTCGGTTGACGCACTCGGCGACTTCCGGTGCATGATCTCAGCGATCGCAATGGGCACGCCGCACGAAAGTGCTTTCAGCGCGATCAGGCGCCCGGTCGAAACGCCGCCGGTTGAATTGCGAAGAAGCGAATTCGTCTCATATCCGCCGAGGCTCGATGCCTTCTCAGAGGTCTGGTAGTCGCGAAGCTGCTCGAAGCACCCTACAGCCTGCGCGGCGCGCCGAATGGCTGTCGGATGCCATGCACCAAATGCAGGCGTTGCCAGGGCGAAGCCCAGAATGGCCAGGATCTTGAATTTCATTGGTTGAACCCACCGTGGGTGCAAGGCTAAGGCTTCGCGGGTTTCTTTGCGTGATGCAGGTGCGATGCGATCTTTTGATCGAGATGCTTCACGCCTGTCACCGTCTTATGGAGTCCGGTCCAAACGCCGAACAGCGCGAGTCCTGCCAGGAGGATTCCAGCGGGAGGCATTTAAGCGCTCGTCACTTTCGGAGCGAATTCGCCCAGGACGCCGGCGAGCAGGTTCTCGCTCGCGTTCAGGACCAGCAAGCCCTTGGGGGAGTGCACGAAGATGGTCGCGGTGCTCGGGGCTGCAGAGAGCAGGCCAAGAAGGATTTTTTCGAATGTGGTCATAAAGCTTTTAGGTCGGCCACTGCGATCTCGACGGGCGTATCGCGCCCGAAGATCAGCATGCGGATCGTCGCGAATTCGTTGCCGCGCGTGCGCTCGACGATGCCCCGCTGGCCTGCCCAGCTTCCGCCCTCGACCGTCACACTCGAACCGGCCACATATGGGACGCGTTCGAGCGGCGCGGGCGAATCGACGAGGCGGCGCAGCGCTGCGATCTCCTCGTCCGGGATTGCGGATAGTTCGTCAGTTCCGAGAATTTGGAGCACTCCGGGGATCTGAAGCAAAGAAGTCGCGTTGGCGCGATCGAACAAGGCGAAAAGGTAGCCAGCGAAAAGCGGGCGGGTAATTTGCTTCTTGCGATCGGACCATCGGGTCGTCTCTGTCCAGGTCGGGAGGAACCGGTCGATTCCTACCCACGCTAAGCGCTCCGCAACACGAAATTCCGCTTGCGGCGAAGCACGGAGCACATACCAGCGGGCGCCGCTGGGGCAATCCGTGGGATGCACTCCGTGCCCGTCGGTCACAGGAGTGACTGGCTGGCTTCTCATAAGTAATAGCTTCGAAGCGTCTTTTTCCTTTACCTGCGAGCATGGTTTGTGTGGATCGGGTGCAGCGAATCCGTAGTCCGAATAAACTCGTCCCGGTCGGGTTCGCCAGCGACGAAAAGCGGACGCACCCGCCACGTCTCGCCGTCCGCGCGGTTAGCCTCGATGCGATACAACAATTCGACCGGCCGCCCGCGGAGAAATGTTTGGAGGCCTGCGACGGGGGGTGTCATTTCCAGAAAATCTTTATCGCCATGCTGATCAGGAATGAAAGCGTGGCTGCCACGGCATAAAGCTGGGTGCGGGACGTCCGCAGCGATTCGACGTCGCGCCTGATGTCCTTGAGCTCGGTATCGAGGGCTTGCCCGCGCGCAATGGCTGCGTTCCGCTCTCCCACGAAATCGGCGCGCAGCGACTTCAGTTGCTCGTCGATTCTCACGAGAAGGTCATGGTCGCCGGGGATGCTTTGTATCACTGGGCAGATCGTTTCATTCATGCAGCTTTCTTTTCCGCGGCGCGTCTTCTTGCGTCGTATGCCGCGCGCATAACCCGTCGCCGCACGGTGACGTGGCACTCGGCCACGGGCTTGCGCATCGTATCGAGCGCCTCGCAGATGATGCGCGACACCGTGCCTTCGCAAATTCTGAAGCGATTCGAGATCTCGCGTATCGTCTTCTCTTCGACGAAGCGCATATGAATAATTAGCTTCGAGCGCCTGCTCAGCCGCGCCGTCAGGCTCGCTGTTTGCCTGCGCGCATCCAGCTGAGCGTCGAGGCGTGATGCGGCTTCGGCCGGGTCGATCAGACTCTCTGCCCCATCTAAGTCGATCTCGGTGAAGGTCTTCAGTGAGCGTCCACCATGGGTGAGTCGCCGGATTTCGCTCAGGATGGTCCCTCGAATCGTGGCCCGGGCGAAGGTCGCAAATTTATGTGCAGACGCCGGGTTGTAGCGCATCGCTGCCTGGGTCAGACCGAAGAGCGCGGCGGACACGATATCGTCGTGCGGGATCGAGGGGAACCTGGTGAAGAAAGGACACGCAATGAAGTACGCCAGTCCCATGTTGTCTTCGATCAGGGCGTCCCGGTCAGCCGTCATCACGTCGTTCCCGCAAAAGGGCAAGTGCCGATGAAAACGCCGGGGCGATCCCATCGCCGCATACTTGACTGGGGAGAGGGGGACAGGCCGACGATCCGGCAGAACTCCTCGAAGCGTGCGGATTTCCGTTCCGTTCTCAGTTGCAGGCGCTTGCGCGCGCGCCACGCTACAGTCGCCGCATAGGATCGGCAATTCACGCGGCTTCTTTTTCGAGCACCGCTTTCTCAATGGCGGGGGCTTCGAGCGCCACCGGTAAATAGGTCCTGTATCCGGTGCGCGCCGACGAACTCAGCAACTCGATTTCGGGCGTGGTCAGAAATTTACCCAGGGCTTTTACGGTGACGGTGCACACCTTCCGAAACTTCGCGGCGCCCAGCTTCTTCCACGCACCGAGGACGTCGATGGTGGTGACCTTCGAGCATGCCGATACGGAGATCGTGTATCGGAGGCCTTTCTCCGTGAGGTCCTCGAGGGGCGGCATGTCCTTATGCTTGAGCTTCATCCGATCGAGGATTGCCTGATACCTCTTCTCCTTCGGCGCGAATGCAATCCGCTCGATGTGCAGATCGCCAAACTCATCGAGTTCAGCCGGCGAGATCTCGACGGGCGCCGTGGGCATTGTAATGACTTCGGAAGTTGTGTGCATTTGGTGGGACGCTTGAGTTATGTCAGGTCCCGCACGCAAAATCATCAAAAAGCGACCTCGGAGTATCTCCGTGCGCCTTCCGACGGATGCGGTGCGCCATGCATGGCCGGATGACGTCGCCAATAACCTGGCGCGGCGCATCGCCTGGTTTCGAGAGTTGCGCGGCCTTACCCAGGATCAGCTCGCGGAACGGGCCGGGCTCAGCCGCATGGCGGTTAACGACGCGGAGTCGGGCCAGACTCACATGGATATGAGAACGCTCGTGACTCTCGCCGCCGCGCTTGAGACGTCCGTGGGGGTCCTGCTTGCCGAAATCGAGCGCAACGCCGAGGTGATGGCCGCGGATGAAGCGAGGCGCCGGTTTTGAACCGCCGTGGTTTTCTCCGTTTACCCGGTGCCGCGGCGGCCGTGTCAAATATAATTGACACCGATCCTGCGGTCGCGGCGCCGAAGCCGGCGACGATCACGGTGAAGCACTTCCAATCTCCGCTCTGCCTCTGCGGGCTTGTCCTGATGACCCTGCCGCAAGAGTGGGAAGATCGCGCACAGCCAAGACGCATGGTGTGCCCGAATGCGCGCTGCGCGAACTACGGCATTGTGGTGATGGAGAAGCTTTTCGATCTCGAAGTCGCGCCCGATCAACCGCCGAATCTGCCTTAATCGGGTGATAGGGAGATCGTGAGAAATTTAAGGCTCCGGTTCTGATTTCTCAAACTTCCCCCGGGGAGTAAAGTCGTGATCCGTTGAACACCGAAACCGTCCAGATCTGCCCTCATTGCGGTGCTCTGGTCCACGATGTGAAAAATCACGTATGCGTGCCGGTTCTTCTGATCGACTCAGGCAGCTTCATCATGCACCTCCACCGCAAGCCTTTTGCCGATCGCCCGAAAGGCCGCTTCCATCTGATCGAGCCGGGTACGGTGCTTCAGGTCGAATAACCTCTCGATATTGCCCTTCGAGATCCCGAGTCGCCTGGCCAGTTCGGCTTTGCGGATGCCTGACGCACGAAAAGCGCGGTACAACTCCGTCTTTGCGGATACCAGCGCCGGCAACTGGATTACGCGGTACTTCCTGCCGCGTTCTTTGCCCGCCGCGGCAGGAAGCTCTTTTCCTTTCTCGATGTAGTCGGCGATGACCATTGTGAGAGCGTCCACCGCCATTTCGGTGGCTTCCTCTTCCGTATCGCCCTGCGTCACTCCCCATTCAAAATCGGGGAAGGTAACCACGAAGCCTTTTGGTTCATCCGGTTCGAATAAAGCGTTGAATTGCGACATAACTTTTACCTCACTTCTTCTTAAGACCCAGCTGCTTCAGAATTGCTTTCAGGGTGCCCGTCCGGATCTCCGTGGACGGGTGGCGCGGAATCTGCGAAATGCGGCTGCCAAGTTTCACCTGGGTGTGCTTCGTGCCGTCCTCGAAGCTGCATCCCCGTGCCTTCAGCCACCGCTTTAATTCGCTTGCCGTCATATCTATATAGTACCCAATTGTGAGTACTTTGGCAACGTAAAATCCGATGGCAATGCAAAAAAGATTTCACGTAATCATGCTTTCGTGCTATCGTGATTGCACGCAATGAAAACAGTCGCGATCATCTCGCAGAAGGGCGGCGCCGGGAAAACTACCCTCGCGCTGCACATCGCCACCGCGGCGGAGCAATCCGGCATGCGGGCCGCAATGCTCGATATGGATCCACAAGGCACCGCGGAAGCCTGGGCCGGATGGCGCAAAGACGAACCGCCCGAAGTGATCGGCGCAAAAGCTTCGACCCTTCCCAGGACTCTCGAGAAAGCCGCGGCCGCCGGCGCCGACCTGGTCGTGATCGACACCCCGCCGCTTGCGCAAGCCGAAGCCCGGGCTGCAGCTCAAGCCGCGGACGTGATCCTCATCCCGTGCCGGCCGCGAGCTTTCGATCTCCACGCGATCCGCACCACCGCCGGTCTGGCTCTCGATCTCGGGAAACCGACGTTCGTGATCTTCAATGCCGGGCCCGCTCGGGGAACCACCATCTACGCCGAGGCCGCGGAGGTGGCCACCCTCATCGGTTTTCAGATCGCGCCGGTCCGGCTGACTGAGCGATCTGCTTTTCACCTTGCCACTCGGGACGGCCGCGCCGCTCAGGAGATGGAACCGGACGGTAAAGCCGCGGCCGAAGTCGGAGCTCTGTGGGTATGGCTCTGCAGCCAGCTGAATGTCAAGCTGTAATCGTGCAATCACACAATCACGCAATCACGTAATGGAGACAACAAGCTTATGAAGAAACCAGGACTTGGTTTGAAGGCACAGCTGCAGGCCGAAAAAGCCGCGCGGCCGGCAGCGAGGACGGGCGATTTGCAACCCCGAACCGGCCGGGAAGGGAAGAAGCCAGTGATCGGCTATTTCAGCGCGGATCTGTCAAAAGAGCTGGGTCGCATGAGGATCGATGAAGACACCACGCTACAGGCCCTGTTGGGTGAGGCGATCGATCTCCTGATGGAGAACCGAGGCAAGCACCGTTTCGGCGAACGTTAAGCCTTAGCCCCGGCGGTCTTCACTTTGGCTTTGGCCTTCGGCGTCGCGGCCTTCGCGGCCGTAGTTCCTCCGACGCCATTCAGCTCCGCGATGTTGCGCGAGCAGTAGGCGCCGAGGCTTTCCCAATACTCGATGGCGACGGCTTTGCTCTTGAACGGGGCTTGTGTTGCGATCCCGTTTATCGTGCCCGTCAGGGCTACGGAAGCCACTGCATTTTTCGGCATGTCGCGCTTACCGAGCGCCAGCGGTGTGAAGAGAGGCATTTGCGTTGAGTCTACGCGGGCCGGGCTTCGTTGTCAAAGCGTCCGGATGTAGAATACTCCGTCCTCCATAGTGCATTCGAGGCTCATCGGCCGGTCGGGAAAACGCCGGCGAAGCCATTCGTGTGCGCGTTCGGTATAGAGTTCCGGAGTCGGCGAGTCGGCCGACGCGTATTCGTTCAGCTCTTCGATTTCAGCTTCGGTCATCAGATCGAGCAGGTATCGCTCGAGTACCGGGTGCATTTCAGGACTCACAGCGGATCGATCCCTTCGTCCAGCGCGTCTTTAAACCATCGACGCAGATCTGTTGCCGTGACGATCCGCCGCGCCTGCTTCCGGAGGCCTACGAGCATGGCAATCGATTCAGCGGTGGCGGAAGGGTTGCAGTCCCAGGCGGGTGAGTCGATCCACTGCACCACGTAGGCGCGCATCAGGGCAATTTCCGAGAGCGTCAGCGCGTCCGGTTCGCGAAGGTAATGCCGGACGGCCATCGCGAGGTCGCCGCCGACTTCGTACCGCCAGAACTTCGGAGCGTTCTGCGATCCGCGTTTGGGGATGGGCGCCATGCGAGCCAGCTTACCGCACCGCGGACATTTACGGCGTTTCGTTTTCCCAGCGAAACATCCGTCGTCATCGCACCGAGTGCAAACCACGGCCGTGGCGCGCGCTAGCAACTGATTCGCTTCGGATTGAGATCGGTCGAGAGCAATCGGTTTAGACAGCGCTTCCACCGCGTTGCGGAAATCCGTAGTGTTGAATCGGCTCAATTCGTCTCCGCTTTCCGGCTACGCCGCAGGCAGTCGGCAGGCGTTAAGTCGATCACGATCACGTTGGGGAAACGCCGGCAAAGCCATTCTTCGGCACGGTTACACTGGACCTGCGCATCCGGCGAGCCCTCCGTGCAACAGGCGATCAGCTCGTCCACTTCCGCCGCGGTGAGTTGACCGATCAGGAATCTTACGATGAGCGAAAACGAATCGTTCAAAACAGCCTCCCTTGCTCCCGGACGGCCCGCATCGAGCGCGGCCGCATCCATTCGGGGAATGCCTCCCACTCGACTTCCGCCCACAGCCACAACTGCCCGTATTTCCGGGACCAGTTCCTTCGCCGCATCGCATACGACTGGTGCCTGTCGTGGCGTGTGTGGCATGCAGGGCAGAGCAGCCGCACGTCACTGTGTCGCGGGTCATGGGAAAGGTGGGCGAGGTTGAGGTAGCGCGGCGTCGGGCGTTTGCAGTTCCAG
>Ga0302320_10020044_pt1 | contig 13376 bp, 9 predicted proteins | sample Bog_T0_3_FD_202130 | JGI IMG/M metagenome (GOLD analysis project Ga0302320, IMG submission 202130) | Peat permafrost microbial communities from Stordalen Mire near Abisko, Sweden - Bog_T0_3 | ecosystem: Environmental > Terrestrial > Soil > Wetlands > Peat | place: Sweden: Abisko, Stordalen Mire...
TCGACAGCACGGGTCCAAAGATCTCCTCGCGGGCAATCTTCATTGAAGGGCGCACGCCATCAAAAACCGTGGGCTCGACAAAGCAGCCGCCACTGTCCTGACGTACGCGCCGCCCACCAATGGCCAGCCGGGCACCATCGCTGCGGCCCGATGCGATGTAGTCAAGCACCCGGTGTGTCTGCGGTTCATCGACCAGTGCGCCGAGCCGCGTAGCTGGATCCAGTGGATCGCCCGGGGTCATCTCGCGCGCCACGGCCGCAATCTCCTCGAGCATCTGTTCGCGAATGCTCTCCTGAACAAGCAGCCGCGAACCGGCCGAGCACATTTCACCCTGGTTGTAGAAGATTGCGCCGGCCGCGGCACGGGCCGCGCGAGGCAGGTCAGGATAGTCAGCCATAACAATGTTTGGCGACTTGCCGCCGCATTCAAGTGACAGACGCTTGAGATTCGACTGGCCGGCGTATTGCATGATGCTCTTGCCGGTCGCGGTCGAGCCGGTGAAGGCGATGCAATCGACATCCATATGCAGCGCGAGCGCCTTGCCCGCGGTCTGCCCAAAACCGGTGACGACATTGAATACGCCCTGTGGCAAGCCGGCTTCCAGCGCCAGCTGCCCCAGACGCAGTGCGCTCAGCGGTGATTTCTCCGATGGCTTGAGCACCAGCGAATTTCCGGCCGCCAATACGGGCGCAATCTTCCAGGCTGCCATGATCATCGGAAAATTCCACGGCACAATGGCCCCGATGACACCCATGGGTTCGCGCGTTATCAGCGCGAGCGCATCCGGGCCTGTGGGCGCGACCTCGCCGTAGATTTTGTCCACCGCTTCGGCATACCAGCGTATACAGCGCACCGTCGAGGGCACATCGACCGCAAGGCTGTCGCGGATCGGTTTGCCGACATCGAGCGTCTCGAGCAGCGCCAGCTCCTCAAGATTCGCCTCAATCAGCTCCGCAAATTTGAGTAGTACCCGTTTGCGGGCCGCGGGCGACTGCTGCGACCAGGCGCCACGCTCGAAGGCGGCACGCGCGGCACGAACCGCTGCGTCCACATCGGCACTCTCGCCGGCGGCAACCTGCGCCAGAGTTCGACCATCAATCGGGCTGAGGCATTCAAAGGTACCCCCGGCTTCGGCAGCTCGCATGCGGCCATCTATCAAGAGTTGGCTTAGCGGCGTGACTTGCGCCGCGCGGCTATGCCAATAGGCCGCGTCTCTGGGATTGCTCATCCGCCCATTCTCGCTCCAACGCCGCATCCTTGGCCACGGTAGTTAGGGCTTCGAGCTGGATTTACGGACTTAATGCCGCCATTGGTCGGCAAGAGCAGTCGCATTACTTCGCCTCCTCGTGCCTAAGAGCGCCCCTCCATCGACATCGCGCGGGCCTCAGAAGTATCTCGTAACAGGTCGAATCAGGTCAGCGAAGGGACAGCGATTGCTTAGGATCCGACGAAGCGCCTTGAAGGCCGCGCTGGTGCCGCATCCAGCTGCCTGTTCTATGGCGGCGCGAATGCAGCACCGGTGGGCGAGCAGTCGACCCGTTCGCTGGAAACCCTCGATAAGTCTGGCACCTGACCCGGAGGCATGGTGCGCCAGCCGGCGAGAATCTCCAGCTAGATCAACGTTCATCTGATAATCATTAAAGTGCCACGGCACTGTAATGTACGGCGCCGAAACTGCAGAGCAGATTGGCCACTCGCAGGTGCTGTAGATGATCGCAAGCCCCAAGCAGCCGCCTATCCGCGTCCGAACTGCATTTTTATCGGACATCCATCTGGGCAGCCGCGAGTGCCGCGCCGATCTACTGCTGGATTTCCTGCATCGCGTGCAACCCGAACAGCTCATCCTGATCGGCGATATCGTGGATATGTGGAGTATGCGTCGCAGCTTCTACTGGCCCCAGTCGCACAACAACGTCCTGCGCACCATTCTCGGCAAAGCCAAGCACGGCACGCGCATCATTTACGTTCCGGGCAATCATGACATTGACCTGCGCGAGTTTGCCGGCATGGCTTTCGGCAACCTCGAGGTGCATCGCACGTACGTTCATACGACCGCCCGGAACCTCAAGCTGCTGGTGCTGCATGGCGATGAGTTCGATGGCGCCGTCAAGTGCAGTCGCTGGCTGACGGCTCTGGGCTCATGGGCATACGATCTGACGATGTTCCTCAATCACCATTTCAATTCGATACGGCACCGCCTCGGTTACCGCTACTGGTCGCTGGCCGGTTACCTCAAATCCAAGGTCGGCAATGCGATGCACTACGTACACAGCTTTGAGCAGGCGGCGGCCCACGAAGCGCGCCGTCAGGGACTGGATGGCATTGTCTGCGGCCACATCCATAGACCCCAGATGACGACTATCGATGGCGTGCTCTACTGCAATGACGGCGACTGGGTCGAGAATTGCACCGTGCTGATCGAGGATCGCAGCGGCGAGCTCGAGCTGTGGAACTGGGCCGAGAGCCACAGCGGTGTGCCGATCCTTCATACGGCGGCAAGCTTAGGCCGCGCAGCATAGGCCGCCCGTTGAATTTACGCTCTGGCAGTACATCACCCGGCTACGTTGCCCGTCGCGTGCCAGCACTGGTCAGGTCGGTGTTCCTTTGGGAAACTTCGGGGCGCGGCCGCTGGTGAAGACGGTCGATCTGATCTATTTCAATGCCGGCGGTGGACATCGCTCGGCAGCGGTTGCTCTTGAGACTTCCATCCGCGAACTTGGCCTGCCGTGGCACGTGCGTCTGGTCAATCTGATGCAGGTGCTTGATCCTCAGGATCTGTTTCGTAAGACCACCGGCTTCAAACCGGAGGATTTCTACAACGGACGCCTGGCACGTGGCTGGACGCTCGGGCTTGCCCAGGAATTAAAGCTTCTGCAGGGCATGATCAGACTCGGTCATCGCCCGATGAAGCGCCAACTGCGTCGTCACTGGCTGCGATCGCCACCCGATCTGGTGGTATCCCTGATACCCAATTTCAACCGCGCCCTGTATGAATCGGTCATCAGCGCACTGCCAGGGGTGCAGTACGTCACCATCTTGACGGATCTGGCCGACCATCCGCCAAATTTCTGGATCGAGCCGGATCAAGAGCAGCACCTGATTTGTGGTACGCCGCGGGCGCTGGAGCAGGCGCGCGCGGCCGGATATCCGGAAAGCCACGTGCATGCCACTTCAGGCATGATCATCCGACCCGATTTCTACCGTCCGATACAGCTCGATCGCAACGCCGAGCAGGCCCAGCTTGGCCTCGATCCCAAGCGTCCGACCGGGCTGGTCATGTTTGGCGGCCATGGCTCAAAGATCATGGAGAGTATTGCCCGACAGCTGCACGATACGCAGCTGATACTGGTCTGCGGGCACAACGAGGCGCTTGCTCAGCGACTGCGCGCGATGAGCTTTAGTGCGCCGCGCGTAGTCGTTGGTTTTACTTCGCAGATCCGCCACTACATGCAGCTGAGCGATTTTCTGATCGGCAAGCCCGGACCTGGCAGCATCAGCGAAGCTGTGCAGCAGCGACTTCCAGTCATTGTTGTTCGCAATTCCTGGACCATGCCGCAGGAGCGCTACAACACGCACTGGGTGCGTGAAAATAACGCTGGCCTCGTGCTGCGCAGCTATCGGAATCTGAGCGCAGCCGTAGCCGAGATGACCGATCGCCTCAGCGAGTTCCGGGCGAGCCTGCAACGGATTCAGAACCGTGCGGTATTTGAAATCCCGCCGATACTGCAGGCGATCATGGAATCGGCGCGAGCGGCGCGCCGGCCGCCGCTGCAGATTCGTCCGATGCACGCTAGCCTGCACTGAGCTCGGCTGGCCTACCCCGTGCTTGCAGCGATACGGAGCAGCGCTTCACCCATGCGTATCGCGATGCCCTCCCCGAGGCCCTGGCATAACTCGTAGCCACGGGGCGCGAATAGCAGCACGGTAGAGCCATGCTGAAACCACCCAAGCTCTGCACCCTTGCGCATAGCAACGTCGCAAATGAACTCCGAGGGACCCCGATAGCGCAGATGCAGCAGGATGTCTAGAAAGTGCAGTCGTATGCTCGCAACCAGTATTGCGGCCACGGGCACCAGCGTCACAAGATCGCCCGTGCCATCCAGCTCGCAGCGAATTACCGCGCGCTCGTTCTTGCAGAACAGCTGCGCCACGCGCCGCAAGGCGATCGGATTGACGTTCCAGGTATCCCCGCCGAAATAGTTCACCTGTCTGATGTGACAGTCGTAGGGAGCATGAAAACGGTGGTACATGCCGGCGGTCAAACGCAGAGTAACGTAGGTTCCATGCTGGTATCGCGCCGTCAGCGTTCCATCGCCAAGTAGCGCCGTCAGCGGATACGGCTGCTCCTTTGCCTGCAAAACGATGCCATCGGAGACCTGACCCGTGGCCCCGATGATGGCGTCACACGGACTCACCAGCAGTGCCGGGTCGGCCGCTATCGGGCGGGCACCGTCTTTGAGCTCGCGCGTAAAGCAATCATGAAGACTGTCAAAGTGCACCTTCTTGGCTTCGTGCAGATCAACTTCCGCGAAGAAACGCCACAACGCGATACTGGCGGCACGAATCCACGGGTTCCGGAGCTTGCAGAACCAGCCCGCGAACAAGGTCAGTGCACGCCGTGGAATGCGGTTGGTCAGCGCGAAATTAATATCTTGCTGCTGCAGCAATCGTCCAATGCCAGCTCGTAGCGTCATCGTAGTGTCATTGGCCTGCAATAACGTTGCCACGGAGGATTTTTCCGTCATGCCTATCACCGCCCAATGGATTCTTGCTGCTGTCGTGGTACTGATCGTCGCCCCGCGGCTCATCCAGCGCCTGCAGCTCTCGCGCGCCAAGCACCCTTCGCTCAGCGGTCACGCCCGGCTGGGCCGGCTGCTCGCCAAGTTTGTGCCCTATTACGAGTACGACGATGAGCACTTCTTCCGGGCCGACGGCGCGCCAGAGCCTGTCGCGACTCAACGCCGCGGCGCGTTTCAACGCCTGGCAGCGCTCTATAAGCAGCGCTTTGCCATCACGGTGCAAAAAACCGCTGAGGCTCAAGGCGAAATCTCCGATCTGCAGTTCATCTCGCGCTACCGCGTTCCATTCCAGTTCAGCCGCCTGGTGCGCCAGCACCTGAACGCTGGCGCCTTTGTCAGCTCCTCGAGCGGCGCGACGACTACGGATCTCGACGGCAACCGCCGTTACGATCTCACCGGCTCTTACGGCGTCAATGTGTTCGGCTATGACTTCTATAAGGAGTGCATCGAGCGTGGCAGCGCCCGCGTTCGCGATCTGGGGCCTGTGCTTGGCGCCCTGCATCCTCTGACGGTCGATAACGTGCACCGCTTGCGCCAGATCTCCGGCCTCGATGAGATCTCCTTTCACATGTCGGGTACCGAAGCGGTTATGCAGGCCGTGCGGCTGGCTCGCTACCACACGGGCCGACGCTATCTGGTGCGCTTCTGTGGCGCTTACCACGGTTGGTGGGGTGATGTGCAGCCGGGGGTCGGCAACCCACAGCCTGCGCGCGATACCTTTACGCTGCGCGACATGAGCGCGCGCAGCCTCTCGGTGCTTAAGAGCCGTCGGGATATTGCCTGCGTATTGGTTAATCCTTTGCAGGCATTGCACCCCAATGTCGCGGCACCCTCGGATTCCACGCTCCTCGACAGCAGCCGCTCGGCCCATTTTGATCGCGCCGCCTACACCCAATGGCTGCAACAGCTGCGCGCGGTATGCTCCGAGCGCGGAATAGTGCTGATATTTGACGAGGTTTTTCTCGGCTTTCGCCTGGCGCGTGGAGGCGCCCAGGAATTTTTCGGGGTTCGCGCCGATATGGTCACCTACGGCAAGACCGTCGCCGGCGGCCTGCCCATTGGCGTCATTTGCGGTCGTCAGGACCTGATGCGCCGCTTTCGCGAGGACCGGCCAGCTGATGTGTGCTTTGCCCGTGGAACCTTCAATTCGCATCCTTACGTCATGGGTGCGATGAACGAGTTTCTGCTCAAGCTCGATTCGCCCGAGATTCAGGCGCGCTACCAGGCGCTCGATCGCACCTGGGATGAGCGGGCAGCGCATCTCAACGAACGGCTGCGTGAAGCCGCTGTCAATGTGCGCGTTGCTAATTTGTCTTCGGTCTGGACGGTCCGCTACCTGCAGCCGTCTCGGTACAACTGGATGTTTCAATATTATCTGCGCGCCGAGGATCTGGCCCTAAGCTGGGTCGGTACCGGTCGCCTCATATTCAGCCTCGACTACACGGACGCCGAGTTCAGCGAAGTCGCCGACCGCTTTGTCCGTGCGGCCACCCAAATGCAGGCAGACAACTGGTGGTGGCCGGGAAGTGAGCTGACCAATAAGGCGATCAGGCGTCGTGTGCTGCAAGAGATGCTTCGTGCCCGGTTACGTCGTCCATTGGATCGATCAGCTGGCCTCGCAGCAAATAGAAAGGAGCTCGCCAGTAAAGCATGACATCGTGAAACGGGTCGGTGATGATCTTGGTCAGCCACACCAGGCCGGTCTGGACATCTTTCAGGAAAAACAGCTGCACGGTGCGGAATAGCAGACCACCGAAGCCGACGGCGAGCCACACCTGCCCGACATGTTGCACGAATGCCGCACGAGACTCTGGTGCGGGGAAAATTCCAAAAAGCGTCGGATCGAGCCATAGCACCGTCGGCGACAACGCCCAGATGGCCAGCAGCACGATCTTGCGCCGCAGGTTATAGCCCACCTTGATGTCTTCCTTGTGCTCATGCGTGGCCTGATTCACCTCGTCGTACCCTTTGGGCTCGAAGAAGAAATGCCCGGCCTGGCGAGTAACCATGGCAATCAACCAGCCTATTAGCGCTGATGCGGCCGGGTTCTTAAAGATGAGCGCGTAGGCCGTGAGGAAACTCAGTGCGCTGATCAAATGCAGCGTCTGGTTTATGCGGCTGTGGTGGTAGTAGCGATGATCGTCCCAGCGTTGCAGCTTCAGGGCGCGAAAGAATCCGTGCATCGTAATGTTCCTTCGATAGATGCCGCTAACGCGGTGCGGCTATGAAGCAAATATATCAATCGTGTTGCACCCTTATGACATCGCATTGGCGGCTGCCTGGATCCGGGAGTTATTTCACGCCCTGGAGTGCCACGCGCACAAACAAAGTGCAGAGCCCCTGAATCGATCTGGCCCGGTGCTACGGTAAGGAAAGTGCCTCGAAGACGTCACAGCTTCGTCACGGCAACAGGGCATCGTGCCTAAGCAGTGGCAGGCAGTGCCTATTTGAGGACAGCACAGTCACCTTATGAAAATCATGATCGTCACTGACGCCTGGTTTCCGCAAACTAACGGCGTCATTACGACTCTGGCCCAAACCGCCGCATCGCTTGGTCGATTCGGCTACGAAGTGCGCATGGTGACGCCGCGCGACTTCACCACGATCCCCTGTCCTTCTTATCCCGAGATTCGCGTGTCGGTGTTCCCGTACCGTCCGCTGGCGCGTCGGATTGCAAGCTTCAGGCCCCATGCCCTGCACATCGCCACTGAAGGTCCACTGGGCTGGGCCGCGCGTCGCTACTGCATTGATCAGGGCTTGCGCTTCACGACCTCCTACCACACGCAGTTTCCCCAGTACCTGCATTCAAGGCTGCCGGTGCCGATCGGGTTCTCTTACGGGGTTCTGCGCTGGTTCCACAGCGCGGGCGAGCGCTGCATGGTGAGTACGCAAACCATGAGCGATGAGCTGGCGGCAAGGGGGTTCAGGAATCTGGTCCGGTGGCAGCGGGGCGTTGATACGCAGCTTTTCAAGCCCCGCCCGAAGGATTTTCTCGACCTTCCTCGGCCGATTGCGGCCTACGTTGGGCGCGTTGCCATCGAGAAGAACATCGAGGCATTTCTGCGCATGCCCTGGCCGGGCTCAAAAGTGATCATCGGTGATGGGCCCGAGCGGGCGCGCCTCCAGAACCAGTACCCGACCGCGCACTTCATGGGTTTCCGATTCGGTGAGGATCTCGCGGCACACCTGGCCGCAGCCGATGTCATGGTATTCCCGAGCCTCACGGATACGTTTGGGCTGGTAAATCTTGAGGCGATGGCCTGCGGTGTGCCGGTTGCCGCTTATCCGGTTACCGGCCCAATCGATGTCATCGATGATGGCCTCACCGGCGCTCTGGATACCGATCTTGGGCGCGCAGCCCAGCGGGCACTGTCGATTGATCCTCAGGCCTGCCGCGAACGCGCACTGCGCTCGAGCTGGGTGTCCTGCGCGCACGAGTTTGAACACAATCTTGTGGCCTGCCAGCGGCATTCGGTGCCCTGGAGAACTCGACCACGGCCAATCACAGGCAGTGTCCTGAACTGAGTTCCTCGCCCCGCTAGCGTAGTATCTCCGCCCGGGCGCCCAAGACGCGCCGGATCAGAGGAGAGCTACCGTGCCCGGACTATTACCCCAACCCGATCCCACGGGACTGCTTGAGTATTCGGTCGTGTATACCGACCGCGCGCTCAATCACATGTCGCAGCGCTTTCAGGGTGTGATGCGCGACATTTCGCGCATCCTCAAGACTGTCTATCACGCGCGCTCGGCCGTCATCGTGCCAGGCAGCGGAACCTTCGGCATGGAGGCCGTAGCGCGTCAGTTCGCGAACGGCAAGCGCTGCCTGATCATCCGCAACGGCTGGTTCAGTTTCCGTTGGTCACAGATCCTTGAGGCAGGGCTTATTCCCGGCGATTGCGAAATCCTCAAGGCGCGCCAGGTTGGTGCCGGCAGACAGGCGCCGTTTGCGCCAGTACCAATTCAAGAGGCGGTCGCTGCTATCCGGCGTTTTCGGCCGGACATTGTATTTGCCCCACATGTTGAGACGGCCTCGGGCATCCTGCTGCCCGATGATTATGTGCGCGCCCTCGGCGCCGCTGCCAGAGAGGTGGACGGACTGCTGGTCCTTGACTGCATCGCCTCGGGAACGGTTTGGGTTGACATGGTTAGCAACCATGTCGATGTGCTCATCAGCGCCCCTCAGAAGGGATGGAGCGGTCCTGCATGCTGCGCGCTCGTTGCCCTGGGTGAACGCGCGCGCACCCGCATTGATGACACCACGAGCAGCAGCTTTGCCTGTGATCTGAAGAAATGGCTGCAAATTATGGAAGCCTACGAGGCCGGTGGCCACGCCTACCATGCCACCATGCCGACGGACGCGCTCGCACAGGTTCGCGATGTCATGCTTGAAACCGAATCGTACGGATTCGATAAGGTGCGCCAGGAACAGCTGGACCTCGGCCGTCAGGCCCGGGCACTGCTGGAGAGTCGCGGATTCGCCAGTGTCGCGGCCCAGGGCTTCCAGGCGCCCGGCGTGGTCGTGAGCTACACGGACGATCCAGAGATTCAGTCCGGCAAAAAATTCATTGGCGCCGGACTCCAGAGTGCCGCGGGCGTGCCACTGCAGTGCGATGAACCGCCCGACTACCGCAGTTTTCGCCTGGGACTATTTGGGCTGGATAAGCTACATCAGCCGCAGCGTACCGTGGACACGCTCGCCGCGGCGCTCGACAGGCTCGCCTAGAGGGCGTGTGAATTAAATCAGGCCGCGCCGGCCAAACGGCCGGACGCCGCCTTGAGCGCCTTGAATCGGCCCGTCGGGGACAGATTCTCATCGGTGGCCTGGGACGACCAGAGCGTATCGCGCCTGGCAACAAACTCACTGCCCGTGAGCTGCTCGAGCGAACAAGCCTTGGAAAACAAGAAGCCCTGGCCGGCCACGCAGCCAAGCGCCAGAAGCTCCGCGACCTGGGGCTCATGCTCGATGCCCTCGGCAACCGTATCGAGGCCCAGGGTCTCGCTGAGGGTGATCACAGCGCGAGCAAGCTCTGGTCCATTGTCGGTATTGGTCAAGCGGCTGACGAAGGAATGGTCGATCTTCAGGATATCGATCGGGAAGCGGTGCAGGTAAGAGAGTGAGGAGTAGCCGGTTCCAAAATCATCGATCGCAAGGCGTACGCCCAGTGCCTTCAGATCCCGGAGCCGGCCGAGGTTTGCATCCGTGTCATGCATGATCGTGCTTTCAGTCAGCTCAATCACCAGGTTGCTGGGCTCGAGCCCTGACTCCTGTAGCGCCCGTGCGACGTCTCGCACCAGACCGCCGTGCTGCAGGTGACGACCCGAGATGTTGACCGCAACCCGCAGGCCTTCGCCGCCAGCCACTGCGCTGCGCCAGGCATGCACGTCGCGGCAGGCCTTGGAGAGCACCCAGCAACCGACCTTGACGATCTGGCCACATTCCTCAGCCACCTGGATGAACTGGCTGGGCGCGAGGACGCCTAATTCCGGGTGCCGCCAGCGCAACAGGGCTTCCACACCCAGCAGGCTGCGAGTGCCGAGATCCACGATCGGCTGGTACTCGATAAAGAACTCCTCGTTTTCGAGCGCCCGCCCCAAATCCGCCTCCAAGCGCACGCGCTCGAGCAGCAGCTCCTGCATCTGCGGCTGGAAGGCCACGAAGCGGTTCTTGCCCGAGGACTTGGCGTGATACATCGCGATATCCGCCTTGCTGAGCAGCGCCTCAGCGCCCGCCTGCGGCGTCGATAGCGCTACCCCGATACTCGCGGACACACGAACTTCAGTCGCACTGAGCGTAAAGGGCTGATCCAGCGCCTCGACCAGCGATGCGGCGGCCTGATCAACCTCGGCAATAATCGACACGCCCTCGATCAGCACGGCAAATTCATCGCCGCCCAGGCGCGCCACCGTATCCGAGCTGCGCAGCGTTTTCACCAGGCGTTGCGCGACCGCTTGCAGAAGTCGATCGCCTGCATCATGACCGAAGGAGTCGTTAATATTCTTGAAGTTATCCAGGTCGAGAAACATCACCGCCACGTACTGCTGGCTGCGGCGCGCAAGCGCCAAGGCATGCTGGACCCGGTCACGAAAGAGATTACGGTTCGCCAGCAGGGTGAGCGGGTCGTGGAAAGCCAGTTGCCGCAGCTGCTCCTCGAGTGCCTTACGTTCGCTGATGTCGCGGAAATTGAGTGCCAGGCCCTGCACTGCCGGGTCATTGGTCAGGTTGCTTCCCACGATCTCGAGCACGCTGAAATCGACCCCATGCTCGACGCGCAGTTCAACAGGACCTACGGCGCGCCCTTGACTGGCCGCTACCTCGGCCAGAAATGCCTTGAGTCGCTCCGCCTCCTCGCCTGCCCAGAGATTCAGCAGATTGGTCTCGCTCACCTGATCGGGTCGCAAGCCGAGCAGGCGCTCGGAAGCCGGGGAGGCAAAGCGCAGCGCCCCGTCGGTCGCAACGATCATGATGACGTCCGAGGCATTCGCAATCAAAGAGGCGTAGCGATCCTCGACCATTCGGGCCGCGCGCCGTTCGCGCATTGAAGCGTCACCTCGCAGAATCAAAGCCTGGCGCACCATCAACAGCATCGTCAGCGAAAACACGATCATCGTCATCAGCGTTGTCGGTCCCCCGACATCGCCGCGTGCAAAATAAACCAGCACGAGGAAGGCCGCCAGCATCGCGGCGTAGGGCAATGACTGAACCAATGCATCCGAAGCAGCGGGCGCTGAGCGTTCGACGCTCGCGCTTGCGCGCAGTTGCACGCGTGCGGCGGCGGCAAATGGCACGTAGCAGGCTACATACAGCACATCCTCGAAATTGCCCGGCAGATAGCTGCCCGTGATCTTGGCAACCGACCAGAGGATGTCACCGAAAGCCATCATGGCAAAGCCAGCGGTAAGCAGCAGTGGACCGCGGCGACCACCCGGATTGCGGGCGCCGGCCAGCAGCAGCAAGCCCAGTGTCAGCAGCAGTACGCAGTTGAGTGCCAGATAGGCCTGGCTCAGCGCATTCTTGATGAAATCAAGATGGGTCGCCGAGGTTACGGGGCGTATCACGAGAAACCAGAAGAAGGCGCCAAAGCCGACGACGAGAATCGTGGCATCCAGCGCCAGCTGCACCCACGGTACTCGCACGGCAGCGGCCCGGATCAGGAATAGAACCCCGATTAAAAAAGCCGGATAGAAAGCCAGGTAAAAGAGATCCGAAATGCCTGGGAAGGGATCGTGCCCCTGAAGCCAGGTGGCGACCGCGATCGTGGTGCCGATGGAATACAAGGCGAGCGCGGTGGCCAGGGCTCGCCAAGCTGAGCGCTGCGGACCGGGTGCCAGACGTCGCGCGGCGGCGATCGCCACGATCACGGCGGAAAGACAGGCCGGTGAGTCCGCCAGCAATCCTACGTAGTGCCGGACACGTTCGCTGCCAAATCCAGCAAGCATCCAGACCGCGCAAACGAGCACGTAGACCACCAGGCCGACGTAGACCTTGTTAATCCAGCCAAGCTCAGGGGCAGCGCGATCCGCCTGTGTGGTTACTGCTGTGGTTGTCACCAAGAAACGCCTGAAATTGATCCCTAGGATGCCAGATCGGGCCTGGGCATCACATGCCGGACATATCGCAGCTAAACTGATCGATAAGTGCGCGGCCGGCAACGCATTACGCCCCGAGATGAGATGCAGGTCTCGCCCGTTACCGCACAGCTGTGTCGACGCGCACACAAGTGCGCAGCCCAGGGGCCAAATGGGCTAAAAATCATAGGCTTGCAAAACACTTGGAACTGGTGCGGCTGTGCCCGCCTAGAGATTGTTCAAGGGGGTTGGGGAGCGTTCAGTAAGGCACCATTTACGCAGTTGCCCAAGAGGCCTCCAGCCCCTCGCACACCCTTTGCCAACGAGCTCTGGATTGACCCTCGGGCTTTCCGTTTTTGTCAGGCCAATCCACACTAAGACTGAGCGGACAGCGCATCCACGAGGGCCGTACAGCCATGCATTTCTTACTGTTCTACGAATTCGTGCCGGACTACCTCACACGCAGAGCCGCGCATCGTGAAAAGCACCTGCAGCTGGCATGGGCATCGGAGCAGCGAGGAGAACTGATCCTCGGCGGTCCGTTTGCCGATCCGCCCGACGGCGCGGTCATACTGTTCAAATGCGCTTCGCGCGAGGTGCCGGAGCGCTTTGCGACCTCGGACCCGTATGTAATGGCCGGGCTCGTCACTCGCTGGTCCGTTCGGGAGTGGAATACTGTCGTGGGTCAGGATGCGAGCAAGCCAGTGAAGCCTCCGCTTTAGCCCGCAATTGCTTTGCCAAGCAGCAGCGCTAACGCTTTACATCCGCGCGCCTCTGGCGTGGCAATCCTCAGGGTCTCAAGCAGCATGCATGGCGCTGGGCGTGGCCCAGCCACTGCGCGCCGATGCAGAGGACGGGGCCGCAATTTGGTCTGTCCAGACTCTAAATGACTGCAGCACTGATGCTCCAAAAGCAGTAGTAATGGCAACGTCGGCGGCATCGCGTCCGCGGGCAATGATAATGCGGCCAATGCGACGGGCATTATTGCGCGGATCGAAAACGTGCCAGGCG
>Ga0302320_10020045_pt1 | contig 13376 bp, 9 predicted proteins | sample Bog_T0_3_FD_202130 | JGI IMG/M metagenome (GOLD analysis project Ga0302320, IMG submission 202130) | Peat permafrost microbial communities from Stordalen Mire near Abisko, Sweden - Bog_T0_3 | ecosystem: Environmental > Terrestrial > Soil > Wetlands > Peat | place: Sweden: Abisko, Stordalen Mire...
ATATCTTCGTCGAGGTCGACACCGCCAACTACTCCTCCGGGGAACTGGCGGGAAAGTTCATCTTATCGGCGGGCTCGCAAACCTTCACGACCCCCGCGGCGCCGCCGGCCCTGCCCGCCAGCGCTTTGGCGGCGCCGACGGACTCGACTAACGCGGTTCGCCTCCTGGCCCAGGCGACCTTCGGGCCGACGGCGAACGATATCGCCACCGTGACCAATGAAGGCGCCGCCGCTTGGATCAAGGCCCAGATCGCGCTGCCCCCGACCCCGCACCTTCCGGCCGTCCGGGCCGACGCCGCGGCCTTCCCCAATCCGGTCGATCCGACCCTGGCGACCTATTACTACATCCGGGAGGTCAACCAGCAGGCCGCCTGGTGGAAGATTGCGCTGACCGCCCCCGACCAATTGCGGCAGCGGGTGGCCTTCGCCCTCAGCGAAATCTTTGTGGTTTCCGATCAGGGCACGGGCTTGGCCAACCGCGACGAGGCCATGGCCCAATACTATGACATGCTCTTGAACGACGCTTTCGGCAATTTCCGCCAACTGCTCCAGGACGTGACCCTGTCGCCGGTCATGGGGACCTACCTGAACACGTTGCAGAATGAGAAGGCCAATCCCGTGACGGGGATCGCCGCCGACGAAAACTATGCCCGGGAAGTGCAGCAACTGTTCACGATCGGGCTGGTCCTTCTGCAGCCGGACGGCACCCTCCAACTCGATAGCACCGGCCAGCCGATCCCAACCTACAGCCAGGCCACCATCGTTCAGACGGCAAACGTCTTCACCGGCTGGTCTTTCGCCAGTCCGAACGGCAACTTCTACTACAACCCCATCACCCCGGGCATCTTTAACGGACCTTTCCCCGACACCAATCCCTGGCTGAATCCGATGGAGGCTTATGATGCCTATCATGACACGACCGCGAAGACGATCGTGGGCGGGGTGGTCATTCCGGCGGGCGGGACGACGGCCGGCGACCTCAAGATCATGCTCGATACGCTGTTCAATCATCAGAATGCGGCGCCGTTTTTCTGTAAGCAGCTCATTCAGAAATTAGTCACGAGCAACCCCAGCCCGGGTTACGTCTACCGAGTGGCCCAGGTCTTCGCCAACGACGGCACCGGCACTCGGGGCAATCTCGCCGCCGTCGTCACCGCGATTCTGACCGATTACGAGGCGCGCTCGGAGACCCTGGCGGTGAGCGACGCCGGCTACGGCAAATTGATGGAGCCGATGCTGCGGGTCACCAGTTTGTTGCGCGTCCTCAATGCCTCCCCGGCCAACGGGCGCTACATCGAATTTGTCGCCGGGGCCGCGAACAATTCCGGGATCCTGGCGAGCCCGACGGGCACGTTTGAGGAAAGCGCCCTCGAATCACCGACCGTGTTCAATTTCTTCGCCCCGGGCTACGTGATGCCCGGCACCCTGGCCTCCGCCGGGCTGGTCGCCCCGGAATTCCAGATTACTGATGCCGCCTCTTCCATCTTGGTGCCCAACGCCCTTTACACCTACATCTTCAACCGCATCGCGCCCCAGCCCTCCAATTTCTTCACTATGGACTACTCGAGCCTGACCGCGCTGGCCGCGACGCCGCCGGCCCTCATCAGCGAGATCAGCTTGCTCTGTTGCGGCAATGCCATGTCGAGCGCCACCAGCGCCCGCATTTTGGCCGCTCTCCAGTCTTTACCCGGTTCGGCCACCTCTCTCAACGTGGCCGAAACCGCCCTGTTCCTTGCCGTCACCTCCCAGGAGGCGGCCATCCAGCGCTGAGCCCGCCATGAATAATAAAGAACTCTTCGACCCGAGCCGCCGCCGGTTCATCCGGCAGGCCTGCTGTTCGGCCGTCGGCGCCACCGGCTTGCTTTCGACCCTGGCGCAACTGCGCCTGATCGGCGCGATGGCGGCCGACTCCTCGCCGACCGGCTACAAAGCGCTGGTCTGCCTTTTCCTCCAGGGAGGCAACGACACCAACAACGTCATCATCCCCTCCGACACGGCGGACTATAACGCCTACGCAGCCGCCCGCTCGTTTCTGGCGATCCCGCAATCGCAATTGCTCCCGATCAGCCCGGCCACCTACTCGGACGGCCGGACCTACAGCCTCAATCCGAACCTGCCCGAACTCCAGACGCTGTTTGCCCAGAAAAATTTGGCCTTCCTCGCCAATACCGGCACGTTGGTCCAGCCCACGACGCTGGCCCAGTATTTGTCGGGCGCGGCCCTGCCACCCCAGCTGTTTTCCCACATCGACCAGCAGACCCAGTGGCAGAGCAGCGTCCCGGATCAGCCTTTTACCACCGGCTGGGGCGGGCGCTTGGCCGACCTGGTCAACTCGATGAATGCGAACAACCAGATCTCGATGTCGATCGGCCTGACCGGCAACAATTTCTTCGAGGTGGGCAACACCGTGGCCCAGTATGCGGTGAGCCCGAACGGGGCCATCACCCTGAGCGGGAGCACGGGCTCCCCGACCTCACAAAGCGGCGTCCGGTTCAAGGCCCAGACCGACATCTTGAATGTGCAGGAGGCGAGTCTTTTCCAGACGGCCTTCGCCGGGCTCACCCAGAATTCGATCGCCGACAGCCAAGTGCTGACTTCGGCCCTGAGCAACGCCGCGACCTTGAAAACCGTATTTCCGACCACCACGACGGGCGGCCAGCTCAGTATGATCGCCCGCCTGATCTCGGCCGGCCCCTCCCTCGGGCTCAATCGTCAGATCTTCTTCGCCCAACTCGGGGGCTGGGACCTGCACGCTTCTCAGGTGGCCGCGCATCCGCCCCTCCTCTCGGAAATCAGCCAGGCGCTGAACGCGTTCTATGCCGCCACGGTGGAAATGGGGGTCGCCAATCAGGTGACGGCGTTCACTGCCTCGGACTTCAGCCGCACGTACAATCCCAACGGCAGCGGCACCGACCATGGCTGGGGCACCCATTGCCTGATCATGGGTGGGGCAGTGCAGGGGGGGGATATCTACGGCCGGATGCCCAGTCTGGTCGTGGGCGGCCCGGATGACACCGGACGGGGGCGCTGGATTCCCTCGACCAGCGTCGACCAGTACAGCGCGACCCTGGCCTCCTGGTTCGGGGTGAGTTCCGCGAATCTTTCCACGGTCCTGCCCAACATCGGCCGCTTCGCCCAGCCCAACCTGGGCTTTATGGGATCATGAGCCGCCGCCCCATTATCGCGGCCGTGGCCGTGCTGGCTGTGGCCGGGGGGGCCTGGTGGTTCCTGCATTCGGGGGGAAGAACGGAACTGCCGCCCCCGCCGCTCCCGCCGCCAGTCCGCGCCGCGGCCGTGGTCCCCGGCGTGTGGCCGGCGCGCCGCCCGGCGGAAATCATGCAGGGCACTCCGGCGGGAGTCCTCCACTTCGCTGACGAGCTGGACGCGCCGAATCGGACCGCGCGGGATGATGTCCAGCTTCTCGTCTCGCTGCTGGAACTTTTCCGGCATCTCTCGCACGGCGGCAACCCGGTGGGGGACAACGCCGAAATCACGGCCGTCCTGAACGGGAAGAACAAACTCGGGTACGCTTTCATCCGGCCGGATCACCCTGCGCTCAATCGCCAGGGCGAACTCTGTGACCGCTGGGGCACCCCGTTTTATTTTCACCAGATCTCCGGCACCGTGATGGAGGTGCGCTCCGCCGGCCCTGACCGGCAACACTGGACGGCGGATGACATTGCGGCCAGCCCCTAAGCCGTCTGCCTAGCCCCGGCGGGCGGGGTCGGCACGTTTTAGGCGGCCGACAGTAAGAGTGGCCTTTTTTGGGCACTTTGCTTCCGTTGGGTGGTTTATGGAAAGCATGGGTCCGAAGTTGGGCAAACGACTGAGAATTTACGCAGCCAGCGGGCTGGCGGCGCTGCTCGGCCTCGCTGCCCTCGGCTCCCTGTCGGCCGCCCCCGCCCCGAGCGCCGGGGAGGCCGAGCAACAGGCGGTCTTGAAGCACCTGAACGACGCTTTGACCTGGTACCGCTCGGTCCAAGCCGGCGACCACTGGGTCTTCCAGCCCAGCGACGAATTCTTTTGGGGCAACCAGCACGCACTCGCCAACCAGGCCCTCCAGGAGGCGTTCCTTTGGGGCGAGGCGGAAGCCCAGGCGCTGGCGGCGGAGGAAGGGGCCGCCGGGGGGAGGACGAATGCGACCGCGACGGCGACCGAAAAACGGCTGGCGGAGTGGGCGGAAACGACCGCGGCCCAGGTGCGGGAGATCCAGGCGCAAATCGCGGCCCTCAGTGTCCGGATGCGCGTCGCCACCCCGGAGCAAATGCCGGCCCTCACCGCCCAGCGGGAGGCTCTGCAAGGCGAATTCGACCTGCAGAGCGCCTATCAGGAATCGATTCAAAAGTACGGCACCTTGCTGAGCGGGTCGGACGAGACCAGTGGCTCCGCGACGCTGACTGCCCGGATCAACATCTTGAAACGCTCCCTGCCGCAGGCGTTTACGCCTGTCCCGGCGAACAGTGCAGGCAAGCCTGCGATCGACGCCGCCCCGGCGAAGGGCATCGTCCAGCAAGTCGCCCTCCTCATCACTCTGACCCGCGACCGCCATCAGCTCGCCGTCCTCGGCGAAGCGACGGGCCCGACGGCCAAATTGAAGTTGGAGGCCGATTCCCTCGCTTCGCCGCTGCGGGAGTGGCGGGACCGCATCATGCAGGAGGGATCGGGGGCTTCCGGCCGCATTAGCACCGACGATCTTTCGGCTCTCGGGACGACTCGGCGGACTCTCGAATCGCTCGCCGCTCAATTCAAGCTGGTCGCGACGGGACTCCTCGCCTTGCGGCAGGAGTCCATCGCCCTGGAGCAGAGTCGCGATAACGTCCGGGAGTGGCGCACCTCGTTCGATCGGCGCTACGACGAGGTCGTGCGCGAACTGCTGGGGCGCGCGCTCATGATCGGGGTGTTTCTCTTTCTCCTCGCCCTGGGCTCGGAGATCTGGCGGCGGGCGACCTTCCGCTACGTCAGCGATCTGCGCCGCCGTCGCCAGTTCCTCATCATGCGGCGGTTCACGACCGGCATCCTCATGTCGATCGTGGTGATCCTGGGCCTGGTTAGCAATTTCGGCTCGCTCGCCACCTATGCGGGATTGATCACGGCCGGCGTCGCCGTGGCCCTGCAAAGCGTCATTCTTTCCTTGGCCGGCTACTTTCTCCTGATCGGCCGTTATGGGATCCGGGTCGGGGATCGGGTGACGGTCGCCGGTGTGACCGGCGATGTCATCGACGTCGGGCCCGTGCGATTCTATATGATGGAGTTGGCCGCCTCCACGGGGATCGTGCTCCAGCCGACGGGGCGCCTGATCGTTCTGCCCAATTCGGTGCTGTTCAATACCACCCCCCTCTACAAACAGATTCCGGGCACGGACTATGCCTGGCACACCATGGCGGTCGCCCTCACGCCGGAGGCCGACCAGGCGCTCGTCGAAGCCAAACTGCTCGGGGTGGTCAACGCGGTGTATTCCGAGTATCGCCCGTCACTCGAGCGGCAGCACGACAACGTCGAGCGCCTGATCGACGTCCGGCTGGACGTCCCGAAGCCGGTCGCGCATCTGGGTTATGTCGATTCCGGCCTTGAATTGGTCGTGCGTTATCCCGTCGATTTGCATCGGATGGCGGAGATGGACGAAGCCATCTCCCGGCAGGTGCAGCAGGCCATCGCCGCGGATCCGAAGCTCCAGCAGGGAATCTCCGGAACTCCGCACATCCGGGCCGCGATTAAGACATAAGCCGGAGCGAGATCCGCTATTAGGCTCGCAGGAGCTGACCCGGGACGAGAAATGCTACTTGCCTGACCTTTTGGCGGTGGTACGTTGACTGCTTCCGTCCCTAATCGACATGGTCACCGCCAACACAGAAATCGCGTACAACAGCAAGATCGAGGGCGAGGTCGTCGTGACCCGCGTCGACGCCGCGATCAACTGGATTCGGACCAATTCGCTGTGGCCCATGCCGATGGGACTGGCGTGCTGTGCCATTGAGCTGATGGCGGCGGCGGCCAGCCGCTTCGACATCTCGCGCTTTGGCGCGGAAGTCATGCGTTTTTCGCCCCGGCAGGCCGATGTCATGATCGTGGCCGGGACCGTCACCTACAAGATGGCGACGGCGGTGCGGCGGATTTATGATCAGATGCCGGAGCCGAAATGGGTCATCGCCATGGGCGCTTGCGCCAGCACGGGCGGGATGTACCGCAGCTACGCGGTCTTGCAGGGTGTCGACCGGGTGATCCCGGTGGACGTCTACGTCAGCGGGTGTCCTCCCCGTCCCGAAGCCCTGCTCGATGCTCTGATCATGTTGCAGGACAAGATCAAGCGCGAGCCCTCGGCCAAGCGACTCCACCACGCCTGATCGCGCGATGCCCGCAGACGCCGCTTCCCTCAAGACCCGGTTTCCCCAGGTCACCGAGCGCGCCAGCCTGGATCATCCGGCGGTGGACGTTGCTCCGGCCGACGTATTGGCCGTGCTGCAGGGGCTGCGGGATGAATTCGGGTTCGATCTGCTGACCGACGTGACCGCGATCGACTGGGCAGAGGGCACGACGCCCCGCTTCACCGTCGTCTATCATCTTTATTCCACGGCCGGACACGCCTACCTGCGGGTGGCCTCGGCCTGCGCGGACACCGCCGCTCCGGCCATGCCGAGCGCCACCGCCCTGTGGCCGGCGGCCAACTGGCACGAGCGCGAGGCCTTCGACATGTTCGGGATCACCTTTACGGGCCATCCCGACTTGCGGCGCATTCTGATGTGGGACGGCTACCCCTACCATCCCCTGCGGAAGGAATTCCCCCTGGCCGGCATCGAAACCCCGCTGCCCGATCCCGACGTGGTCGCGGCCACCCACGCCAAGGTGGAAGCGGCCCCCATGATGGGCGGCCCGTTCGTGGCCCTCGACGGGGAGAACAATCTGTCCGCCGCCGAGCCGCGGGCCAAGGACGAGAGCTGGACCGAGAAGCGGGAGAAGCCGGAAAAGAAGGTGGGGCCCTTGACCGTCCCGGAAGCGGCCGATCTCTCCAGTCCGGAGACGTTCGTCTTCCCCGACGCCTTGGCCAAGAACGCCGCCGGCGAATTCGAAACCGAAAAGATGTCGCTGTCGATGGGGCCGTCCCATCCCTCCACCCACGGCGTCCTGCGCGTGCAGCTGGAGATCGACGGCGAGCGGGTGGTGTCGGCGGATCCGGTCGTGGGCTACCTCCACCGCGGCGACGAGAAGATCGCGGAGAACATGACCTACAACCAGTTCGTGCCCTACACGGACCGGCTGGATTATCTCGCGCCCCTGGCCAACAACATGGCCTACGCGATCGCAGTCGAGAAGCTGGCGAAACTGGAGGTGCCGGCGCGCTGCCAGGCGATCCGGGTGATCACGGCCGAGATGGCCCGCATTTCCGCCCATTTGATCGGGGTCGGGGCCTATGCGATCGACGTCGGGGCCTGGTCGGTCTTCCTCTACACTTTCGGCGAGCGGGAAAAGCTCTATAAGCTTTTTGAGGAACTGACTGGGGCCCGCTTCACCACCAGCTACACCCGCATCGGCGGCGTGGCCCGGGATGTGCCGCCGGGCTGGATCGAGCGGCTGCAGGTCTGGATCAAGGACTTTCCCCCTATCATGGAGGAGAGTCTCAAGCTCCTGACCCGGAACAAGATCTTCATGGACCGCACGGTTGGGATCGGCGTGATCAGCCGGAGCGAGGCGATTGCCTACGGTATGAGCGGTCCGAATGCGCGCGGTTCGGGCGTGGCCGTGGATCTGCGCAAGGACATGCCGTACAGCGGCTATGAGCAGTACGAATTCGACATTCCGGTGGGCGCGGCCGGCGACTGCTACGACCGCTTTTTGGTCCGCGGGGAGGAAATGCGCCAGTCGATCCGCATCCTGGAGCAGGCCGCGGCCAAGTTTCCCTCCGGCCCCTGGTACGCGACCGAGGCGAAGAAGATCTTTGGCCCGCCCAAGGAAAAGATCCTGACCTCGATGGAGGAACTGATCCAAAATTTCATGCTCGTGACCGAGGGGCCGCAGATGCCGGCCGGCGAAGTCTATTTCGAGGCGGAGAATCCCAAGGGAGCCCTCGGCTTCTTCATCGTCAGCCGCGGCGGCGGCGTTCCCTGGCGCCTGAAGATCCGCGCCCCCTCTTTCTGCAACCTGTCCGTCCTGCCCCGGGTGTGCGTCGGGGAGATGGTCTCCGACGTCGTCTCGATCCTGGGCTCGCTCGATTTCGTCATGGGGGAGTGCGATCGCTGATGAACCTCAAGCCCGAAACCCTGGCCAAAATCGAGGAAGTGATCCCGCACTATCCGGTGAAGCGGAGTGCGGCCTTGCCGCTCCTGCATCTGGTGCAGGAGGACCAGGGCTACCTTTCGAACGAAGCGATCGAATGGATCGCGGCCAAGCTCGAGCTGCAGCCGATCAACATTCTGGAACTGGTGACCTTCTATCCGATGTTCCGGCAGAAGCCGATCGGCCGGCGGCACATCCGGGTCTGCCGCACCCTTTCCTGCGCCTTGAGCGGCGCCTACGCCACCTGCGCGGAATTTGAAAAGCAGTTCAACACCTATCGCGGCGAGATCTCGCCCGACGGCGAGGTCACGATCGAGTTCGTGGAATGCCTGGCCAGCTGCGGCACGGCCCCCGTCGTGATGGTGGACGACCAATTGCACGAGAAGGTCGACCGGGCCAAGGCCTGCGACCTGGCGGTCAAAATCAAGGCGGAAGCCGCCAAACGGAAATAACCATGGCCGAACAACGCCGACTGATTTTCCAGCACATCGACGAGCCGGGTTACAGCAACGACCTGGCCTGCTACCTGCGCCACGGGGGCTATGAGGTCCTGCGCAAGGTGGTGGCGAAGCCGCCGGCCGAAGTCGTCGACGAGGTGAAGAAGTCCGGCCTGCGCGGGCGAGGTGGGGCGGGTTTTCCCTGCGGCGTCAAATGGACCCTGCTCGACCGGAAGAGCGGCAAGCCGATCTATCTCGTGGTCAACGCCGACGAATCCGAGCCCGGCACCTTCAAGGACCGCTATATCATCCATCAGGACCCCCACCAGATGCTGGAGGGGATCATGATCACGTGTTTCGCCAACAATGTGAAGCAGGCCTACGTCTACATCCGGGGCGAGTTCCCGGAAGGCGCCCGGATTCTGGAGGCGGCGATCGCGGAAGCCCGTGCGGCCAATTTCGTCGGGCCCAACATTCTCGGCACGCCCTATAGCTGCGAAATTTATGTCCATCGCGGCGCCGGTGCCTATATCTGCGGCGAGGAAACCGGGCTGATCGAGTCCCTCGAGGGCAAGCGGCCCTATCCCCGGATCAAACCGCCTTATTTTCCGGCCGTCCTCGGGCTCTATCAGTGCCCGACCATCGTCAACAACGTCGAGACCCTCTGCCATGTGAAGCACATCGCCGCCATGGGGGGCGAAGCCTATGCCAAGATCGGGACGCCCAACAACACCGGCACCCGCATCTTCTGCGTCTCCGGCCAGGTGAAGAAGCCGGGCTATTACGAGTTCGAGGTCGGCAAGCTGACCCTGGGCCAGTTGCTCAACGAGGTCTGCGGCGGCCCGCTGCCCGGCCGCACTTTTAAGGCGGTGATCCCCGGCGGCTCCTCGGCCAAGGTGCTCAAGTTCGGCGAACGCTACAAGGGCAAGCGCAAGGTCGGGGCCGAGATGGTCGATTTTGACTGGGCCCTGGAGGACGTGCCGCTCGACTTCGACTCCCTCGCCCTGGCGGGCTCGATGGGCGGCTCCGGCGGGGTCATCGTCATGGACGACTCGGTCAGCATGGTCGAGGCCCTGGGCAACATCAACGCCTTCTACGGCCATGAGAGCTGCGGCCAGTGCACCCCCTGCCGCGAGGGCTCGGCCTGGATGCAGCGCGTGACCGCTCGGATGGTGCACGGGCAGGCGCGGAAAGAGGATGGCGCCCTCCTGAAAAACATCGCCGACCAGATCGCCGGCCGCACGATTTGCGCCTTTGGCGAGGCCTGCGCCTGGCCGACCCAGAGTTTTGTCGCCAAGTTCGGGGCCGAGTTCGAAGCCTATGCGGCCAAGCCGGCCAAGTCCCCCGCAGCCATTGAATTGGTCTAAGCCATGATCCAGCCCGCCTCCCCCGACCTCATCACCGTCAATGTCGACGGCCGGGAGATCGCCGTGCCCAAGGGCACGAACGTGATTGAAGCGGCGCGTCTCGCCGGGGTCGATGTCCCCCATTTCTGCTACCATCCCAAGCTGACGGTGGTGGGCAATTGCCGGATGTGCCTGGTCGAAACCGGCATGCCGGCGGTGGATCCGGCGACCAAGACTCCGATTCTGGATCCGGCCACCGGCAAGCAGAAGGTCAATTGGGGCCCGCGCCCGGCGATCGGCTGCGCCACCAACGCCGCCCCCGGACTGCACGTGCGGACCACGACCCAGATGGTCAAGGACTGCCGCCAGGGCGTGATGGAATTTCTTCTCATCAACCATCCGCTGGACTGCCCGATCTGCGACCAGGCCGGCGAGTGCATGCTCCAAGAGCAGGCCACCGGCTACGGGCGGGGCTACAGCCGCTACATCGAGCCCAAGAACGTCAAGCCCAAGCGCACCCGGCTCGGGCCGCGGGTGACGCTGGACGACGAGCGCTGCATCCTCTGCTCGCGCTGCATCCGCTTCTGCAACGAGGTGGCGAAGGACGACGTCCTCGGCTTCGTCGATCGCGGCAGCTATTCGACCCTGACCTGTTATCCGGGCAAGCAGCTCGAGAACAATTACTCCCTCAACACGGTCGACATCTGCCCGGTGGGAGCTCTGACCAGCACCGATTTCCGCTTCAAGATGCGGGTGTGGTTCCTCAAGCAAACGCCGAGCATCGACATCGAGAGCAGCGTCGGCGCCAACACCCTGGTGTGGTCGCGCGAAGGCGTGATCCACCGGATCACCCCGCGGCGCAACGACCAGGTCAATGACACTTGGATGTCGGACAGCGGCCGCCTCTTCTACCAGCGGGTGCGGGCCCCCGGCCGCTTGGCCGGAATTAAGATCGGCGACCAGTCCGCGACGCTCGAGGCCGCGATCGCGGCCGCCGGCCGCCTGCTGCAGGGCGGCTCGGTCGCGGTCGTCGGGTCCGGCCAGAGTTCGGTCGAGGAACAGTACCTGACCCGCCAGCTCGCCGACTGCACCGCGGCCCCGGCCTATTTGGTCGGCCGCAGCGGGGTGGGGGACAAGCTGCTCATTTCCGCCGACCGCAATCCCAATGTCCGCGGCGCGGTGGTCACCGGCCTGATCAAAGCCCTGCCCACGGCCAAGCTGGAGGAGCTCGCGATCGCGATCGACGCCGGCCAGGTCAAAACCATCGTTTCGGTGGGCGAGGATCTGATCGCCGCCGGGCTGACCCCGGCGCAATTGGCCAAGGTGGCCGTGATCTATCTCGGGACCCAGGCCGACTGGACGAGTGCCGCCGCCCGGGTGCTCCTGCCGAGCCTGACCGTGTTCGAGAAGAACGGCACCTTCATCAATCAGCAGTTCCGCCTGCAGAAATTCTCCGCGGCCGTCCCCGGGCCGGCCGGCGCGACCGATGACCTGGTCCTCCTGGCCCAGTTGGTCGCCGCCGCGGGCGGGCCGTCCTTGGCGAGCGAGCCTGCCAGTCTTTGGACGGCGCTGGCGGCCGAAGTCCCGGCCTTGTCCGCGATCAGTTTTCGCGGCATTCCCGAGACCGGCCTTGTCCTCGATGGCACGCCCTGGGCGGCCCTAGCCTTTGCCGAAGGCGCCGGCCTCCACTTCCGCCCGGCGGCGCGCACCTGACCATGGATTTTCTCCTCCAGCTCGGCCCGCTGACCAAGGTCATCCTCAAGGGGATCGCCGTCATCGCGGTCATGTTTCCGATCGCCGGGGCCTGCTCCATGGCCGAGCGCAAGGTGTCGGCCTGGATCCAGGACCGCCCCGGCCCGAACCGGGCCCTGCCCCCGTGGTTTGCCTGGGTGCCGGTCCTGGGCCCGATCCTCCAGCGCTTGGGCGCCTTCCACCTTCTGGCCGACGGCCTCAAGTTTCTCTTCAAGGAGCAGCAGGTGCCGCGGCACGTGAACCGGTTCTATTTCATTGCGGCGCCGTTCGTGGCCATGATCCCGGCCCTCACCACCGTGACGGTGGTGCCCTTCGGCGCCTATTTTGACTCGGCCGGCCACCTCATTCCGCTCGTCCTGGCCAACGTCGACGTCGGCTTGCTCGCGGTCTTCGCGGTCTCTTCGCTCGGGGTCTACGCCCTGATCCTGGCCGGCTGGGCCTCCAACTCCAAATACGCCTTCCTCGGCGGCGTGCGGGCCTCGGCCCAGCTCATTTCCTACGAGTTGTCGCTCACCCTGGCCGTCCTGCCGGTTTTCATCTGGATCAACGCCCCGGGCACGGCCGGGACGATGAGCCTCGCTCGGGTGGTGGAATTCCAAAGCCTCCCGGGCTTCTGGGGCGGCACCTGGTTTATCTTCCTTATGCCGGTCTCCGCTCTCGTCTTCCTGATCTCGCTTTTCGCCGAAACCAACCGCCAGCCTTTCGACATGCCGGAATCGGAGTCGGATCTGGTCGGCGGCTACCATACGGAATACGGCGCCTTTAAGTGGTCGCTCTTTTTTGTGGCGGAATATTCCAACATGCTGGTGGGCTCGGCCGTCTTCACCCTCCTGTTCCTCGGCGGCTGGAATCCGCTGCCCTGGTTGTCCTTCGCCACCTTGTCGGGCTGGCTGGGTCTGGGCGGGCACCCGCTCCTGGCCGGCCTCATCTCGCTCGGAATCTTTCTCGGCAAGGTCCTCTTCCTCATCTTCGTCTTTATGTGGGTGCGCTGGACGGTGCCGCGCTTCCGCTACGACCAAGTCATGAAGATCGGCTGGCAGCGCCTCTTGCCCCTCGCTATCGCCAACCTCATTGTCTATGCGATTGCCGTCGCATGGATCCAACGCTGAGACCCACCGCCCATGGCCGTCATCCCCGTTGAACGCAAACCGCTCTCGTTGGCCGAGCGCTCCTATCTGCCGCAGATCGCCAGCGGCCTGAAGACGACGCTGAAGCATTTCTTCCGGCCCAACCAGACCCTGCAATATCCAGAGGAGCGGCCGACGATCCCGCCCGGCTATCGCGGGGTGCCGACCCTGGTCCACGATCCGGCCGGCCGGGAAAAGTGCGTGTCCTGCCAGCTGTGCGAATTTGTCTGCCCGCCCAAGGCGATCCGGATCACCCCGGGCCAACTGCCGGAAGGCAGCGGCGTCGAGCATGTGGAAAAAGGCCCCATCGCCTTCGACATCGACATGCTGCGCTGCATCTACTGCGGGATGTGCCAGGAGGTCTGCCCGGAGGAGGCGATCTTCCTCCAGAACCAGTTTTCCATGTCCGGCTACACCCGGGATGAGATGGTCAATCACAAGGACCGG
>Ga0302320_10020046_pt1 | contig 13375 bp, 11 predicted proteins | sample Bog_T0_3_FD_202130 | JGI IMG/M metagenome (GOLD analysis project Ga0302320, IMG submission 202130) | Peat permafrost microbial communities from Stordalen Mire near Abisko, Sweden - Bog_T0_3 | ecosystem: Environmental > Terrestrial > Soil > Wetlands > Peat | place: Sweden: Abisko, Stordalen Mire...
CCGGGACTCCCGCGTTCTAAGGATGTGTGGCACAGTTGCCTACGCCGCACCTTGCTGCTTTGCCAGGCGTTCGCGGCCCTGTGCCTTTATATCTTCAGCACTGAATTCATCAAACTCGCCCCTATCGGCCTGCTCGATGCCAATTAGCACTTTGGCCCGAATGTCATCGATTTTACTCCGCCGAATCGCGTCCCGGACTTTCAACTCAGAGAGAGCTTCGGCAACCACTTCGCTTTCCGAAAGATACCGGCCGGATTTTACCGCTTCCTCGATAAACTTCTGGTGCTCCTCTTTGAGCGCGATGGCGACCGTGGTCATGGAGGCCACTCTAACAGACCGATAACCGGCCAGCAAGGTGCGTTGAAGCCAGCCCGGCTGGGGCATATTGAACATCCCGGTCCCCGGCAAGCAACATGCTCCAAATATCCCCATTGATGTCCTTTCCACGCCCCCTCATCCTCACCCACCAATGACCGGCGGCTCTCCATACAAAACATTCCTCCGCCCGGCCCTCTTTCAGCTCGATCCCGAGCGCGTCCATCACCTCGCCATGGCCGCACTCCGCGGGCTCGCCCGGCTCCCGTGGCATTCTCACTCCGATTCGCGCCTCGCCCGCGAAGTTTTCGGCATCCGTTTCCCCAATCCCGTTGGCCTCGCCGCCGGTTTCGACAAGAACGCCATGGTCCTCCCGGCCTGGGAAAAACTTGGTTTCGGCTTCGTCGAGGCCGGCACCATCACCGCCGGTGCCCAACCCGGCAACCCCAAGCCCCGCATCTTCCGCCTCCCCGCCCAGCAGGCCCTCATCAATCGAATGGGCTTCAACAACGATGGCGCCGACGCCGTCGCGCTCCGCCTCGCGAGGTTGAAGGCCTCCGGCCGCTGGCCCTGCGTCCCCATCGGTCTCAATATCGGCAAGACCAAGGTCACCCCGATCGAGGAAGCCGCCGAAGATTACCTTTACTCCTTCCAGAAGCTGTTTCCCTTCGCCGACTACTTTGTCCTCAACGTCTCATCGCCCAATACCCCAGGCCTCCGCGCGTTGCAGGACGCCGAAGCCCTCGATCAGCTCCTGGCCGCAATCCAGCGGCGCAACCGCGAACTGAGCCCCACCTCCCGCCTCCGTCCCGTCCTCCTCAAGATCGCTCCCGATCTTGAATTTACGCAGATCGAGGAAATCATTGGCCTGGTCTGGCAGCACGGCCTCGCCGGCATCGTCGCCACCAACACCACCCTCGACCATTCCTCCATCCCCGAGCCCCTGCGCCAGCAGGGCGGCCTGAGCGGCAATCCCCTCCGCACCCGCTCCACCGAAATCATCCGCTTTATTACCGGCCGCACTTCCATCCCCGTCATTGCCACGGGCGGCATCATGGACGCCGCTTCAGCCATGGAAAAATTCGATGCTGGCGCATCGCTCGTCCAACTCTACACCGGCTTCATCTACGAAGGTCCCGGCCTCATCCACCAAATCAATTCCGCAGTTATTGGCTCTCCTACTCCTCAGGCTTCGGAGAGTCATCCAGCTCAAAGTTGACCACGTCAAACGTGATCGGTCCCACCTGCTGCGGAGTCGGCGGTGCGTCTGTCGTGAACGTCAGAATGTTTGCGCCCGGCGCAAGTACCACATGCAGGTTCGCCACCTTCGCCGGGTGCTGCTGGTCCACATGAAAACTCTCATACGCCCCCGCCCCCTGGATCGTCACGGTCCGTGCCGACAGCGACGCGATGAAGAAATTCGCATACCTGTCCACGGGGGCGCTTCCCGAGTTCGTCAGCAGCAGCGTCGAACCATTCCCACTCGACAGCCGGTCCCGCTGCCCTGTCGCCGAGTCCTGTTCCCCATACCATCCGGATGCAAAGAGCGGTCCCGGCGGCGGCAACTCAGGATTCGGCCACGGGCGCAACACCACGCAATACAGGTCCTTCAAGGGGCTCTCGAGGACCTGTGTTCTCCCCGCCGCCTTGTATTCATTCAGCAGCCCCTCGCCCTTGTCCGGGTAACCGGCGCGATTGACATAAATCCCGGAAAATCCATACCGCTCCAGCGTGGCAATCTGCTGCCCGGGCGTCATCCCCACGATGACCCGCTGCCACGCATCCTGGACCCGGCCTTTGTCGGAGCCGAAGGAGTAACGCAGATCCTTCGTATAGAGATACGGACGGAAGTGCTCATAAGCGGACACTCCCGGGATCGGATTCTCCGGGAAATCCATTACTGGCAATTGAAATACCATCCCGCCCTTGGGCAGAGTCGCCTCCATCCCCTCGGCAAAAAGCCGGTCGGAGTTTACGACCGCCGCGGTGACCCCGATATCCTCGCCGCTCGATGGCGGCAGGAACTCCCATAGCCCAATCACCGCGACCGCAATTGGCGCCACCAGCGGCCATGGCGACGGCCAGCGGCGGGCGAGGAGGGTCAGGCGGCGGGCGGCGAAGAGCAGTGCGAGGCAGTCGATTACGATGCAGTAGCGGGTAGTAGAGCGAAATAGCTGAAAACCTTCCACCCCGATCAAGCCATTAATTCCACCTACAGTAGCGAAGAAGAAGATCCAAAGGGTGAGCGTTGCCTCGAGCGGAATCCGCTTCCGGTCCCGTGCAATGGCAACGCGCACGGTGTAAACAGCCAGCCACAGGAAGGCCGCGATGCCCATGATCCCGAAGTAGCAGGCGGGGGGCACTTCCGCGGGCAGGATGGTCGATGCGTAAAACCGCCGGCCGATCTCCGCCAGCGCCGGGATCCTGTGTGTCGGGAAGGGGATGAAACAATCCACCAGCTTCAGGCCGTAATACTCGAGTTGTCCGTAGTTGCGCACCGCGGCGCTCGGGTTGCGCCCATGGAGCAGCGAATAACCGAAGGTATGCAGGTTCATGCTCATGAACGCCGCGAAGGCCGTGCATCCGATGCTCAATGCCGGAAGCGCCGCCCTCCATCCGTGGCGGACCCATTGGATGATCAGCCCGATCCCGATCATCTGGATGATGATGCTGGTGTAATAGACATTCTGCCATCCCGTGAGCACAGCCACGGCAATCGCGATCCAGTAGCGCCTGCTCCGGAAGCGCAACCCCTCTCCATTGCTGATCCAGAAAGTCACGAGCACCCCCAGCGCCACGTGCCAGTAGGCCGTGATCACCGAATGGTGCAACGAATGGGCGAATCCATACGGCGCCAGCCCGAAGAGAAGCGCCCCGGTGAAGCCCCATTTCCAGTCGCACTTCAGCCGCCGGGCCGCGTAGAAGAACGCGAGCGCGGCCAGCGTCTGGAGGAACATGATCAGGAAGTTGCACGCGGCAAACAATCCCACCACCTTCGCGAGCATCCCGGTGCCCCAGATCATGAAGTCCTCGCTCACCGGATAGTCGTTCCAGTTCGCCGGATACGGGGCACCCAGTTGCGGCACACTATGGAAAAGCGCCGGCCAGTAATTTCCATCCTCGGCGGCCTTGAAGCCCGCCATGTTCCCCTTCACGTCCGAGCGGTCCGGCTGCAACCCATACTCAATCGGCACGCCCCACGCGTCTGCGCTCAATCGGTCATAGACCGTGCACCAGACCATGATGCAGATCAGCGCCAGTGCCAGATACCGGAGCAGTTCCATTTCGGATCCGGCGGATTTCGATGCGGTACGCTTGACCGCCGCCCTGGCCTGGGCCTTGGGCGCCGGCTTGTGCTGCGGTCGTTGGGGGGAGGGGGTTTTACGAGCTTTGGCCACGGGGGCGGGAGTATGCTGAGGTGTTATGCGGCAGGCAATGCCGAATGGGATGGATTCAAACGGGTTCGATTAAAAAGCAAGAAGCGCGCGCTGAAAAAAGTCAGCGCGCGCTTGTACCCTACTCACGACCGGGAGCGTGGCTCAAGCGCTCCAGGATCCACCAAATTATTCTTTCGGCTTGAGAACCAGGTACTGGCTCCGGCCGTTGCCGGCATCGGGTTCGTTGGTCCCGCCACTGGTCCACACGTGAAGCAACACGCGCTCATTCTTATCGATGTTGTTGCCTTCGGTGACTGCTTCGTCGGCGTTTGCCAGGGGCTTGCGATTCATCTCGAGAATGACATCCCCCTTGCGCAGCCCGGCGTCGTATCCCACCGAGTCCTGGGCCACGTCCGTCACGAGGACACCCTTGATATCCTTGGGCAGTTTCAAGTCCGCACGGGAGGCGTCGTCCAGGTCGCCGACGGTGATCCCGTCCAGCACATTGGATTTGCCCTGCGACTGGGTATTCTCGCTGAGCTCCGTGGGCGAACCCTGGGATCCCAGGGTGACCTCCGCGGTTTTGGTTTGCCCGTCCCGCAGGTAAGTCACGGTGATCTTGTCGCCGGGGCTCATGCCCCCTACTGTCAGGCGAAGGGCGTGCGGATCGGCAATCGGCTTGCCATCGACCCCGGTAATGATGTCGCCATTTTTGAGACCTGCCTTGTCCGCGGCGCTACCATCGGTGACCTCGGCAATGAGCGCGCCTGGCTGGTCATCCGGTACCTTGAATTGCTCGGCCAGGTCCGGCGTCAATGGTTGAACCACGGTGCCAAGATAGCCGCGTGTAACCTTTCCGTATTTCAACAAACTGTCGATTACGTTATGCGCCAGGTTCGAGGGGACCGCGAAGCCGATGCCCTGGTTCCCGCCGGTTCGGCTGTAAATCGCCGTATTGATCCCGACCAACCGCCCCTCGGTATCCACCAGGGCCCCGCCGGAATTGCCCGGATTGATCGAGGCATCCGTCTGGATGAAATCTTCATAGGATGTAATTCCAATCCCACCCCGTCCCAGCGCGCTGATGATACCCGATGTAACTGTGTTTGTAAGTCCAAACGGGCTGCCTACCGCCAGCACAATGTCGCCGACCTTGGCCTGGTCGCTGTCCGCGAAAGTAATTACCGGCAGGTTTTTGGCGTCGATGCGAAGCAGGGCGAGATCGCTGCTCGGATCATTGCCTACGACTTTCGCCTTGTATTCATGTCCATGGTCGCCAATCCGGACCATGATTTCATCGCCGGCCTCAGCCACGTGATTATTAGTCAGGATAAGACCATCCGCACTTACAATGACACCTGAGCCCAGTCCCTCGACCTTGCCGCCTTCCCCTTCGTCGCCATCCGGGTTATTCGGTATCCCAAAGAAATGGCGCAGCGTCGGGTTATCCATCGAATTCGGCTGGTCCTTCACTTCCTTGCTCGTAAACACCGTCACGATGCTGGGCCCCACCCTGTCCACGATGGGAGCGAAGCTGTTAATGGCTCCGGTGCTCCGCGCGAGGGGGGTCGTATCCACCTGGATCTTCGGCGGCGTGGCGCCTGGCGCACTTTGCGCCCGCACCGGCACAGTTGCCAGGGGGCCCATTGTTACTGCCATCGCGGCAGTGGTCGCAGCCCGCGCCAGGCGGGCGGTAAAGGTTGATTTAGTACGGGTGAGCCGGACAGCCCGCGAATAGCGCGCCATCCACCAAGGGATCGGAGAATTCATGTGTGATAATGTTACGTACTGTCAACCGCTCGGGAGGATTGGTTGAAGCAATACCATCCGACAGCATGATCCGTGATTTTGTTCACTGCCGCTTGGTCGGAAGCGCTGAAAATTCAGCCATCAAACCTATTTCAAGCCGCGAAATCACCTTACTCAGCGTGCCCAACGCACACGCATGAGTCTCAACAGACTTATACGTCCTATCCGCCCGCCGCCTGCCGCTACAGCCCTGGGTGCACCTTCTCCTCCCGCGGCCGCTCAATGTGCCCCCCAAAGCCTTTGCGCATGGCTGAGAGCACCTTCTCCGCAAAAGAATGCTCGATGCGCGACCGGAATCGGGTAAAGAGTGCCGCCGACAAAACCTCCGCGGATATCCCTTCCTCAAGCGCCGCCGCAATCGTCCAGCGGCCTTCCCCGGAATCCTCGACAAATCCCGTGTACGCCGCCAGTTCCCCGTCGGTGGCCATGGCTTGCGCCGCAAGGTCCAGCAACCACGAGGAGATCACGCTGCCCCGCCGCCAGAGTTCGGAAATGTCCGCGAGGTTCAGGTCATAGGAAAGTCCCTTCGGCAGGTGGTCGGAATGCGCCCCGCGCAGGATGTCGAACCCTTCGGCGTAGGCCTGCATCACCCCGTACTCAATGCCGTTATGGATCATTTTCACGAAATGTCCCGAGCCCGATGGTCCGCAATAAAGATAACCCTCCTCCGCGGTGCCCTGGCCTGAGCGGCCCGGAGTGCGCGCGATATCCCCGATCCCCGGCGCCAGCGTCTTGAAAATTGGGTCCAGCCGCTCAACCGCGTCCTTGGGGCCGCCCATCATGAGGCAATAGCCGCGATCCAGTCCCCAGACGCCGCCGCTGGTCCCCACGTCGACGTAATGGATCCCAGCTGGCTCGAGCGCGTGGGCGCGCCGGACATCGTCTTTGTAAAAGGAGTTGCCCCCATCGATAATCGTATCGCCCGCGGCAAGAAGTTTCCCCAACGCCAGCACGGTCTCCTCCGTCGGATCCCCAGCCGGAACCATGATCCAGACCGCGCGGGGCGCCTCGAGTTTCGAGACCAGTTCCTCCAGCGAGCCGGCGCCGGCCGCACCACGGGACACGAGCCCCTTCACATTGTCCGCGCTTCTGTCAAATCCCACACATTCGTGGCCGCCGCGCATCAGTCGCTGTGCCATGTTTGCGCCCATGCGCCCTAGTCCGATCATGCCGATTTTCATAAATTATTGGGGTGTTATGCTATGGTTGCTTCGTTCGCCCTTCCCCCGGTACGGCAAGGCGGGCGGGGCGCCGCCGGTTTGCGTGCCCGCCCGGATATTCGCCGGGAGATTTCCCTCCGGCAATCAGTTTTCCGCCACGAACTTCAGCGACACGGAATTCATGCAATATCGCAGCCCCGTCGGCGCCGGGCCATCGTCAAAGACATGTCCCAGGTGGGAGTCGCACCGCGCACACCGTACCTCCTGGCGAACCATGCCGTAGCTCGTATCCTGCACCGTCCGGACCGACCCCTTCACCGGCTCGTAGAAGCTCGGCCAGCCCGTCCCGGAATCGAATTTCGTCGATGCGTCAAAGATCAGGTTGTCGCATGCAGCGCAATGGTACTTTCCCTTCCCATGATGGTTCCAGTAGGCATTGCAAAAGGCCGCTTCCGTGCCGGCTTCGCGCATCACAGAATATTGTTCGGGCGTCAGGATTTTGCGCCATTCGTCGTTGGTAAGGGTGACTTTCTTGTCCATGGGTATGGCTTCCAATTTTGCGCGGATGGCTGCCGCCGCCGGGCTGTCTGGTTGTTGTTGCGAGCGTGCATGGATCGCGACCGCCGCACCGGCTGCCGCCAGGGCAATGGTCTTCAAGGCATTACGCCGGGTGAAATGCATGGTGTTCGTCATAATACGCATGTTGATTGAAATTGGGATGCTCTTATCTGAGGGGACACCCGATCCTTTATTCCCGGGGGCTCCCCCTTAATCGATTTGCCCCCGGGTCCGGCCCATGCTCTGACTTGCGCTGCCATGCTCGTTTTCATCGTGCCGCTCCAGAGCCCGCTCGCCTCTTCCAATTGGGCGCTCGTCTCCGCCTTGTGCGAGCGCACGCTGCGCTCCATCTGCGCCCAGACCGCCGGACAGTTCCGCCTTTTCCTCGTCTGCAACCAGGCCCCGGCTATGGCCTTCAGCCATCCCGACCTCACGATCATCGAGGACGATTTCCCCATCCCGGAGCGCACCACCGCCGCCCGCATGTTTGACAAGCACGAGAAACTGAAGCGCGGCATGATCGCCGCCCGCAACCTCGCCCCCTGCCACGTCATGTTTGCCGATGCCGACGACTGTGTCCACCGCGGCCTCGCCGAGTGGTGCGGCAAACACCCCGGCCACCCCGGATGGTACATCACCGACGGATATATCCACACCACCGGCAGCCCATGGCTCTACCGACGCCGCGACTTCGACCAAATCTGCGGCACCGCCGCGCTCGTCCATTGCGAGCCCGCGGACTTCCCCCGCCAGATGTCCGACCCCAAGGGCGACTTCCTCATGATCGACCGCGGCCATTTCGAGTTCCGCGATCCCGTCCGCATGCACGGCCGCCAGCTCGAACCGCTTCCATTCCCCGGCGCCGTCTACGTCACCGCCACGGGCGAGAACGATAGCGGTATCTCCCTCCGGCAATGGCGCGGCAAGAAGATGTTCCTCAAGAAGCTGCTCAACACCCGGCTCCTCACCTCGCGCCTTCGCGCCGAATTCGGCCTCTACGATCTCCCCGTTCCGCCACCGCCCGTACATTCCACGTAAAGCCGCTCGTACGCGGCCGCCATCGTCTCGGTCGAAAAGGATGCCGCAGCCAGTTGCCCCGCCGCCTTGGCCCGGCGGGCGATCTCCCCCCGGTCCCGCAACGCTTCCATCCACGCATCCCCCTCCTCAGGTACCCGAAACGAGTTCCCCTCGTCCAGGAAGGGCATCTCCCGGTACAACCCCTCCGAGACCGCGCACGGTAGCCCAGCGGCCATAGCTTCCAGCACCGCAAGCGGCATCCCCTCGTACTCCGCGGTGTGCAGCAGCAAATCCCCACTTGCCAGCAGTTCCGGCACATCCTGACGCCAGCCCAGTCGACGTGCACCAAACCCGCCGCTCGCCGCCCGCGCATCCCACTCCGCCGCGACGGGTCCATCGCCGATCCACAAAAACTTCGCCTCCGGCACCCGCGTATGGATCTTCTCCGCCAGGTCCAGGAAACGCAGGGGCCGCTTCTGCGCGGTCATCCGCCCCACCGCGAGGATCGCCAGGTTTCCCTCGGCCAATCCCAATTCCGCCCGCCTCCGGTTCCGATCAGCCTCCGGCATCGCCGGAGGAATCGGCACCCCGTTCGGGATCGCCACAATCCCCTTCCGCCGCCCAAGAAACTTCTCCAGGTCCGTCTTTCTCGGCTCCGATACCGTCACCATCGGGCTTCGATACCCGCGCAGTACCCAGCGCGACACCCAGTCCCGCAGCCATGCCTGCTTCGCTCCCAGGTAGGCCGCGCTTTGCGTCATGTGAATCGTGCAGAGGGTGGGGCATTTCAGCAGGCGAAGCCCCCGCAGCAGGTCCAGCCCATCCTCCAGGTTCTGTTTGTTCAGGTGGACAATATCCGGCTTGAGCGCCTTCCATTCCCGCGCCACCCGCCTCGGCGTCGTTCCGTCCAGAAGCGTATCCAGCGATCGTCGCGGCCGGTCGTAGGTATTCACATACTCCGCCCGTTGCACCGTGCCGAATGCCTCAAACCGCCCCGCAACCTCATTCATCCGGCCATGATCGGATACCCACAGCATCACCTTATGCCCGCGCCGCGCCAGCGCTTCCCCCAGGTAAACCAGGAACGTCTCTCCTCCGCCTCGCGAACCCGAGCTGCTGCTGACAAATAGAATTCTCATCGCCTCCCCAGAACCTCCCCGAAGACATCCACCCACTTTGCCGCACCCTTGTCGGGTGTCCACGCATCCGCCTTCGCCCGCGATGCCGCGCCCCACCGCCCCGCCAGCGCCGGCTCCGCGGCAAAGCGTTCCATGCAGCGCGTCAGCGCCGCCACATCCCCCACCGGAAACATCTTCCCGTTCACCTCGTCCTCTACCAGGTCATGCCCCGCGCCGACAGCATCCGAGCAGATCACCGGCAGTCCCGCCCCAAGCGCCTGGTTCACCACCACGCCCCAACCGTCGTAATTGCTCGGCAGAATGAACACATCCGCCCGCGCAAAGAGCCCCGGCAGTTCCTCCGGCGCCTTAAAACCCGCATACTCGATGCGCGCTCTCACCTCCTCCGGCAGCCAGGCCAGCATCGCAGGCAGCTCCGCCTCCCGCCCCGCCAGCAGCAGCCGCACACCGGCGTGCCGCCCGGCCACAGCCGCAAACGCCTCCAGCAACCCCGGCAGCCCCTTCCGCTCAATCATCTGCCCGCAAAATAGAAACACCGTTTTCCCAGCCTCTCTCTGCGGGCGCGGTGCATCCATGAAAGCCCCGAGTTCGCAGTGATACGGAATGGAATAATGCCGCGGCTCCGGAAACCGCACCTCGTATTGTCGCTCCGCCAGCGACCCGATCCCCACAATCGCCGCCGCGTCATGCACCGGCGCTGTCAGCGCGTTATGAATCGCATCCCTCCGACTGGGCGCCCGCTCCGCCAGCCGCTCACCCCAGAAGATCCACGGCTTCCTACTCAACCCAAAGCGTATCACCCATTGCGCCGTCACTGACATCAGCGTATTCAGAACCACCAGTTGCCGGTCCCCATAATCCGGCGGCGGAAAATTCACATGGCATCGTGCCGTCCCGACGGGAAACCAGAACCCCCTCAGGATCCGCGAGTAGCCCGGCAGCGCCTTCTCGGGCCATGGCGAATCCGGCGCCGCCGCCTCCAGGTAATCCACCCGCAAATCGACATCATCGCGCCGCGCCAGCGCCGCAAACAGATCCCGCTGGTAAGGTGAGGGGACCACCGAGAGAAACGCGACCCGGTATTTCATGCGCGGTTTCCTATAGGGCTTCCAGCAGGGCGATCATCCGTTCCGCCGTTTGTCGTATGTGATACTGCGCGCGAAAACAATCCGCTGCCGCAGTTTTCATCCGTTCCCTTTCCTCCGGCCCCAGCGCCATCCAGCGTTCCAGCAGCCGCGTCGTCCCTGCCAGGTCATCCAGTTCCGCAAAGCCCGCGCCTGCCGCCGTCACCTGCCCGTGGATGTTCACCGCCGTCGAGAGCAGCGCCGGCACGCCGCACGCCAGCGCCTCCGCCACGGCGATCCCAAAATTCTCCTGGTGCGACGGCAGCGCGAACACGTCCGCGCACCGGAACGCCCCCCACTTCTCCGCACCCTCCAGCATCCCGGTAAAATGCGTCCCCGGTTCCGCCGCCTCGATCTCCGCCTGGTACGCCGCATCCGCGCAGGGGCCCGCCATCAACAATTCCCATCCTGGGCGCTTCGTTGCCGCAAATGCCTGCGCCAGCAGCTCGCACCCCTTTTTCCGGTCCACCCGTCCCAGGAATAGCACGATCCGCTTTCCCTTCAGTTGCGGGAACCGCCTCAAGAACGCCTCCCGCTGCCCATCCGCGTCCCTTGGCGGCTCCGCCACGCCTAGCGTCACCAGTTCCTCCGCGCGCCACGCCGCACCGAGGCTTAACGGCGCCCGCGCCATCTCGTCCCCGCTTGTAAACAGGACTGCGCGCGCCTTGTGCAGCACCCTCTTTTCCACCGCCTCCCAGTACACTCGCTTCTTCAAGCCCCGGCCTCCATGCTCCACGCACCATGGGTCCAGCATCCCGTGCGGGAAAACATAATACGGCGTATCCCGCGTCGAGAGCCCCAGCCACGCCGCCGCCCCGTGATATTGCCACAGCCCGTGCACGAAGATCGCGTCGTGCCGCCGTGCCTCCTCGCGCAGCCACGCCACCAGCCCCGTGCGAAATCCATACCGCCCGTATTGCGACTCGTTCCCCGCCGCCACGATCTCCAGACCATCCGGCGCCGGTCCCGTTTGCGCCGTCAGCAGAGCCGCGTACGCGCGGTGCCCCATGGCCGCGTGCTCCCGCGATACCGCCCGCAAAAACTCCACCGGCCCGCCGGCTGCAGGGTCCAGCGAATCGACAAGATGCAGGATCGAGCGGCCCATGTCTTATGCGCCCCGGGAGGTCGCGTCCATCAACGGGGTGCCCGGGCAATTTGAGGCCGCATCGGCCCGCGGCGCTGCTGGGCCTTACGGCGATTCAGCCAAAGGAATACATACCCCAGCACCAGCCCCGCAAGGCTCGGAAGGAGCGCCGTGCTGCACCAGTTCATCGAGCGCATTGTGATTACCGCCGAGAAAAATCCCGATGCATACACAAGGATGCCGAACTCGGAATTTTTCGGCGAGGCAAGCAGGTTCCACCACGCGCAGCATGCGCCAAAGAACACCGACATCAGGAACACCGCCACGTACCCGTGCATCATGTATTCCTCGCCCACCACGCTGGTCGCCACCGTCCAGCCCTCCGCGCCAAAGATGTCCTCGACGGTAATGCTCATTCCCTCCGGCTTCCCCGGCCACAGCACCCGCGGGATCGGATGGATCAGCGACAGGTAGGGAATTTCAAATCCCGTATAGTCGTGGTGCGCCGGGAAATACTCGGCGATGCGGGAGATCGCATACAAATTATTGTCCACCGCAAGGCCCTGGCCCTCCGCCGTATTCGATTGGTCGGTGTAATAGTGCTTGAGGATGTAAGCCTCGAGCCCGACGTCACGGAAATCGAGCATCAGCTTGGTCGATACGATCAACGTCACCGCGCACAGCGCTGTTACCAGGAAGATCTCCTTCGTCTGGCTCTTATGCGCTGCGAACACATACCCGATCAGGAACGTCACCAGATAGGACGCAAAGATATTCCGCGTCCCGCTCGAGAACCCGTAAAAGAGCACGAAGATTACCCCCAGGAAGACCAGCGCCACCGCGACGATAGGGTACTTTTTCCGGCGCGCCATCAGGATGCCCCCCAGCGGCGGCACCAGGTACAGGATCATGCTCAGCTCATAAAGCATCGCCTTCCAGTCCCCGAGCCGGCCGCGCTGCCATGGCTGGGCAAAGCGTGGCTGGATAAAGTAGGCGACCAGGTAAACGAAATTGAAGTCGACCGCGATCAGCATGTTTAGGAAGCCGATGGCCATGCACGCCCAGAAGATCCAGAACAGGACTTTGCTCGGCACCTCCTGCTGGAAGAGCTTTTGCAGCGGGTGCTTTCGCGTCGGCGGCACGAGGTGCCGGCCCACCACCATCCCCGCATAGGCGCAAATGCATGCCAGCACCGCGATCCGCGTCCACTCCATGTTCGCCAGCGAGTCGTATTCCCGCTGCTGCACGAGGAATTCCGCCAGCGTCAGGAAATAGAGCGACATCAGCGCCATCACATCCGTCCGCACCACGTTCTGGATTCCACGCCCCAGGTCCATCACCACGCTCACCGTGATGCTTGCCAGCACGCCGTAGGCGCCAAACCGGGCCACATCCTCCGGCGTCTGTCCCCGCAGGGCGAATGCCGTAATGCCGAATCCTACGAGGCACATGACACTTCCCGCCAGGTTCGGATGCGGCGGAATCTCCGCCGGATCCATGGGTGGCCGTTCGTCCTTCGACGGCGTGGGTCCCGTCGCCCGCGGACTAGGGATCAATTGTGGCCGTGGGCCATTGGGGCGCGGAACAGCTCTAATCATGGGGTACCATTGGAAATAAGGATGATCGAGCCACAGTTAAAATGGGATTGGACCTCCCGTCGCATGGTGACAGAAGGAGCCTTATTTTCACCGCGATGCAAGTTTCCTGCCAGCCTAATGCTGAAACCTTGGGAAGCTGAACTGTGGGAGGCCAATCCTGGGCTCGCGAACCTCCCGATTGGCATCCGCAATAA
>Ga0302320_10020047_pt1 | contig 13375 bp, 13 predicted proteins | sample Bog_T0_3_FD_202130 | JGI IMG/M metagenome (GOLD analysis project Ga0302320, IMG submission 202130) | Peat permafrost microbial communities from Stordalen Mire near Abisko, Sweden - Bog_T0_3 | ecosystem: Environmental > Terrestrial > Soil > Wetlands > Peat | place: Sweden: Abisko, Stordalen Mire...
CATGACCGGGGGCTGGATCAGCGGCATCAACGCCATGTACGAGTACGCGGCGACAGAGATCTGCGGCAGCAGCTTCGGCGCCAGCTTCACCGCCATGAAGATCGCCATCGGCCCGTCTGCGCCGCCGATGATGCCGATCGCGCCGGCCTCGTAAATGCTGAAGCCCAACAGCTTGGCGCTGATCAGGGCCACGAAAATACCGAGATGCGCCGCCGCGCCCAGGATCACCAGCTTGGGATTGGCGAGCATCGGCCCGAAATCCGTCATCGCGCCGACGCCGAAGAAGATCAGCGGCGGCAGGATCAACATCGAGACGCCCAGATAGGCGTCATAGAACAGCCCGCCCGGCTCCAGCAGGCTCGATCCCGGGACGTTGGCGATGATGCAGGCGAAGCCGATTCCAACCAGCAGGAGCGGCTCGTACTTCTTGACGATCGCAAGAAGGATCATCGCGACCCCGACCGCCATCATCACTACGTTGCCCCAATAGAACTGAGCGAGACCGGTTTGCTCGCCCAGCGCAGCCAGGAACGACAAGGTCTGGTCGAACATGATTTGATTGTCCTTGCCGTGCCTGATGTCGCCGGTCAGAAATCGCGACGCCTGCTGTCCTCAACGGGTTTGTCGATGCGGTTCACATGCGCATTTTGTCCTCATCGAGCTTGCCGAATTTGTCCAGATAACGCAGCAGGCTGATGATCAGGCCGATGCCCGCAATCATGACGAAACAGAGAAAGAAATCGATCACGCTGAGAATGATCGCAAACGTCGTCGTGTCTTTGTTCACGTGAATCTCCTGCGGGAGCGAGGCGCGGCCCGACTTGCTGGCGCGCCGCGAGACGTCATAGGGAATCGCCCGCGGAACACCGCTTTCGGCGCGTTCGCGTCAGCAGCGCACTCATTCCAAGGTCATCAGCACTTGGCCGGTCTCGACAGCCGCGCCCACCTGAGCGGCGACATTGACGACCTTGCCGGCGATCTTGGAGAACACCTCGGTCTTCATCTTCATCGCCTCGACGGTAGCGACCTTGTCGCCGACCGCGACGACGCCGCCGACAGCGACGTCGATCGAGCGCACCACGCCGCCGATGGGCGCTGCGATGGCGCCGGGTCCGGCCGCCGTGGGGGCGGCGGCAACGGGCGCAGGCGCCGCCGGGGCGGGCGGCGCAACAGCCGCGGGCGCCGCGGGCGCCGCGGGCGCCGCGGGAGCGGCGGCGGCCTGATCGAGATCCTCGACAAGCACTTCGTAGCTGTGGCCGTCTACAGTGATCCGCAAGTTCTTACGCATGCTTTGTTTCCTCGAATCTGCGCTTTAGCGAGGTTTATGCGAGGTCTGTTGCAGCCAGCGGCCCTCGATCGCCCAGATCTGCCCGGCGCTGCTGGTCTCGATATGAATGAGCCGGTGAGCGCCAAGTATCGCGTGGGCGGCCGCGGCTATCACGGCGATATGCTCGGCGGGCGGCCCCGATCGCGGCGCCGGCGGCGGCGCCGACAACGCTGCCCGGGCGGCCGGCGCGCCTGCTGTTTCCTGATGAGGGCGGTCATGGCGGCGCTGAAACGCATCGACAATTCGCCACGCCCAGTAGATCAGACTGAGAACTCCAACAATGGCCAACCAGTTGCCGATCGCGCCGCCAGTCAGTTTGTCGTAGATGGCGTCGAAATTGTTCATAGCGGGATATTCCCGTGTTTCTTCGACGGCCGCGTCTCGCGCTTGTTGCGTAGCTTGCGCAGCGCCAGCGCGACGGTCCAACGGGTTTCCGCAGGTTCGATCACGTCAGTGATGTAGCCGTCGCCTGCCGACAGATACGGCGATGTGAACTCCGCCCGATAGGCCGCGGCCAGTTCGACTTCTTTGGCGCGGCGATCGGTCGCCGCCTTCAGTTCCTTCCGGTACAGCACGTTGACAGCGCCTTCAGCGCCCATCACCGCGATCTCGGCGGAGGGCCAAGCATAGACGAAATCGGCCCCCAGCTCTTGGCTGCACATCGCCAGATACGAGCCGCCGTAGGCCTTGCGCATGATTACCGTGATCTTGGGCACGGTCGCAGCGGAATAGGCGAACAGCAGCTTGGCTCCGTGGCGGATGATGCCGCCGCGTTCCTGTTCGATGCCCGGCAGAAATCCGGGCACGTCCACCAGCGTCAACAGCGGGATGTTGAAGGCGTCGCAGAAGCGGACGAACCGCGCGGCCTTGTCTGAGGCGTCCATGTCCAGAGCGCCGGCTCGTACGGCTGGTTGATTGGCGACGAGACCGACCACCATGCCCTCGATACGCGCGAAGCCGACGAGGATGTTCTCGGCGAAGGCGGCGTGCACCTCCAGGAAGTCGCCGTCGTCCACGAGTCGCCCGATCACGGCATGCGCGTCCATCGGGTGCGAACTGTCCTCGGGGATCAGCGCGTTCATCCCCTCGTCCGGGCTTTCGTCGACATTGGCTTTGGGGCGATGCGGCGGTTCCTCGGCGTTGTTCATCGGCAGGAAGCTCAGCAACCGCTGCACGAGGGCGATGGCGTGACGGTCGTCGTCGGCGACGAAATGCACGTTGCCGCTGACAGAGGCGTGCATGGCCGCGCTGCCGACCTCGTCCATCGTCACCACTCTGCCCGTCACCGCTTTGATGACCTCGGGGCCGGTGATGAACAGGTCGGCGTGCGACTTCGTCATGATGATGAAGTCCATCAGCGCGGGCGAATAGGCGGCGCCGCCGGCGCAGGGCCCGCAGATCACTGCGATCTGCGGCACCAGGCCGGAGAGCAATACGTTTTGGTAGAACACCTGACCGTAGCCCGACAACGCATCCACCGCTTCCTGAATGCGAGCTCCGCCGGAATCGTTGAAGCCAACAATCGGCATGCCCGTATGCACCGCCGTCTGCATGGCCTGGACGATCTTGCCCGCGTGCATCTTGCCGAGCGTGCCTGCGGCGACGGTGAAGTCCTGGCTGAAGGCGGCGACGGAGCGGCCGCCGACATAGCCGGTCCCAACCACGACGCCGTCGGCGGGAAGTTCCTTCTGCTGCGCGGCGCCGGCCTGACGCACGCTGCGAGCATGCATGCCGATCTCTTGGAAGGTGCCATCCTGAAACAACACGTCGAGGCGTTCGCGGGCGGTCAGCCGGCCCTGCTCGTGGCGGGCGCGCGCCTTATCCTCACCGCCGCCGGCGCGAATCCTGGTCCTTCTGTCTCTCAAGTCAGCGAGAACTCTGGCGCTCAAGGTCATGGTGGGTCGCCTTTTCCAGCCGGGACGCGAGGAGCCTTCAGATCTGCTCTAGTTCCGTCAAGCAGCCGTTGAAGTCCTTAGGGTGCAGGAACAGCACCGGCTTGCCGTGCGCGCCGATCGTCGGCTCGCCGTTGCCCAGTACGCGCAGCCCCTTGGCTTTCAATTCGTCGCGCGTAGCGAGGAGGTCGCTGACTTCGAAACACATGTGATGGATGCCGCCCGAAGGGTTCTTCTCGAGAAAGCGTGCGACCGGGCTGTTGGCGCCCAACGGCTGCAGCAACTCCAATTTGGTGTTCGGCAGTTCGACGAACACCACCGTGACGCCATGCGCCGGCTGCGGTAGCGGCGCGGACACTTTGGCGCCGAGGGCGTCGCGATAAATGACTGTCGCCTTGTCTAGATCGGGGACCGCGATCGCGACGTGATTGAGCTTTCCAATCATCAATGTCTCCTGTGAGCCGCTCCGGCTCGGAGGTTAAAAGCCGCCGAACGCATCCGCCTTGTTGACCCACGACCGGCGTCGCCATAGCGTTGACTGACATCCGGCGAGTTCGTCCTAGCGGCTTCTCGTCGTCTGAAGCGCGTATCCGGCATGGGCCGCCGTGAACAGGTTCGGAAACTACCTAGAAGCCGGTCCGCGACGTGTTCGTAATCGCGACTGCGCTCCGGGTTTGCGCAACGATCTGCGCCCTGTTTGTTCGGGAGAGTCCGCGTCGCCGGAGCCGTCGACGCGCGGCCGATCTCAAACACGAAGAACCCTGCGAGGCCTGACGATGATTTCGTCTCGCGGCCGAGACGGCGCGCACGCGGCGCAAAACCCGCCGAGTCGATAGTCGTCGCTGGAGCTCGACCCTGTTTCGCACCCGAGATATCAAGAAATTTGGAAAAGCCGGGATTCCGCGATATTTTAGTGGGGACCGAGAAAGGGAGAGTCAGCGCGCCGTGGCAATCCAAAGACCGTGGCCTCGCCCTGCGAAAGCTCAACCTGCGGCGCCGACCCTAACGGATGACGAGCGAAAAGCGCTCGCCGAGGATGCGATCTACGTGGGAAGCCCGCATCACACCGATATCCCGAAGTTCGGCCTGAGGGCCGCGCCGCGAGAGGGCGCCATGACGATCGAGGCGGCCGAAGCGGATAATCTCAAGAATCCCGATTGTTTAGTATGCCCCAGAAAGTGGGCGAGGCAAAACACTGCCGCGACAGAGCTTTTGCGCTCAGCCCTTAAGGCGGGGACATTTGTATCGAAAGGCGCCGGGGTGATGCCTTCACCGATTTGGGCAAGGGACCCAGATGACCCCGAACTGGTGTATGAAGGCAAGCTTTGTGCGCCACCAAACGGTTATAAAGCGTATCCACTAACGTCCTTCCAGGTACAATATAACATTCCGTTTGAGATACCATGACCGACCTTCTCACTCTAAAACGCGACGGATGGCTAAATTTCTTGCCCGATGACGATGGCGAAGGTTCTGCCGAGTCGATCCAGCTAGATCGCGAAGCGACCGAATTTGAGCTGACGGATTTGGTGGAGAGCGTCTTAGAGCGGTTAGACGGAGCAAACCGGCGGCGGCGGTTACTGCGGGAAGCTTGGGATCGAATTAAGGAATCAATGGCGGAACCAGATCAACTTGGCTATTGCATAGCGGCTGGTCGTCTTGGTCTCGACCCTTATGATCCTGACGCTCCCGATCTGGCTCATCTGGCCGAAGGACTTCCAGACAAGCTTTTCGGGGACCTTTCCGAAGCAGTGGAACTCGATGAACTCGGCGCTGCCGTCGGTTGGCTTCACGAGGTCGAGCCGCGCCTTGCACTGTTCCCCGAGGTTGCACTCCGCAGTTTCGGCGCCCCCCGTTGATGACGATCTCGATCATCCCGCCTGGGTTGCTGGCGATGCGTCTGCAATGGTGCTGCGAGCGTATTCGGGGCTACGGAACGAGCACCCCAAGCGGGTAGTCGAAGAGCTTTTGGGAGCCGCTGCTTTCCCCGGTGGTGAAATAGCGAAAGCCGGGCCCAACGCCTTGACTGCCATCATAAGGCGTCTCGAGGATTCTACGCGGATCGCGACGGTAGCCAAAAGCGCACGTCAACGCCGCTTCAGAGCGTGCGCCGCAACTTACATCGCTTGGACATCCGCTGCCGGCGAAGATCGCGCGTCGACGGAGGCTATAACGCGGTGTCGGCAAGCCAGCCGGGCATTTGCGGCCGAAATGCTAGCGCCTAAGGACGCGCTGATCGATCGGGCGCCTCGCCACGGTTTCGACAGCGATGATCTCGAGGATATTGCAGGCGAATTTGTGTGTCCTTACCCAACGGTCATGTGGCAGGCGCATCGGGCCGGGATCGCTCTCAGAGGCGTAGAACTGCCGTTCGTGGATCGTATGCGAATCATCTGAACAGGGCTCCGACGTCGCATTCCGGGGTGAACCCCTGCGGCTTCGCACTTTCGGGAGGGTCGCGAATAGGTCGGCGCTCCTCAGAGGACGCAACGCCTGCTGACCGGGGATGGCCTACGACCGGTGACGGGACCAGCGGTCAGATTGCGCCCCTCACGCCAGTCGTCCGCCGCGCGAACCGTGACGGCGCACGTGGGTCAGCGGGGCGAAGCGCGGATCGTCGGGATTGGCTTCGATCGCGGCGCGCTCGATCAAATAGCGCTTGCCCGCTTTCAACCCAAAAATCTTGCGGTCTTCGCCGACCGGGCAAACCTTGACGCAGATTCCGCAGGGCCAACGCCCCTCCTTGCGCAATTCGATGTGATGGCGCGTGCAGGCGTCCTTGTCGAGGTCGCCGATCAACCCGTCGTCGCGGGCGCGGATCGCCGACGCCGGGCAGGTTTTGTCGCACAGGCCGCAGGGCTCGCAGAGGTTCTCTGTCAACATCGCGTCGGCCGGCAGATCGACGCTGGTGAACACGGAATTCAGTCGTATCCGCGGGCCATATTCGGGAACGACGAGATTGCGGGAGAGCGCGACGGTCCCCAGCCCGGCGTAGTAGCCGGCCCAGGTGTGGCTGAACGACGCGAACGGGTTTTCGAGCAGAGCTTCCAGCGAAGCATATCCGTCGCGCGGGAGCGAAATCGCGGCGTGGCCTTTGCTCGTCAACCACATCGCCAGCCGATAGCTGATCTCGTCGAGCAGCCGGTTGGTCGTATCGTAGTGCTCCTGATAGTTGATGGACGGCGTCGTCTCGATCACCGGCAGCAGCATCGGCACGGCGAAGACGATGACGCTGCGCGCCTTCGGCCACAGCGCGGTCGGACCATAGGCCGGCGGCACGACGCCGTCCTCTTGCCAGCGGGCGACCGGAGCGATTCCGACGAGATCGGCGCCGAGGGCTTTCGCCTTGCGCACGACGTCGCGTTTGAGACGGGCGCCGTCAGAGGAACCGGGGTTGCGGGGCGCAATCGGCGCTTTCGGCTTGATCACAACGAACGCTCTCTTGTTGTTGCAGGCGAGCTTTTCGTCCGCCCAACCCGCGCAGCCGTCGCACGCTCCTGTGCCACGACACTATGGACATTGTAGTCTATTTCTTCTATCGACGTTGAAGTGTTTGTCGTCAACCCAACGCCGTCTGCGACTTCCCGTCGCGCCGCAGTTACCGGCTTTCGTCGCGCCGCGCGTTGCGCGCGCGCAAAACTGCAAAGGGGGCTGATGAGTTTCGCAATCCGACCGCCGCTCGAGCGCCAACGTTTCCTTGCCGAAATTCGCGGCGAGCCGGATTTCGACGCGCTGATCGCAGGCGGCGACGACGTCGCAGCGCCCCGCCCTTGCGCCGAAGTCACGCGCACACACTCACCCGAACCCCGCGCCGAACCAGCCTACGCGAACCTTTTCGCGTTCCATCGGCATAGCCTTGCCGTCTTGCGCGGCTCCTGGCCCTCGCGGCGCGCGCTCGAACGTCGATTGGAGACATTGCATGCCTCATAGTTTTGACCGCATCCCCTCTGACGAAACGCTGCCCGATAAGGCCGACGTCGTGGTCGTCGGCGCCGGAATCATCGGCGTCACCGCGGCGCTCGAACTGGCGCGCGCCGGCCTCTCCGTCGCGCTCATCGAGAAAGGCTTCGTCGCAGCGGAGCAATCGAGCCGCAATTGGGGCTGGGTGCGCCAGCAGGGTCGCGACCGGCGCGAGATAAAGCTCATCGTCGAGAGCCTGCGGCTGTGGGAGCAGTGGCAGGCGGAGAGTCCGGTCGATCTCGGCTTCCGCCGCACCGGCCTCGTCAGCCTGACCCGCACGCAAGCCGAACTCGACCGCTGGCGGCGCTGGGCCGAGCGCGGCCGCGCCGGCGGCGTCGTTGTCGAAGAACTCACGGCGAAAGAGGCCGAGGCGGCGCTGCCGAGCCGCGGCGCGCCCTGGATCGGCGGCGTACGCACGCCGACCGACGGCAGGGCCGAGCCGTCCGCCGCGGCGCCCGCCCTCGCGCTTCTCGCGCGCGCCGCTGGCGTGACGATCCACCAGGAAACCGCGGTGCGCGGATTGGACATTTCGGCTGGCCGCGTGCAGGGCGTCGTCACCGAGCGCAGTCGCATCGCCGCCCAGCGCGTCCTCGTCGCCGGCGGCGCATGGTCGTCGCAATTGCTCCGGCGCCACGGCGTCCGGCTGCCGCAGCTCAATCTGCGCTCGACGGTCGCGCGCACCACCGCTGCGGCGGTGCTTGCGTCTGGAGCGCTGCTGACGCCGGAATTCTGTCTGCGGCGGCGGCTCGACGGCGGCTACACGCTGACGCTGCGCGGCGACGAAAGTTTCGACCTCACGCTCGACGCCTTCCGCTTCTTCCCGCAGTTCCTCCCCGGCTTCCTGCGCGAACACGGCGCGATCAAACTGCGGTTCGGTTCGCGTTTTGCACCGATCTGCGGCGCTGGCGCGCGCGTCCGCTCGACGCCGTCTCGCCGTTCGAGGAGGAGCGCGTCTCCGATCCCACGCCCGATCCGCGCGTCGTCGAGAAGGCGCTCGCCGCCTTCAAGCGGAACCGCCCGGAACTCGCCGACGTCGAAATCGCGCAAGCCTGGGCCGGCCGCATCGACGCCACGCCCGACGGCGTTCCCGTCATCTCGAAAGTCGAGCCGATCGAGGGCCTGACGATCGCCGCCGGCTTCTGTGGCCATGGCTTCGGCATCGGTCCCGGCGGCGGAAGGCTCGCGGCCGATCTCGTGCGCGGCGTCGAGCCGTTGGTCGATCCCGCCGCATTCCGTCTGTCGCGCTTCAGCGATCGAACGCCGCTGTTCCTCGATCCCGATGTAATCTGAACCGCAAAGGCTATTTTGGCCGCGGGACGCAATCAAAACCCCGGCGATCGGGCATTGCCAAAGTCGCCGGAACGCTCGACGGCGACGCGCTGGACGCGGCCCGAGTCTTCCCGCCGTCGCAACCCAACGTCTCTCTTGCAACGAGGTCGCCCCTGTCGGGCCCGCCGCTGCGTCTTTATGTAGTCGGCGTCTGCGACAGCCGGGCAGGAGCGATCCAGAAACAGGGACGGCGGCTCCTCGCCGCCGTCCCCGAGCGCTATGAACGTTGCGACCGCGCCTCAGCGCGATCCGCCATTGCCTTGCAGCGCGATGCGGCGCACCGCGGCGACAAGCGCCTCGACGTCCTCATGCGTGTTGTAGAGCGCGAACGACGGGCGAACCGTCGCCTCCAGACCGAAGCGGCGCAGGATCGGCTGCGCGCAATGGTGGCCGGCGCGCACTGCGATGCCCTCGCGGTCGAGCGCCTTGCCGACATCCTCGGCGCGACAGCCGTCGAGCACGAAGGACACCACGCCCGCGCGTTCGCGCGGGGCGCCGATCAGGCGCAGGCCCTTGATGCTCTTCAACCCCGCGACCGTCGCCTCGATCAGCTCGTGCTCGTGGCGATGGATCGATTCCATGCCGATGCGGTCGAGATAATCGATCGCAGCGCCAAGACCCACGGCGTCGGCGATATTGCCGGTGCCGGCCTCGAACCGCTCGGGCGCCGCCTGATACAGCGTGCGCTCGAAGGTCACGTCGGCGATCATGTTGCCGCCGCCCTGCCAAGGCGGCGTCGAGTCCAGGATCGCCTGCTTGCCGTAAACGACGCCGATGCCGGTCGGCGCGAACATCTTGTGGCCCGAAAGCACGAAGAAGTCGGCGTCGAGCGCCTGCACGTCGGCCCCCCGGTGCGCAACGGATTGCGCCCCGTCGACCAGCGCCAGAGCGCCATGGCGATGCGCCATCGCGATCATTTCCTGGGCGGGCGTCACCGTGCCCAGCGCGTTCGACACCGCCGTCAGCGCAACGATTTTTGTGCGCGATGACAGCAACCTCTCGTACTCGTCGAGCTTGATGTCGCCGTTGTCGTCCACGGGCGCGACGCGCAATTTCGCGCCGGTGGCGGAGCAGAGCTGCTGCCAGGGCACGATATTGGCGTGATGCTCGAGCCAGGTGACGACGATCTCGTCGCCCTCGCGGACATTGCGACGGCCCCAGCTCTGGGCGACGAGGTTGATCCCCTCGGTCGTCCCGCGCACGAACACGATTTCCTTCGTCGAGCCGGCGTTGAGGAACCGACGCACTTTATCACGCGCCGCCTCGTAGGCGTCGGTCGAACGCGCGGCGAGCGTATGCGCCCCGCGATGCACGTTGGAATTCTCGTGCGCGTAATAGAAGCCGAGCCGGTCGATGACCGCCTGCGGCTTCTGCGTGGTGGCGCCGTTGTCGAGCCAGATCAGCCGCTTGCCGTGAATCTTCTCCTGCAGGATCGGGAAGTCGTTGCGGATCGAGCCCGCATCGAATGTCCTGACGCCTGACGAAGCGTTATCGAACTTGGGGCTGATCGGCGCCGCCGGCGCCAGAGCCGTCGGCGCGGCGGGGGCCGCCGCAGGGGCGGGCGCGCGGTCGAGGGCGGCGTAGTCGGCGGGCGTGGCGCTCTCCGACCAGTGGCCGGGAGGCGCGGCGGAGGAGGGCGTCGCCAGCGTCGGTTCGCCGAGGCCGGCGCGCAACGCCGCGACCGCGGCGCGCAGGTCGACCTCGGTCGAGAACGGCGACAGCGCCGCCTCGTCGATCGGCCCGCCGTGAGCGGAGCTGGTGTCGATCCGGGGACGGGTGACCAGGGTCTGCCCAGCCGCCGGCGGCAGCGCGCGCGAAGCCAGCGCCGAGGCGGGCGCCGCCGATCCGGCGGAAGCGCCGCCGAACGACCGCGCGGGCACGGAAGCCGGCAGCGACGACGCCAGCGGATCGACCACGCCGAACGGCGGTTGCACCGGCGCGAACTGCCCGACGATGGGCGCCAGCGGCGGAGAGGGCGGCGACCATGGCGCCGGGAGCGACGTCGGAGTCGCCGGCGGCGCCAGCGGCGCGCCGCCGCTCACGCCTTTGAAGAAGGCGTTGGCGAGTCGTTCGATCGAGCCGACGTCCGGCAGAAACGCGCCGAGAGAGCCGACGTCGACGACCTCGCCGACTTCAGGCTCAATTGTAGCCATGGGTATATTCCGGATAGCCGTCGATCTCGACGTCTTCGAGCACAGCGAGCGAGTCGTCGGTGAGGACGGCGAGCGAGCAGTAGAGCGAGATCAGATACGAGGCGATCGCCTTGCGGTTGATGCCCATGAAGCGCACCGACAGGCTCGGCGCCACTTCGCCGGGTACGCCCGGCTGGAACAGACCGACGACGCCCTGCTTCTTCTCGCCGGTGCGGATGAGCAGGATTTTGGTCTTCTCCTTGCCGTCGGGGCCGGCTTCGATGCGAAGCTTGTCGGAGGGCACCAGCGGAATGCCGCGCCAAGTGATGAACTGCGCGCCGAACAGGGTGACGGTCGGCGGCGGCACGCCGCGGCGGGTGCATTCGCGGCCAAAAGCGGCGATGGCGCGGGGATGGGCGAGGAAGAAGGTCGGCTCTTTCCACACCTTGGTCAGCAACTCGTCGAGATCGTCGGGCGCCGGCGGACCCTTGCGGGTCTTGATACGCTGCGAAGCCGCGGCGGAGGCGACGAGGCCGTATTCGCCGTTGTTGATGAGTTCGCTCTCCTGGCGCTCCTTCACCTTCTCGATCAACAGGCGCAATTGCTCCTGAACCTGATCGAACGGCTGAGAATAGAGGTCGGAAACGCGAGTTTGCACGTCGAGGACGGTGGTGACCGCCTTGAGGAAATACTCGCGGGGAGCTTCGTTATAGTTGACGAAAGTTTCCGGGAGATCCGGATTGCGGTCGCGCGGCGGGCTGCACTCGACGTCGGCCTTCGCCTCGGCGGGCTCCTCCACCTTGTTGAGACGGAAGATGCCGGCTTCGACCGGGGTCCAGACGAGGAAATTGACGAGCCAGCGAGGGGATATGCCGCCCCATTGGGCGCGGGTTTTGGTCGCATTGGCAAGCTGGCGCGCAGCGCCTTCGCTGAGTGTTCTGCGTTCGACTTCATCGGTCATAAGTTCGGCCCTCGCTGTCTGCCGTCCGCCATTCCACTTAGAGTGGGGCCGGCTGTTACTTGTGTGACTCTATTGATCTTATAGACGTACGCGAATAATACATAACGACTCTGTGTCGTTCTCGGCGGTTTATATGCCCGTTGTTTGCGTGCGTCCAGGAGTTCTTGCCGCGCCGCTTCAATTCAGCGGCTCGCCCGCCAGCGTGATCCGATGCAGCACGCGCCGCTCGCCAGGATAGTCGTTGACGGCCTTGTGCCAGGTCGTGCGGTTGTCCCAGAGCGTCAGAGTTCCCAGGCGCCAGACGAGTCGATAGGCGAAGTCCTCGCGCGCGACCTGCTCGTACAAATAGGCGAGCAACGGCGCCGACTCCGCTTGAGTCCAGCCGTCGAATCGCAGCGTGAAGCCGGGGTTGACGTAAAGCGCCTCGCGGCCGTTCAGCGGATGCAGGAAGACGACGGGGTGGAGGGCGTCCTGGGTCGCCAATTCCGGATTGAGCACCCGCCCCGGCAGATCGGTTTGCGCGCGAATTGCGCCTTCAGCGCCGAACACGTGTCGGCTCGAATGATGGGCGCGCAACGTTCGCAGCGTGGCCTGCAATCCCGCCGACAGCGACGCGAACGCCTTCGTCGCGCTGGCGAACATCGTGTCGCCGCCCGCCGACGGCAGCTGACGGGCGTAGAGCAGGGAACCCTTGGCGGGAATCGCGTCATAGCTGTGGTCGGTGTGCCAGCCGCCGCCGATATTAGCGTTGTGTTGCGGCTCCTTGCGTACTTCGGCAATCAGCGGGTAGCCATCGACGGGACGGAAGAACCGGTTGACGTCGATGCCGCCGAGACGCTCGGCAATCGCGATATGCTGCTCGGGCGTCAACTCCTGGTCGCGAAACACCAGAACCTCGAATTCCGCGAGCGCGCCGTTAATTTCCGCCGCCGTTTGTTGGTCGAGGCGCTGCGACAGATCGACGCCGGAAATCTCGGCGCCGAGCGCCGCATCGAACGGAGTCGCCCGGATTCGCGCGAAGCGCGGGGGACTGTCGGGAGCGTGGCTGCGAGGCGAGGGCGCGATGGATGACATTCGCGATTTCCTTGGCGAGGCGAAGGCGGATTGACTTTGACGAATTGTTTTGTAATGTAAGTCGATAAAATTAGTCAACATATGACATTGCGCCGCTTCGTTGCGCCAAGAGGGTCAGGCGGCCGACGGACTCCCACGCGAAGGCCGCCTTTTGCCCCCAACATATCAATGCAATAGCGACACCATAGCCATTTTGAGAAACTGCCAGGCCGCTCTGCGAGTCGGGACAGCCCTTCTGTAACCGAGGTCCCTCATGGTGAGCTTGTCGAACCAGGCCTCGGCTACAGAACCCGCAGCCTTCCGACGCCGCGGCGGCTTGGCAGTCACAAATTTGAGCCCCTCGAGAGCGAAACGGCGATGTTGACCAGCAAAGGCAAATACGGCCTCAAGGCGATGGCGCACCTCGCAGGACTGGCCGAAGGCGAAGTGGCGCAGGCGCCCGACATCGCCAAATCCTGCCATGTTTCGAAGAAATTCCTCGACCAGATCCTGTCCGAACTGCGCAATGCGCGGCTGGTGTTTTCCAAGAAGGGCAAGGCGGGCGGTTATGCGCTCGCCAAGCCAGCTGGCGAGATCCGTGTCGGCCACATCATCCGCGTGTTCGACGGCCCTCTGGCGCCGATCGGTTGCGCGAGTGTGACGGCCTATCGTCCGTGCAGCGACTGGGGCGACGAAAAGCTGTGCTAGGTCCGCTTGATGA
>Ga0302320_10020049_pt1 | contig 13374 bp, 4 predicted proteins | sample Bog_T0_3_FD_202130 | JGI IMG/M metagenome (GOLD analysis project Ga0302320, IMG submission 202130) | Peat permafrost microbial communities from Stordalen Mire near Abisko, Sweden - Bog_T0_3 | ecosystem: Environmental > Terrestrial > Soil > Wetlands > Peat | place: Sweden: Abisko, Stordalen Mire...
GCTGGACCAGTTCATCTGGGGCAGCGTCTCGCGCATTTCCCCGGAAGCGCCCGTGCCGGTCCTGGACTTTTCGCGCGAGAGCTTCATGCCCGGCGGCGCGGCCAATGTCGCCCGCAACCTGGTGTCGTTATCCACCCCGGCGGAATTGTTCGGCGCCATCGGGCACGATGACGCCGCCCGCAAGCTCGTCAAACTCCTGGGCGAACAAGGCATTGGCTGCGACGGGTTGGTGAAAAATGCCGCGCGGCATACCAGCATCAAAACACGCATTGTGGCGCACCAGCAGCAGGTTGTGCGCGTGGACCGCGAAACGCGGGGCGGCTTGGATGCGAAAACCACGGCGCGCCTGCTCGCGGAGTTTAACCAGAAAATCGCCCGTGCCGACGCCGTGATCATCGGCGATTACGGCAAGGGCGTGGTCACCCAGCCGCTACTCGAAGAAATCAAAACCGTATGCCGCGCGCGGGGCGTGTGGCTGAGCCTGGACCCCAAGCCGGTGCATCATTTGAATCTGCATGGGCTTTCCCTCATCACGCCCAACCGCAAAGAGGCCTTTGAACTGGCCAAGCTGCCAGACGACACGAAGAACGCGAATCCGTTGGCGGACCAGAACCTCGGACTTGTCGCGGACCGGCTGCTGAACGAATTGAGTCCGGCGCTGTTGCTCATCACGCTTGGCGAACTGGGCATGTTGCTCTGTCAGCGGGGGCAAGCCCCGTTTCACATTCCCACCGTAGCGCAGGAAGTATTCGACGTCTCCGGCGCGGGCGACACGGTGATCGCCACTTTCACGCTCGCGATCGCGGCGGGATCCTCGCCCATGGAAGCGGCGATTTTGTCCAATCACGCCGCCGGCATCGTCGTGGGCAAGGTCGGCACCGCCACCACCACACCCGAAGAACTAATTCAGAGCTTCTGCCACTAGGGTTTGCGATTGGGCCAACGCATGTTATTTTACCGACACAACCCAATCCCAACGAGATTGCATCAAACCTGCGGATTGAAAACCGCGCTTTGGTTTTGAATCTGTGTTCCTCTGTGCTTGATAAATGAGCCCCAACAAAATCACCGTTGAAGCAATTCGCGCCCGGAAAGACCGGAGCGAGCCAATCGCCGCGCTCACGGCGTACGATTTCCCCATGGCCAAGCTGCTGGACGAATGCGGCGTGCCCTTGCTGCTGGTGGGCGATTCCCTGGGCATGGTTGTGCTCGGCTATCCCGACACCACCCACGTCACGATGGCGGAGATGATCCACCACACGCGGGCGGCGGCCCGCGCGCAACCGCGCGCCTTGCTGGGGGCGGATTTGCCCTTTAAGAGCTATGAAACAACCGCGTCTGCCGTGGCCAACGCCCGCCAACTGGTGGCTGCCGGCGCGGAATTCGTCAAAGCGGAAGGCGGACACGGGATTTTGCCGCAGGTCAACGCCATCCTTGCGGCCGGCATCCCCTTTTGCGGCCATCTCGGCATGTTGCCGCAGCAGGTATTGGCCGAAGGCGGCTATCACATCAAGGGCAAACAAGACGCAGAGCATCAGGCGTTGGTGGCGGATGCGCAAGCGCTGGCCGCGGCCGGCGCGTTTGCGCTGGTCTTGGAGCTGGTCACGCCGCCCGTCGCCAAGGAAATCACCGCCCTCATTTCCATTCCCACCATCGGCATCGGCAGCGGACCGGATTGTGACGGACAAATTCTGGTGACCCACGACCTGATCGGCACTTTCCCCTGGTTCACGCCGCGCTTTGTGAAACCGCGAGCCAATTGCGCCGCCGAAATCAAGTCCGCCGTGGATGCCTGGAAAAATTCACTGCATTAACCCGAACTCTCGAGTCGAATGACATAAATCACGTGGCGCAGGCTTTCCAGCCTGCGGGTCCACGGGACTTTCCAGTCCCGTGTGTCCGTTCGAGAACTGGTGACTGGAAAGTCACCAGAACCCGCAGACAAGAATGTCTGCGCCACAACACTTTAGCCTGCCTTCTCCACCGGAGCTTCCGAACTCGGGTGAAGAAAAGCCTCCCGCACCGGAACTTGCCGGCACGGGAGGCTCGTGATCCATGCTGGATCAACTGGATTTGCTCTCATCCACCACCACGTAGTGGCTGCCGCCATTAGCCCAAACGCGTAACAGCGTCCGCTTGTCGCTGGGATTGCTTGTCAAGTTCACGGCATCATCCGCGCCTTTCACGGCCTGATGGTTGATTTCCTCAATCACGTCGCCCGGTTTGAGCCCCGCGTCGGCGGAGGCGGAGGACGGATCCACCTGCGTGATGACCGCGCCGTTGACGTTCTTCGGGATGTTGAACTCACTGCGCAATTGCGGGTCCACATCCGCCACCCCCACGCCATTCAGCGTTCCGGTATCCTTGTTGCTGCCGGGTTCATTTGCCGCCAACTGTTCCGAGCCCGGAAGTTGCTGGACGGTGGCCTTCAATGTTTCTTTCTTGCCATTGCGCAGCACCTCCACCGGCACGCTTGAACCCGGTTTTGTGTCCGCCACGGCGAGCCGCAGATGGAGGCTGTCGGTGACCTTCCGGCCGTTAAACTCCAGCACCACGTCGCCATCTTTGAATCCGGCCTTCGCGGCCGGACTGTCCGCCTGCACCTCGCTGACCAGGGCGCCTTCCGCTGTCTTGAGCTTGAATTCCTCCGCCAGCACGGGTGTGACGTTTTGAATCGAAACGCCCAGATAACCGCGCGTGACGTGCCCGTAAGCAATGAGATTGTGCATCACGTTGCGCGCCAGGTCGGAGGGCACGGCAAAGCCCACGCCCTGACTGCCGCCCGAACGGCTCAAAATGGCCGTGTTGATGCCGATGAGCCGGCCATCAATATCCACCAGCGCGCCGCCGGAATTGCCGGGATTGATCGCCGCATCGGTCTGGATGAAGTCTTCAAAGTCTTCAATGCCCATGCCGGCGCGCTCGGTGGCGCTGACGATGCCCTTGGTCACGGTCTGGCCCACGCCGAATGGATTCCCGACCGCCAGCACCACGTCGCCCACTTCCACTTTGTCACTGTCCGCCATCGGCACGGTCGGCAGGTTATCGGCCGTCACCTTGACCACCGCTATGTCGCTCTTGGGATCGCGGCCGACCACCTTGGCGGTGAATTCGCGGCCATCGGTCATGGTGACTTTCACCTCGCTGGCGCCATCCACCACGTGGTTGTTGGTCAGAATATAGCCGTCCTTGGTCACGATGACGCCAGAACCCAGGCCGTGCTGGTGCAATGGACCCGAGGGTTGGCGCGGAACCATTCGGCCAAACTGCTGCCAGAACGGATCATTGAAACCCGGCATGTCCTCCGGGGGGGCATTCTTGACCGTGGTAGTCGTTTCGATTTTGACCACGGCGGGTGCGACTTTTTTCACGACCGGTGCATAGCTGCCGGTTGGCAGGCCGTCGCGCGGCACGGAGATTTCATCCAACGGCACGTTGACGTTTGCCTTCTCGGACGGGGCGGCTTTGCCCGTTTCCTCCGCCCAGGCCACCACGGCCCCGCCCGTGATGAGCGCACCGGTCAGGGCCGAAAGGACCAGCCGATTGTGAATGAGATTCGAGATGTTTGTTTTCATAATATTTTAGCCTGTCATTAATTAAATGGTTGTTTGCTGTTTGAATTTCGTTTCGAGGATTAGAGCAAAACCAGGATGACGGGAAGATGTCTGGAGCATTACACGTTTGTAAGGAAAGGCGGTCTGAATTCCTTGAACAATTTTCCCTCAGCCGGGTCGAAGCCAAAATGAACATGAACCTTGCTGTCCTCCGTTCCCGCCTCCGCCGCTGGTGGCGTCAGGAAATTCGTCCCCTGCTCGTTTTGGCACTGGTGCTGTTTTCCATCCGCTCCTCGCTGGCCGATTGGAACGACGTGCCGACGGGGTCCATGCAGCCAACCATACTCGTCGGAGACCGCATTCTCGTCAACAAGCTCGCCTACGATCTCAAAGTACCCTTCACCACCTGGCATTTGGCGGAGTGGTCGAATCCCCGGCGGGGGGATATCGTGGTGTTTTACTCGCCGCACGACGGCACCCGGCTGGTCAAACGCGTGGTGGGCTTGCCGGGCGACATCGTGGAAATGCGGAATGAACAATTGATCATCAACGGCAACCCCGTGGCCTATTCTCCGCCCAGCACAGATCTTGCGGAGCAGTTGCCCCAGGCCGAGCGCCTCGGCAGCCGGTTCGCCACGGAACAATTGCCCGGCCAGGAACATGTGGTCATGGCCATGCCCAGTTTGCCCGCGAAACGCACGTTCGGACCGGTGACCGTGCCTGCGGCGCATTATTTCATGATGGGCGACAACCGGGACAACAGTTTTGATTCCCGCTATTTCGGCGTCGTCGGCCGCAATCAAATCCTGGGCCAAGCCACCACCGTGGTGCTGTCCCTCAATCGCGACAACTATTGGCTGCCGCGCTGGCAACGTTTCCTCGGCGCACTGGATGCCACGACGACGCGCTAAGCCGAAAAAAACGAGGCGCCGCCCGGGAAGGGCGGCGCCTGCTGACTAAAGGAACTGCGGCTTACTCGCCGTACAGCATGAACAAACCACTTTGGTTGGTGTTGACCCCAAAGAAATATCCAGTCGAATATACGCCGTTCTGGAAAATCTCACCCTCGATGTTATTGCTATTGCCATTCGGTTCAACATACCAGCCGGTGATCACGCCGCTGCCCGGAGTGATGCTCAGACTGATTGATTTGTCCTTGCTCGAAACCACCGAGATGATGTTGTTGGTGATGCCCATTTTTTTCACCACGGGATTGGCCCCCAGGTCGCCACCGCTCAACACGACGTAGGCATAGCCATTGGGGCTGCTGGAGCCCAGCAGATCGTTCGCATAGCTGTTCGTGGTGACATAGGGTGAAGCCAAACACACCTGTTGATTCGTGAAGCCATCGGGATAAAGATTCGGCGTCGCGCCCGCGGCATTAAACCACGTCAAGACGGAATCGCCGGTCAGGCTGTCATCCGTCGGGTCATTCGTGAAGTTCAGCCAGCCAATGAGCAATCCTTTGGTCCCGGTCGGATAGAGTGGAATATAGATGGGGCAGAATCCGGCGGCCGATACTTGCACCGTCTGGCTGACCGGAGTGTTGTCGGCCATGAAGCCGGTGAACGCTCCCACACCACTGTTGCTAATGCCCACAGTGAACACGCTATAACCAATCGGGCCTTGCTCCAGATCATCAAACCCAGGCAGCGTGACCGTAAAGTCGCCTGTCACAACCGGATTCGCTGTCAGATACGTTTGCAGCGGGACACTCCAAGTACTGACGGTGTTTGACACGGACCCCAAGACAGTTCCCGCCCCAGTGTCGATCGTAAGACCCAGTGCATAATTTGCAACGGTCACACTGGCCGTGGAATTGGAGATGCTAAAGTGACCATTGACCAAATTGGTCGCGCCCACTGAAACCAAGTTGACGTTGAAACTGCCATCATTGGTCAGCGTCACTGCCACGTAGCCGGAACTGGTCGGAATCATATTGTTCGTGTCGTAGAACAGGCCCGCAAAGGTGCCAGTGAGATTGGTTCCCGTGACATTCTGGAAGGCATTTTGCGGGATCACGATGGTGAAAACCTGCGCCACGGAGGAATCCACACCGCCATTGTTTGTACCCATGTTATCTTGAGCTTGAACATAAGTCATGACTGTCCCTCCAATCTGGCCGGGGGTGAACGTGAGTGTTCCGTTCGTGTCAATTTCAGGTTGGGACACGAACAAGTTTGAAGCAGTGTTGCTGACGTTGAAGTGAACGTAGCCGCCACCATTGTCGCCACCGACGGTAACACTACCCACCAGGTTGGAGAAAATGACTGGCACATCATATTGGTCAACCGTGATTGAACCTGTGCTCAAGGCAAATGTCGGTGCCTGGTTGACAAACAGCACGGTCAAATAATTGGTGGTCGTGCTAACCAAGGTGCCATCATTGGCGGTGATGACGATCGGAAGGTTGGTGCAGAACGTGTCTGCCACCGGAGTAATCTGAAGCTTGAACGCCGTGCCGTTGGTGACCACATGAACCAAAACATAAGCAGGGTCGGCCGCGGCCGAGATCGAGACAAAGTTAGTCGTCAACGGGTCAAACAGTGAGAACACCATGTCAAACTCCGTGGGAGTGGGACTTTCCAGCAACGTCAAGTTGGTGAGACCAGTAGCCACCGGATAGGCATTAACCGTCGGAACAGTGTAGCTGCTCAACAGGGTAATGGAACCCGCTTGTGTGCCGTCAGCGGATGCGAAGTATCCATACGCGACATTGGTATTCTGAAGTATCACGCTGATAATACTGTTGGTCACGGCCCCATACATGAACGTACCTGTAATCTCGCCGGTTACCTGATCAATGGACAGGTTTAAGCTATTCGTCGCCGACGGATCCACCGTGATGACGTTGTTGATAATGGTCAATGCGTTGGTCACACTGCTGTGCCCGAAGCCGCCGCCCGTAAGAACCGCATAGTGGCTGATACCAGTGAGCTCATCGCCGACCGAAACATACGAGGAGGCGACTGGCACGGTAGTATTGGTGAAGCCCGCTGGATAAATGGTCGGCGTGGCCCCCGCATTATTGAACCAAGTCAGCGATGACGCCATCGTTAAATTATCGGCGGCAGCGTTGGTAAAGCAGAGCCAACCAAAAAGCAATCCGGTGCTGGCATTATTGGTGTAAATCGGCGCATAGATCGGACAGTTGCCGGCGGAAGAAAGCTGACTCGTCAGACTCACGGCCGTATTGTCCGCCATGTAACCAGTCAAGGAGGCAACGCCATTGGCGTCGATTGCGACCGTGAATGTGCTCTCCCCAACAGGGCCCGTGGTCGGGTCGGTCAGGCCGGGCATCGCCGCGAGATAGGTGACAGGAGTCACTGAAGCCGGCGTAGCGGCGAGATAACTTTGCAGCGTCGCGTTCCAACCGTTGGCCACGGAACCGTTGACAGTGGCGGCACTGGGGTCAAGCAGGAGGTTGAGTGTGTAGCTTCCGGTCGTGACCGTGGCATTTCTCTGCGAGATGCTAAACTGGCCGGCGAACGTGTTGCTTGCACCCGCACAAATAATGTTGCCATTGAAAGTGCCATCATTCGTAAGCACCAGGCTGAAATAGCCGGAGCTGCTCATGACTGGCGTTGCCGCATTGGTGTCCTTAAACAATCCGGCAAACACGCCATTTTGATTAACACTGGTCAGGAGGCTATTAAATGGATTCGGCGGGATAATGATGGTGATGGTCTGGTTGGTGGACGTATTTACTCCGCCATTGCTCGTCCCGCCCGTGTCGAGGGCTTGCACCGAAACAGTGACTGCGCCCGCCACATTTCCTGGCGTGAAAGTCAGCGTCCCATTTGTGTCAATACCAGGCTGCACCAGGAATTTCGTTGGGTCACTATTGGAGACGGCAAAGCTAACATATTGCCAGGCCTCACTGGACGGTCCGGCAGAAATGTTTGTAATGGCGTTAGCCACGGTGACGAGCGTTCCGTAAGTATCCACAGTGTACGCATTCGTGGTGAGCGTGAACGATGGGGCCTGATTGACGTAGCTGATCGTCGTATTGATCGTGAAAGTGTTGGTCAACGTGCCGTCATCGGCCGTCACCGTAACGGTGGTGTTGCTATAAATATTGGGCGCCGGCGCAAATACCAACTGATAACTGCTTGCGCTGTTGGTTTTCAACGTCACCGCCACCACGTTGGGATTCGCGGAGAGCACGGTGAGATTGAATGCACTGTACAACGGGTCGTATAGCGAAAATGACAATTGCATGTCGTTCGTGGAATTCTCTGGGATCACCAAGTTGGTGATGCCGGCCGCAGTCAAACCCGCAATGGTCAGAGCACTATTTGTGGCATTGGAAGTGTGCACACCGAAGAATGCCGGGAAGGGGGGGTTCTCGTTCAAGAGTGCGTTGGCCACGAGGCTGAAGGAGCCGCTCTGGCCAGTTCCCACGAAGTAGCCCCGGGCAAGCTCGTCATTTTCCAGCAAAATGCTTTCGATAGCATTGGTATTGCCATTCTTGTCCACAAAGAATCCCTGAACCTCGCCGGTGTTGGTATTAATAGTCAGGGTCAAACCATAGTTACCATTGTTGGTAAGGTTGGGATTCGTTAGAATTTGGTTGTTGACGATGGCCACCGATTCCACAAACGGAATGGTCAGACCACCGCCCGTCATTTCGACATACGATTGGTTGATGGGCAACTCCTCTGCTTGTATGGCAAAGGGCGAAATCAAGGGCTCAGAGTTATTGGTGAAGCCGTTGGGATAGAGGGTGCTGGAATTCGTCTCGGTAATCCAAATCAGCGTTGAACCTGGGCTTTGGGAATTTGCGGTCACACCGTTGAAGTTGAGCCATCCAATTAGAAGTCCATTTGCGCCATTGGCGTTGGTATAGAGAGGCTGATATACTGGGCTGAAGCCGTTGGCACAGAGCGGGCCAGTCGTGGAGACTTGATTTGTGTCAGCCAAATAGCCTGACACGGTGACGACGCTACTGTCAATGGTGACGTCGAAGGCGCTGTCACCCACCGATGCAATCTTGGGATCATCAAAACCGGGCATGGACATAGTGTACATTCCGTTCAACACATCACCGCTGTATCCGGAGAGGTAAGCCTGCAACGGGGAGGTCCACTGCGCAACGGTGTTGCTCACCGTGCCGTTGATGGCTTGGGAAGTCGTGTTCAAGGTGAGATTCAGCGCATAGTTGTCGGCCTGCACCGTGGCGGACGACTGGGCGATGTCGAATTGGCCAGTGAACGCGTTGCTGTCGTTGCCGCACAGCAAGTAGCCAGTAAACATTCCGTTGGTCGAAAGTGCCAGGTTGAAGGAACCCGAGCTGGCTGTGGCCAGGTTGTTTGAACCATAGAACAAGCCGGTGTAAGTCCCGGTGCTATTCTCAAAGGTATTCGCCGGAATGATAATCGTGAACGTCTGGTTGGTGGAGGAGTCCACGCCGCCGTTGGCAACACCGCCATTGTCCTGGGCATAAACCTGCACTGTCACAGTTCCCGGCTGATCCCCGGGCGTAAAGTTAAGCGTTCCGTTGGCATCAATTGTCGGCTGCACGGTGAGCAGGCTTGCGTTGTTGCCCAGCACGTGAAAAGTCACGGTTTGAGAGCTTTCATTCGGCGGCCCGGCCAGAATATTGATCGTTGCGTTGGAAATGGTGACGGGCACATTATACTTGTCAACCGTCGTTGAGGTGAGACCCAAATTGAAGGACGGGGCTTGATTCACCCAAGGCACTTGAAGGATGAAACTGTTGGTAAACGCGATGGTGCCACCATTAACAATGCTCCCACTGTCAGTCATGACTACCGTTATCAGGTTCGTCCCATTGTCATAATCCAAGGTGGCGAAGCTCAACGTGCCATCAGTGGTTACGGCCGGAGCTTGGCCGAGCGCGAAAGCGACATTTCCCGGAGCGGATTGGGGAATGACCGTGAACGTCCAAGTCAGTCCGTTCGGGTTACCCGCTCCGGTGGTGAGGGCCGTCAGAAAATTGCTCAGAATCACGGTTCCAGCATGTTCCGCCACCGTTAGGACATTCGTCGCAAACGCAAAACTGGGGGCCTGGCTGACCGGACTCACTGTCAGCAGGAAATTGGTGGCTGTCTGAAGGGTGCCATTGGTTCCCTCGCTCGCGGTCAATTCGATGACGCTCGAGCCGAAGATATTCGTCACTGGAGTCAAGGCCAGCGTGAACTGCACGTTAGTTGCGTTAATCCAATTGGTCCCGGTCACACTCACTTGCGCCACATTGGTATCGGCAGACACGGCGGTCAGGAACAGGTTGTTCGTGACCGAGTCATAATCCCAAACATTGATGACGGCGGTTTGACCACCGCCATTTTCCAGCGTGGACTGGTTCGTTGCCCAAGTGATGGACGGTGCGTGGGCAATCTGCGGCACGGCCAATGAAAAACTGTTGGTGTAACTGCCGTTGTTGGTGCCGCTGTCCGTCATGACCACCGTTACTTGGTTGGTGCCATAAGAATGCGCCATCGGCGTGAACGTGAGCGTGCCATTAGTCGCAACCACGGGGAAAGACGTGAACTGCGCATCGTTGACCGGATCGTTGGTTGTCGTTACCGTCGTGAAGGTCCAGGTGGTAGTTGCCGGTTTTCCCAGCCCGGGATTGATCGCCGTCACAAAATTCACATTCGTCTGGGCGGATGATTCTTCCGGCACCACCAACGTATTGGTGGCAAACGCAAAAGTTGGCGTCGTGCTCTCATAGGACACCCCGAGCGTAAATGAATTCGTGAAGGTCGTCACTCCGCTGTTGGCAGTGCTCTCACCCGTGTCCGTGTCGGTCATCACTACCTTCACCACACTGGTCCCGTTGGTCAGCGCTTTGGGGGTGAAAGTCAGCGTTCCGTTATGAGCGATGGCCGGCTGCGTGGTGAACAGCGCCGTATTCGCAGCGCTCACCGTGAACGTCCAATTGGTGCCCGGCGGCAGATTCCCTTCTCCGTCGGTAATGGAGGTCAGGAAGTTGGCGTTGGTGATCGCGGACGCCACGGCTTGTTCCGGCGTGGTCACCGTGTTCGCGGCAAAGGCAAAGCTCGGCGCCTGGGTGACGTGGGTTACCACCACGTTGAACGTGGCATTGCTGGTACTGGCCGTCCCCACCAACTCTTTGGCGGTCAGCGTGATGACATTCGTCCCATACTTGTTGGCCATTGGCACAAGGTGCAACGTGAATTGCGTATTGGTGGCGCTCACTGCATTCGTGGCCGTAATTGTGATATTCACCACACTGGGCAAAGTGTTGGTGATGGCGGCCGAAACCGCAGTCAACGCCAGGTTGTTTGACATCGCGTCATAATTCCAAACATTATTGGTTATGTATATCCCGCTCCCGTTCTCCAGCACCGTCTGCGTCGTTACCGGGGTGATCGCCGGCACATGGGGAATTTGAGCCACTTCCAGCAAAAAGTTCGTTGAGTAAGATTTAATGCCGCCATTGTTGGTGGTTTCCAGCGCGTCCGTCAGCGTCACGGTCACCACGTTTGTCCCAAACGAATGCGCCTTCGGCGTAAAGGTCAAGGTGCCATTGGTGCTCAACGCCGGAAGGACGGTAAATTGCGCATTGCCAGCGACGTTTGTGGCGGTGATCACCGTTAACGCAAGTTGCGCGGGCGAGGCGGTCGGATTTCCGGCTCCGCTCCAGATATTTGTCGCAAAATTCCGGTTGGTCTGGGCCCCGGACTCCTCCGCTATCACCAGCGTATTCGTCACTAGCGTAAAACTCGGCGGCTGGCTGACATGGCCTACCGTCACGATTACATAATTCGTACTTAAGAGCGTAGTGTTGCCCACGACCTCGCTGGCGATCAACTGGTTCGTCACCGCTCCAAACAGGTTGAGTTGGTTCGTGAAGGCCAGTGTAAATATGGAGTTGGTTAGATTAACCACATTGGTTGCCGTCACGTTGGCGAATACCAAGTTAGTGGAAATCACTTTCAATCCCAACGGACTTCCCGGCGCGTCCCCGCTAAGGCTGATCAGCAGATTGGTCGGACTTCCGTTTTCCAGCATATACCGGTTCGTGATCGCCGCAAACACCGGCGCATGCGCAATTTGCGATACCACCAGCCAGAACGTGTTGGTGCTGCTGATCCGGCCGCCGCCGATACTCGCGCCGCTGTCGGTCATCACCACTGTCACCAAATTCGTCCCAAACGAATGATTCGTCGGCGCAAAAACGAGGTCGGCGGTAAGCCCGTTGCTTCCGTTATTATTTGTAATCGTTGGCAGCAGGAGGTATTTCACTCCGTTGGTCGCGGTCGTCGGCGAAGTGGTGGCGCTGAACGTCCAAGTCAGCCCTGGCGGGTTGCCCGCACCGGCGGTGATGCCGGCTACGAAATTGTGGTTCGTTTGCCGGCCCGACTCCTCCAAAACCACTAAATTAGTCGTCGCCAGCGTAAAGCTTGGCGGCTGGCTGACATGATACACCTGCAATGTCCAGGTATTGGTGCTGCTGTCGCCCCAGATATCGGTGGAGATCACCACAATCTTGTTGGTGCCAAACTGATTGCCGGGCGCGATGGTGAGCCGGTTGGTTTCCAAGGAGTAGGTGTTGGTCACCAAGTTGGTGGGCGCATAGTAGGGCGCGGCGAAATTAGTTTCCGTCAAAATCGAAGTCGCATACCCACCAGGGGCCGCAACGCCAGTGCCGAACGGAGCATTGGTCGCCACCGCCACCGTTGTAGTTGTGATGCCGGACCAGCCCACCGCATCGTCCGTAATGTTGAAGATGATGTTGGTCACGGCACCTTGGGCCATGGTTATGATGTTGGTATTTTGGAACACCGGCCCCCGGGCCAGCGCCGCAGCCGCCCCCAAGGTAAGCACCGCCATAATCATCACCCACAGTCGTGGCAGGCACCGTGTCTGCGTGACCATTTTGGCGAAACCGGATCCGTTGTTCGTTAATATCTGTCTCATAATAATCGTATTCTTTTCATGTTCTTTTGCTCATAAACCGCCGCGCCACCGCCTGAAACGCCCAAGCATTTCAGTTCTGGTGCTACCACAACTGGGTTGTTCATCGGCACAAAAAATTTTGGCTGAAGAGAAATTTCGCTTGATTTTTTGCCGGCCACAGTTCCACGCGTCAGGCCACCGGCCCCGCGCGCCTCGCGTGCCTCGCCGGCGCTGGGGTGGTGAAACGGGCTGCCAACCGTAATGGCTTCCCACGTTGCGACTTGCCTGACAGCCTGAACTCGCTTCCGCGAGTGAATCCAGATGGCTTAATTCCTGCCTCGCAAGCGGGAAAACTATTTGTGAATAGACGCTATTCGTCCCCGGTCTCGCTCTGATCCTCGATTTTTGTCGTTTCAATTACGAGCACGAGAACGACGACGGGGACGATTAATCCCGGGCCCCAAAGCGGCAACCGTCCTCCCGATGGGTAGCACAGGCGACCCGCCTGTCCCGCCCGGCGGCCCGCCGGGCGGAATAGGAGGGCGCGTCCCGATTTTTCGGGATGGCTCGTTCCATGGCCAATCTCCTCTCCATTCCGTTGGGCCGGTGGCCCAACGGGACGGGCAAGTTGCCCGTGCCACCCAGTTCCATTTCGGAGCTCGGGTCAATCCGCGGTGAGTTCCGGTCGCGGCAGAGAACGGCGGCAGGGAGTTCTCGCCCCGCCGCAACCGAGGCGAGGGAGCGGAAAGGCGGATCAGGCTTCCGGAATCACGGTTTTGGAGTGGCGGGCCGGGCAAGCCGTTCTAGTTTTCGAAATTGACGTTCCCGCTTCTTGATTTCGTCCGTCAATAATTCCTCCGCCGACCAGCCGTGCGCCAGGGCGTCCGCGGCCAGCTCAAATAATTCCGAGGCGAGCCTCGCCTTGGACCCT